>Ga0233365_1001366_pt1 | contig 10448 bp, 14 predicted proteins | sample ElkDunMinimDraft_27_FD_191535 | JGI IMG/M metagenome (GOLD analysis project Ga0233365, IMG submission 191535) | Fecal eukaryotic communites from dung pellets of Tule Elk in California, USA - Elk Dung C36 | ecosystem: Host-associated > Mammals > Digestive system > Large intestine > Fecal | place... | reverse complement strand
AGAGTCCATATGAGACTCCGCCGTCGATGTACGCCTGATTGATCAGGGCGCCCGCGTGCGACGCCTCAACGCCATACGCTGCGCTCACGTTGGCGACGCGCTTTAGGTGCTTTTCGAGGTTTTCGAGCGGCACGGTTGCGGCCAGCGCGGTGACCGCGATCTGTGCACCGTCTGCCATGGACAGTGCCGTATCTTGCACACCCTTGGACACCTGCGCCATCACGGCCTCGACGTCGTAGCCCAGCCCTTGGAACTGGCCGCGCGCCGTGTCGATACCGACCAACCGCTGAAAACCCAGGGTCGCGACGAGCCCGCCGACGGCGGTAGCCGCACCCAACGCCGGCAAGGTGATGCTCGACGTCAGGCGACCGCCCACGGCGGTGATCTGGGCGCCGGCCTCCTGCCACCGCGTCCCCATGCTCTGGAGATGCCCACCAATGATGGGCAGAGCGGTGCTGATTTTCTGGGTCGTGGTGAGGGTCGACTCGGCAGCGGTCCGGTAATCGCGTGATGCGACGTCGGCGGCCTGCTGCGCGGACGTGACCGCCTCGTATGCGTTGGCGGCGCGGCTGCTGGCCTCCGCCGATTTGTAGCGCAGTCCATTTAGGTCTGCTTCCGCCTTCGCCAACTGGCCGGCGGTCGCGGTCCCGCTGGCGCGCAGGGCTTCGAGCTTCTCCTCGGCCGCGAGAACCGCAGCATTCGCCTTGCCCGACGCGAGCTGAGCTCGGGCTAGATCGTTCTGCGCGGCACCGAGCGCGTTGGTCGCCTTCCGCTGGCCCTCCAGGGCGTCACGGATGGGCGCGTTAAAGGCCGCGTCCAATTGGGACCGTAGGCCCTTGTTGACGCCTTCGGTGATCTGACCGCCGATGCGGGCACCAATCGGGGTGACGTTCACCCCACCGATGGCTGACTCGATGTGCTTCTGCGCCCCGCGTAGGGAGGGCACGATCGTTACGTACGCATTGGCCAGTTCGATGGCCATATGGATGCCCTCCAGCGCCGCGCCTTCGGGGGATGGGTGATCTGGTTGCTTTCGGTTACCTTGGGTGCGTGGAAACCCAGAACGAAACCCAGAAGTTGAGTAAGGGCGCTAAGTGGACCCTCGGCGTCGCGATTTTCCTTGTCCTTGCAGTGATCGGCAGCTTCATGCGAAGCGGCGACGATGACGCGTCAGCGAAGGATGATCCGACGCCGACACCGTCAGCGACAACCGAAGCCGCCACAGAGGACGAACCCGCCGAGGACAAGTTCGCGATCGATGAACTCGACGGAGTCGTTACCGTCACGTTCGCCATCGATGACGGGTTTACTCAGAAGTCCATCGCCTCGGGCGCTAAACGGGATACCCTCGACGCGCTCCGGCTGGTCGTCGAGGAGTACCCGGATTTTCAGACGATCTTTATCTACGGGACATTTCCGGTGACTGATCAGTACGGCAATGACGACCCCGCAGGGGAGATTCTGTTTCTCACCTATCAGCGGGCCACGGTCGACCTGATCAACTTCGACGGCATCGACCCGGACAACATTTGGGATATTCGAGACGGGGGCCGAATCGACCCCGGTCTAGAGTCCTGATCACCTGCGCCGCAACGACAACAGCCGTTTGACCTCATCAATGGGCCGGGAGATCGCACCCGCGAACTTGCCTTTCTCGCGGGGTTTGCGCCGGTCATCTCCTGGCCTAGGAATCGGTTTAGGCCGATTCCGGTTGCGTTTCGCATCCTTCGTTTTCGCCCACACCAGCCACCTGAGACTGTCCGCGATGACCGCGAGCAGATACTCGCTCACGCCCCAACGGGACCGTTCCGGCTCTTTCGCGCGGATCAGCGCGGAATCGACAGGGGAGTGTCGCACGATCGCCCGCAGATCAGTCCATGTGAGACGTTCCGACCCGAGATCACGGAGCCGTAGGCCCATGGTGATGAGGTCGTAGGCTATGGCCTCGCCGTGCTCGTCTAGGAGCTGGTCGAGGCCCCAGATTCCCCCACCGTGATCTCGTCACCGTCAGGCTGGACATCATCGAACTTCGCGACACCGGCCCGACTGATGATTGCCTTGCACTCGCCGAGGTCGAGGTCGTCGAGGGCCGATGGGGTGAGGCTCGGGATCATCAGCGCGACCACGTCCCACAGCGCCTCTAGGTCCTCACCCTGGAGTTTCCCGAGCAGCGGCTTGAGCTTCTTCGCCTGCTTGCGCTTCATCCGGTCGATGTGCGGGGCGGGGTATTCCTTGCCGTTGATGGTGATGGTTTCGCTCATGGTCCGCGCCTTTCGTTCGCCGCGTCAGTAAGGGGGGCTGGGCCAGGCGCGGCTTCCGTTATGCCCAGCCCCGGTCTATGTGGTCGGGAGCAGCCCCGGACCCGGATATGCATCCAGGCCGGGGGCTACGGGTTTCCCGGGTCGTCCAGGACCAATTCGCCGATGTACTCGTAGGCGGTGTTTCCGGCCTCGTCGGGGAAAGCCCCCAACGTGACCTCATAGCCGATCGCCTCACCATCGACATAGGAGACATCGCCGACCTCGTTGATCATCGCGTTCGGGACGACGATGCGCTTGACCTTGCCGCCGGTGAGCAGAATCTCGAACACGTACATGCGTCGCGGCAGCTCGCTCGCGTTGTGGATGACGGTTATGTCACCGGTCACGTCGTCGAGAGAGACGTTGTCGGGTCCGTACACCTCGGCGAGAACCAGCGCGTTGGTCTCGATGAACGTGAAGGTGAAAGTCTCGCTCCGCGAGGTGCGGACGGTCAGGACGGTGTCGCCGCCCCACGCGACGATGTCCTCGGTGTCGGTCTCGATGCCGTTCACGAGACCGTCCTCGGAGACGTAGCCCAGGCCGACGATCTCGGCAGGCAGAGCGCTCCGGCAGTCGGTCGGCGGCTCCGCAGTCGGTGGCCCGGCGTGGATGCCTCCGGCGGCCTGTGGTTTGCCCACGCTGACGTTGCGGGCGTCGGGGGTTGCCATGGTGTGGTGTCCATTTCGGTCGGCGCCGCGCCTCGTTAGTGGACAGTGGTTATTTGACGGTGACCAGCTCGATCGCGATCTGATACCGGGGCCGGCCTGGTCCCTCCAGGTCGGGGAAGTTATGCACCGAGACCACGCGGATGCGCCCGATCCTCGGGTGCGCGATGAACGCGCGGATCTCCTCGGCGACCAGCTCCGCCAGCCGCGAGGCTTCGTAGCGGGTCTCGGCCCACACCTGTACCGCGATCAGCGGCAGGTCACGGACCAGGTCCCGAGGGCCGCCGGTCCGCTCGACGGTGACGAATCGGATTGGCCTTTCGGCGGGTACGTCCATGAACGCCTCCAAGCCCTCACCGGTGACGGCAGGGCTGGAGTTCAGTAGTTGCACGAGCAGCGCCTCAACCATCAGCGCCCCCGGTCAAGGTTCTTCAAGATGGTGTTGTTGCGCTGGTTGTCGCGCATGGCCTCAAACGACGTGGTCTTGACCATGCCGTGGACGCGGTTCCGGCCGACCTGCACGTCCGCCTCGTAGCCCTCGCCGCACGCCTCCGCGACACTGTCGACGCGGCCCTGAATGTCGGCGGATATCTCGTCTCCGCGCAGTAGCGCGCGAGCCGCGGCATTGTTCATGCGGACCCGGACCTTAGCCACGGACGTCTCCGATCTCGACCGGCATCCACCAACGCGTTGGCGTGTTCGCGAGCGTGTACGGCGCCGGTGAACCGATGACCTCCAGTGGATCGCCTCCGCGTACCCGAATCGCCGCCCCACGCAGGTCGCCCGCGTAGGGCTTCGGGAAATGCAGATTCCAACGCACCTCGACGCCGTCGGGTCGGGTCGCGTCGAGCACATCGGCCCTCGGTCCCGGAGCCACGAGAACGTCCGAGACATCCTCGGCCTGGTCCTCATAGATCGGGTTGTTGCCGGGATCGCGTCCGACCTCCACGCGGTGGATCACGGTCACGGTCTCACCCCGCATCGCGGCCCGCCAACGGATCGATCACGAACGCTTTCGGCCGTCCACAACCGAGCGCCCGCTTCTCCTGCGTGGTCAGGTACAGGTCACCGTGGGGATTGACGGGTTTAAACGTCTCCTGGTACGGCCCAGCGCCCAACTGGTAGGACTCGGCACCCTGCGCGGGAGACTGGTCGGCGGTCATGGCGCGACGGACGATCGAGCAGACAACACGGCGTTTCGTCGCGTCCGAGGCGGTCGCCGCCGCCGGACACACCTCCACCATGTACTGACTCGCGTCCAGGAGCAGAACCTCAGCGGTCGCGTCGCTGCCTATCGGCATGTCCGGCCACCGCGCCCGAAGGTCGTCGACGGTCGCGAACGGTTCCGTAACCTCCACCATGGATACCTCCTACGTGGTGGGGGGCCGAACGGGTCGACCCCCCACACTGGTTACGGGTTCTCCAGCGCGTCAATCCGCGCCGCCAACTCCGCGAGAATCGCTTGAACGTTGGTCGCGGTTCCGGGCGCGATCGCGGTAGCGGTCACGGTGGTTGCGGTGTGGGTGTGGTTGCCAGCCGCCGCAGTAGTCGCGGTCGTGCCGATCGCGCGGACCGTCGCGGTTCCGGCCGCGCCCGCCGTCAGGCGAGCATCATTACCGGCGACCGCGTCGGTCGCACCGGTGCCAATGACGGGCGGGAACGTTGACGGTTTCCCCGTCACGGATGCCCACGTGGTGGGGGCGTCGGCCACGTCAGCAGCCGCCGCGATCCCCTCCTCGATGTGCATCAACGCCTCGGCTGACACTGGGGTGGTTGTGTCGGGGGAGTTCTCCCACGTCTCGTGGTACTTCTCGTATGCCATGGGGTTCAGACCTCTTCTGGTGTCGGGAGCAGCCCCGGACCGGGGTAAACGTCGAGTCCGGGGGCTACGGGTTTCCCGGGTCGCCGCCGACGGTGAGCTTTCCGTGCTTGCGCTCATTGCCGTAGCGCAGGCCAATCTCTCCGTAAATCTGCACTTTGTCGCTCGCGCCGGTCTTGGCCAACGGCTCCGCGAAGAAATGCCCCTTGCCGGGGATCTCCAAGAAGGCCGGCGACAGCTCTTCGAGGCTCGCGACCACCAGCTGATCGGCTGGCATGTACCGGTTCAACATGATGTTCGCGCGCCCGAAATCGGTCATGAACGTCTGCAACGAGACGCCGCCGACATTGCGAGTTTCCTCGGTGTAACCGGCGTCCTTGATGAAAATCTTGGTGAGCTGGCGCTTCAAGGCGGGGCCGACGATGACCGTACGGGTCTCGGACTCCTGGATGCCGCCGTTCTCCCAGACCATCTGGAACAGGTCAATCAAGACCTCCTCGGTCAGCTCGGCGGCAGTGTCCACGTTGGTCTCGATCGCCTCCAGCAGGCCCCGCGTTTTTCGCGGGGTCGTGTTGTCGGTTGGCGCCTGGTACTCACCCACGATGAATGTGGACTCAATGTCACGCGCAATCGACTTGAACTCTTGCGTGAGCTGCCACGCGAGCTCGTCGGCGGGGATGATGGTGGACCCGATGGTCACGACCTCTTCCCCATCGGTGTTGCGCTGGCGGTTGGCGCCTTGCTTGGTGTAGGACACCGACACGGCTTCCTGGTGGATCTCCAGGACGTTCCGCGCGCTGAACCGAACGCGGGCCTCACCGGCGGGCGCGTCGGCGCCCTCCAAGCGCTGACGCTCGGCGTCGGGATCGCGGAGATCGTAGCCCTGCCACTCGAACAGAGTGGCGCCGACGGAGGTTCCGCCGGTCAGGCCACCGATGCTCGACAACAGGGGCGTGTCTTCTGGGCTGGCGTTGAAAAGCTCGCCGACGTAATTCGGCAAGTTGTATGTGGTTCCCATACCGGTGATTCCGGGCATGGTTCAGTTCCTCTCTATGCTTTGGTGCTCTGCGAGAGCAGTTGCGCCTTCAACTGACCGGACAGGGCATAGTTGCCGTCCTTCTCGGCTGCGGCGATCAGCTCCGGGAGCGATGCAGTACCGGGGTTCCCCGGCTGTGTACCGATGGCGGGCACGGCGTCGCGCTGCTCCTGCCCCTTCATGAGCGCGGCGACCTTCGCGGCCTTCGCCTCGATGACATCCTCTGTCGCGCCGTCGATCAGATCGAGGTCGTCGACGGGGATGCCGTGCTTGAGTGCGGCGGTGAGCCGCATGTTCTCGATCCGTTGAGTCTCAACCGCTTCGGTGGCCTGTCGCAGGTCATCAGCGGCTTTCTCCTGTTCGGACATTTTGGTGCGTTCAGCCTCACGCTTCAGCTCGGCGAGCTGCTTCTCTGCCTCGCGGCGGGCCTTGCGCTCGTTGTCCAGGGCGCGTTTCCCAGCGTCGCCGAGGGCGGTCTCGTCGCCCTGGTCGGTGGGCTGCTCGGTGTTCTCCGGCTGCGTGGTGTCCTCTACGCCCTCGGGCGCAGTGGTTTCCGTGTCCGTTACGCCCTCGGTCGCCGATGGCAATGGCACATTCATGGTTCATCCGTTCCGCCCCATCGCGGGGCATCAGTGGTCATGGACGGCGTCACTGACGTCGTCCGGAAACAACCGCCGGAGTTCAGCGGCAATCGCGGCAGGGTTCTCACTGCCGGAGGTTCGGCGTGCGGCCTGGTACATGTCGTAGAGCCGGTCGGGGTCGTAACCCTCGATGTGAGCGTTCTGCCTGTCGAATGACATGACGATCTGGCAGTCACAGTCGTCGTGGTAGTCGTTTCCAGCGCGGCCCGCTGCCTGCTTCGTGTGGTAGACGAACCCTCTACTTGCGAGCATGAGACAGAACGCGCACGTCACGGCTCCACTCGGGACGCGTGCAGCTCTGGGCCGGGCCGGGTCGATGAACGCGTTACGCGCCACGGTTTCCCGCGACGAATAGGTGATGTGGCGCTGTAGCGCACCGTTCAACAGGTCGAGAGTGTGCAGCGGGTCATCGCCCCACAGTTCACCCGCCGCCCACCTGACGGACCCGCGAACGGCGTCGACGTCTGGCAGATCACCGGGTTGCGCGTAGAACTCCCCGCCCACCTGCGCCCGTCGAACCTGTTCGTACCACTCCGCCGCTGCGGTGGCCGCGACGTCGCCGAACTCGTCGACGAGGACGGGCACGACTTCGAGGAGGCCGTCACGCACCCGCTCGGGCGTGGACAGGTCGATGGTGCCGAACCATCCGGCGAGTTCCTGTTGAGCCAAGGCAACCGCGCGTTGGGTGGCCGTGCGCAGCGCCGACACTTGGCCGGCGGTGGTCACTGGTCCTCATCCTCAGGCGCCGCATCCGGGGACGGCACCGCCTCGGCGGGAACTTCGGGGCGGGTGAGCCGGTCGAGGACGCTCGCCGCGTTGTTCCGGCGCTTCTCGGCGATGGCTTGGCGGATCATCGGCTGAGGGATTCCCAACAGGCGCATTCCCACCTCGGTGCCCTGGAGTTCAGCCGCGGTCACTTGCTTCATCCCGGCGTCGGCGAGTGCACCGGTTGATGCGCGGTCGGGACGGCGCCACAGCAGTTGCATCTTGGCGGCCTCTTCGGGCCGCTCGGTGGTGCGGTCGCGGATCATGACGGCGTTCTCGAACATCCGCCGGATCACGTGACCATAGACGCGGTGCTGCTGCTCGACGAGGAACACCACGTCCTCGCGGGCAACGTTTTTCGCGTCGGCTGATTCCGGGTTCGCCTGCGCGACACCCAATGACCCCAACGGGACACCAGTGTGGCCGGAGAACTCCGAGGCGAGCTGACGCATGGTGGCAATGTGGGGTTCCGGGGACTCGGCGCGGATCTGGTGAAGCTCGGGCACCTCGCCCTCCTCGTCGCGGCCAAGCGCGTTGAACCGCCCCATGTACCAGTCCCACAGCGGGACCGGTTCCCCCGATTCGTCCTCGAATGAGTGTTTGTCGGCGCCCAACATGATCAACTTCATTGCCGAGAACAGTTCCGAATGGACATCGAGACGCGCCCCGGTTCTGACGGCGCGGTCGGTGATGGACATGACGCGGCGGTCAATCCTGGCTCTACCGAATGGCCTATCGAGGTCTGGTTCGGTCGGCATCACGTCCAATGTGACTCGGCCGATCCGGTTCGCGATCCGTCCGCCCCACGGGCTGACGAACCACGTTCCCGATGCCTCCTGCCGCCAGATGTCCCAGTACCACTCAGGCGTGATCAGGGTGACGTGCTGGGGGCGACCGAGTTTGTCCTTCTCGTGCACCAACAGTCCGGCTTTCAACGCGCGGCGTCGGCGGTCCCACAACCCGGTGGCGTGCAGGGCACTGTGGAACTGCATCATCACCGGTGGCTCGCCCGACTGGGTGTCTCCCGGCGTCACGGAGGCGAACCCACACGAGTACGCCATGGATGACCTGATGGCCTGCGGTAGTTCGATGTCAAACTGATTATCGAGAAGGATCGACCCGAGTTCCATCGGGTCCTCCTGGCCGTCCTCACCGAGGATGCCGTCAAGGATCGTCCGGTTGGCCGGTTCGGATACCGCCTTGATCGGCCAGCCCATCACCACGTCGAGCTGCTCGCGCAGCGTCGGTGGAATGCTGACCTGTAGGTCCTTCAGTTTGTTGCGGCCGTCGAGGTACACCAGGCGCTCAATGTTGCGCGGCACCTTGCGTTGCCACTGCATCCACGCCTCATCCAACAGTTGTTGATCCGAGTGCGGGAGCCCGGCGACTTCGGGCGCACGGCTCCATATGCCGATGGTCATCTCATCACCACCCCTCGCGCTCGCTCACCTGGTCTACGTTTCGTTGTCTTCGCGCCCCAATGGGCGAGCGTCGCGGCGTCGAGCGTCACGACGGTTTCCCCCTCCGGGGCCTCCCAGCCGAACCCGCCGCCGCTGCCGATCTTGCGCTTTACCGCCGAGGTCACTTGGTCCGTGAACGCCTGAATGCCGGGCTGCGAGATCGTGCCAGTGATCACGCCCTGCTCCAACATGGAATGTGCAGATAGGACCTGATCCAACGTCGGCGTGAGGATGAGGTGTTTGTTACGGACACCCCGCGCCCGTAGAGCCTCGATGAGGTACCCGACGCCCGCTTTGCCGTCGATGACGATTTGCGCCGCCGATGATGCTCGGTCGACCAGTTCATCCACCAGCCACTCGATGCCCTCGCCGAGGTTGGCTTGCCGGATCGGGTCGAGGTGGATCGGCCCGTCGTCCGGGCGGTGCGCGGCGACCAGGGCAACGCCGGAGCCATCCGCCGAGAACTTCACGCCGTACGCGGTTCGGCCCTCGCGTGAGAGTGGAGCCTCAAGGGCGTTCCACGCCGCGGCTTTGATGGCGCGCGGTATGCCGACTTCTTCGTCCCAGATTCCGAGGGCTTCGCGCCGGAAACTGTCGTCCGATCCGAGTAGCTTCCGCATCCGCTGAATCGCGGCCTCGGTAGTGCGGTGAGGATAGGACGGGTTCGCGCGTGCGAGCTGTTTCCGGTCGTCTGACGCCGCGTCGGCGTCGGCGGAGAATTCGACGTAGACGGTGTCTTCGTCGCCTTCAAGGGCGCGCTGTCTCGCGCCGGCGAACACGTCGCTTGGGTCCTTTGGGCGCGGTGGCGTTCCCATGAGGAACACGAGCCCGTTCGGTGCCGCGTTCGTCGCGGGAACCATGTCGGACATGGCGTCCTCACTGAGGATCTGCGCCTCATCCAACACGAGAATGTCGACCATCGCGAACCCTCGACCGAACCCGGATTCGCGGGCTCCGAACATGATCCGGCTGCCATTCACGAATGTGACTTCTTGCTCGCCGTTGGCCGCGCGAACGTTCTCGACGTACGGCGCGATCGACTTACGCCGCGACATCGCTTGCATCTTCTTAAACGTCTCGTTGTGCGTGCGCGTCCGGTGCGCCGTCCAAATCACGGTGAGGCCAGGAAACAACGTGCACAACGCGAACACCAACGCCGCGATCAAGTACGTTTTGCCGACCTGACGCGGGATCGAGAGGACCACGCCACCGATTCCCGCCGCGTACAGTCCACTATCCCGCTTAGACAATGCCAGGCGCGCAACGCCCTGCTGCCACCCATCGAGCGGCATACCGAGCTGGGTGGATCGACGGTGAACCGGTGCGAACCCTGTCGAGACGATCCCCTCGGGAATCACGACATGGCGCGCGAGTTCAGATAGCTTCCGCTGACCATTCCTCATCGGAGGTGTCCGCGTCATGCGTCGCCTCCTCATCCGCTTGGCGTTGCAGTGCCTCGATCTCGCGGGAGATCTCGACCTGACGCCGAGTCAGTGAAGCGAGGTCACGAGGCGGAGTGTCGTCGAGGTCGAGGACGCGCGCGATACGCCGCCGCATCATGATTAGCTCGTCGAGACGGGTGCCGTTCTCGGTCGCGTCGAGAATGCTGGTGATCTTCTTCGGCCGCGGTGCCCGTTCGCCGGGCTGTACTGCTCGAAGCTTGCGTTTGGCCATCGCGGCCTCCTGCTCACTGTGTGTGGGAAAAACTGCGGGGGGAGATTTCGCTATGCCACGGGGTACGGCCGATCCGGGGGCCGGGGGG
>Ga0233365_1001364_pt1 | contig 10466 bp, 9 predicted proteins | sample ElkDunMinimDraft_27_FD_191535 | JGI IMG/M metagenome (GOLD analysis project Ga0233365, IMG submission 191535) | Fecal eukaryotic communites from dung pellets of Tule Elk in California, USA - Elk Dung C36 | ecosystem: Host-associated > Mammals > Digestive system > Large intestine > Fecal | place... | reverse complement strand
CCGGCGTGCACGATCGCCACGTGGTCGGGGCGCGTGGCCGCGGCAACGGCCAGGTGGTGTTCGTAACGGTTCATACCTGGTCGCCTGCCTCCGCGAGCTTGCGTTCAACGTAAGCGGTGATGCCATCGACGCTGCCCAGGTTCTCGGGCACGACGTCCTCGTCGTCGACGACGAAGCCGAATGCCTCCTCGAGCCAGGTGACCAGGGTCAGGACCCCGATCGAATCGATGACGCCAGCCTGCAACAGGTCGGTATCGCCCGGATAGTCGGTGCCGTCGGTCGGGAAGGTGCCGGCGATGAATTCCCGGACCAGGCTTTCGGTAGCTGCCATACGTGCTTTCTTCTGTAATCGGAGATGTGGCGGGGGGACGGCCGCGGCCGGAGCCGCGGCCAGGTTTTCGGTCCCGGGGCGCCGCCTCGCGCTTGGGCTCAGCGTGCGCCGCGCCGGAACAGGACGACTTCGACGGTCTGAAGCAGAATCATGAAATCGAAGACCAACCCGTGGTTCTTGACGTAGAACAGGTCGAACTTCAGCTTTTCCCGCGCGTCGTTGACCGAGGCGCCGTACGGGTAGCGGAGCTGGGCCCAGCCGGTGAGCCCGGGCTTCACCGAGTGGCGGACATTGTAATAGCGGATCTCGTCGTTGAGCTGGTCCACGAACTGCGGCCGTTCCGGGCGGGGCCCGACGAAACTCATGTCGCCGGCCAGCACGTTGAACAGCTGCGGCAGCTCGTCCAGCCGGGTCTTGCGGATGAACCGGCCCACGCGCGTGGTGCGGTCGTCGTTGCTGCTGGCCCAGCGCGCCACGCCGTCCTTCTCGGCGTCGGTGCGCATGCTGCGGAACTTGACCAGGTTGAAGTTGCGCCCGGCCTCGCCAACGCGGGTCTGGCGGTACAGGATCGGCGAGCCCGACTCGAGCCAGATGCACGCGGCCACCAGCAGCATCACCGGCCAGGCGAGCAACAGCAGCAGCAGCGCCGCGGAGATGTCGAAGGCGCGCTTGCTGAGCCGGCGCGGGAACGAGTGGTCGAAGCCGCCGGAGAACACCAGCGACGAGGGGTCGGCGATCTCGAGCTTGATCAGGCCGGCTTCGCGCTCGAAGAAGGCCGGCAGATCGACGATCGCGATGCCCTCGTGGGCGCACTGCAGCACCTGGTCCATCGGCACGCCGCCACGCCGTTCGTCGGGCGCCACCACGATCTCGTGCACGTTCAGCGCCTTGGCGGTCTCGAGCAGCGTGCCGGACGGCGCCACCAGCAGGTCCTCCGCCACCACGCGCGGCTGCCCCTCGATGGGCAGGAAACCCACCACGCTGAAGGCCTTGCGGTCGCTACGCCTGCGCAGCCGGCGGTTGATCAGGTCCGCATTGTTGCCCGCGCCCAGTACCAGGATCCGGCGCTTGAAGGCCTCGACCCCGACCATCCGGTACACGCCCAGGCGCAGGATGACGACCGCGAGCAGGGCGATCGCCAGCGCGATGCCGAGCACGCCGCGGCCGATGTAGGTCGCCGGGATCGCGTAATACATCACCAGCAGGCCGACGCCGCCGAAGGCGAAGGCCAGCACGATGCGCAGCAGCAGGTCGACGCGGCTGTGGCGCATGTGCGGCTGGTACAGGCCGAACGCCGCCATGGCGCCGGTGACGAACACGCCGACCAGCAGGCTGCGCAGCGGCGCGGTCTCGGCGAACAAGCCGCGGCTGGCCGGATCGTCGAGGAAGCGCAGCCATACCGCCAGGCTCACCGCCAGCAGGATCACCACCAGCTCGAGCAGCCACAGCAGGCGCACGGTCCGGTTCGCCCGGCCTGCGAATGCGCCGATCACGGCCGCCACCCGTCGCACGATGGCGACCACGCACCTGCACGATCATTGCCGAATGCTTGCATGTCTGCACCCCAGTACTGCGTCGATCAGGCAGGTTCCCGCGCAGCGCGAGAACCCAGTCGGCACAATTCAACGCATTCCGCAACCACGGCCGGACAGGCCCTGGCGCGCGCGCGGGGTGGCGCGCCGCTTTATTCCGGTCGCAGGGCGGCTGGCGCGAGGCGCTCGCGCGAGGCCCACCAGCCGCGCAGGCGGGCCCACAACGCCAGCGCGGGCGGCCTGATGCGCACCACCGCCTGGCGCGGCGCCGATGCCAGTGCCTGCGTCACGGGGGCTGCGGCCGGGGCGACGGCTTGCACCGGGAGCGCGGCCGCGGCCTGCAGGCTGGGGCCGGGCGCCGCGGCGCTGGCACGGAGCGCGGAGGCCCCCGGTACCAGCGGCTGGCTGCCGTTGCCGCGCACGCGGACGCCAGGCGCCGGCGCGGACCCGACCTCGTCGGCGCCCAGGTCGTAGGGCGCGCTGCGCGGCTGGCGGTCGATGTCGTCGACCACCTCGGCAAGCGTGGTGCCGGCATTGATCGCCGGGCTGCCGGCCGGCAGGCGGCCGTTGGCGTCGACGACGAACGCGGCCTGCCTGCTGTTGGCGTCCGCGCCCAGGGCGCTGCGCCACTGCGCCAGGCTGCCCTGGCCCAGGCCGCCGGGCCTGGCGTCGCGGAACACGCAGCCGTTGCCGTAGCCGTTCCAGTTGCTGCCCGGCGAACCGCTCAGGCCGGACAGCCCGCCCAGGTCGCTGGCATGGCGGATCTCCACGCAGCGGTTGTTGGCCTGGATGACAAGGTTGTTCTGGATCCTGGGATTGACGTTGGCCGGGCGCTTGGCCACCGGATCCCAGTCCTGGTAGGTGACGCCGAAATAGATGGCCGAATGGGCGTTGCGGGCCGCATCGACGATGGTGTTGTTGGCCACCACCGTGTCCTTGGACGCATACAGGCCGATGCCGGCGTAACCGGTGTTGCGCACGATGTTGTTGCGCACGATGCCGCCGATGGCCTCGTAGTACTGCGGGTTCACCGACAGGTCGAAGAACTCGGGGCTGGTGTCGAACCCCGCCAGGATGCCTGCATCGCCCGTGTTCTCGATGCGGTTGCGCTGGATCACGACGTTGCGCGCGCCGCCCTTGAAGTACAGGCCGGTGGTGGCCGTATCGTGGATGTAGCTGTCCTCGACCACCATGCCATCGGCGTTGACGTTGTCGATGCCGTCGGCATTGCCCGCGTAGCGCGCGCCGGTGCTGTGGATTTCCACCCGGCGGATCGTGGCGCGGTTGGACTTGGGCGTGAGCTTGATCCCGTCCGTGCCGGTGTGGTGGATCAGCAGGTCCTCCAGGATCACGTCGGTGGCGCCGGTGTTGCTGGCCGGGCCGCCCTGGTACCAGTCGGTCTGCAGCATGACGCCGTAGTACTGGCTGCCGGTGAGCTCGAGGTTGGACACGCGGCTGCCGGCCGCGGCTGGGTCGATCTGCACCGTCACCGAATTGCTGACGTTGGGATCGCAATGGATACGGGCGCGTTCCCCGGCCGGCGAGCGCAGGACCAGCCGGTGGCGCAGGCGCACATCGCATTCGTTGTAGGTGCTGTTGCCGGCTGGCGCACGCACGGTGACGGTGTCGCCGGCACGGGAGGCGGAGATCGCCTTCTTCACCGTCCGGTAGGGCCTGGCGGCGGTACCGTCGCCGGCCGAATCGTTGCCGGAGGTGGAGACGAACAGTTCGGCGGCAGCTGCGGGAACAACGGGCAGCGCCAGGGCCAGGGCTGCGGACAGGACACGGCAACGCATTCGGGCGGATCTCCCAGGAACCGGCAAAAGACAGGTTTTCCCCTGAAGCACGCGGACGGGAGGCCCGTCCGCGAAGGCCAATTTCGCCCCGCCTTCCTGAACGCCCCATGCACGAGGCCGCCGCGCCAAGGCCCCCCGGCGTGGCGCAGGTCCCCACAGTTATGTGAACTGCGTCACATGATTGCGCGGCAACCGCGGGGCCTCACACGCGTTTGCCGACCGCCCGGACCGCGTAGTTCGCGAAACACCAGCCCGACCGCAGCACGCCCAGGCGTTCGGCCTCCCGGTAGATCCGCCACTGCCACCGCATCGCGCGCAGCTTGTTGGACGACAGCGAGCCCGACCGCACCAGGTAGGAAGCGAGCACGCGCTCGGGCGCGGCGCAGACCGCCTCACCGGCGGCCCGGACCAGCTGCAGCCAGAACACGTAGTCCTCGTGGCCCCAGTTGCCGAAACGCATCTCGCCCAGCGAACGCTCGTACATGCCGGTCAGGTTGCCGATGCTGTTGCCCAGCAGCATGTCGGCATGGCGGACCCGCGCCGGCGGCCGCACCACCGACAGGCGCCGGCCTGCCTCGTCGACGCGCTCGTAGGCGGTGTAGCCCACCCTGGCGCCGGCCGCCTGCATCGACGCCAGCTGGACCTCGAGCTTGTCCGGATACCAGCGGTCGTCGCTGTCGAGGAAGGCGATATAGCGCCCGGACGCGGCCTCGATGCCGGCATTGCGGGCCGCCGCCACGCCGGCATTGCGCGGCTGGCGGATCGGCACCACCCGCGCATCACTGCGCGCCAGCGTCTGGATCAGGTCCCAGCTGCCATCGGTGGAGCGATCGTCGATCACCAGCAGTTCCACGTTGGCATGGGTCTGGTCCAGGGCCGAGCGCATCGACGCCTCGAGCGTCGCGGCGGCGTTGTAGGCGGGCATCACCACGCTGATCCTGTCCATCGGTCTCCACACAAATGCGAATGTCTGCCGCGTGCAACGGCAAAAGCGCCCGGTTCCGGCAAGCCCGGCGCGCTGGCCTGTGCGCGGGCCGGTTCGCGTTACTGGAGTCACATCGTCCAGTTCCGGGAAACGCATGCTGTTCGTCGACGACGTCAAGGCCAAGGCCAGGTGGTGCTATGGCGACGACCGCCCGGCCAACATCGTCAAGACGCTGTTCACCGACGGCACCTTCGCGATGGCCTGCTACCGCGCCATGCAGTGGTCGCAGCGGCGGCGGCTGGCGCCGCTGGCCATGCTGTTCAACAAGATCAACGCCATCTTCGGCCAGTGCATCATCGGCCGCGGCGCCGAGTTCGGCCCCTGCTTCGTGCTCATCCACAGCCAGGGGGTCGTGATCAACGGCAGCGTGCGCGGCGGATCCCACGTGCACATCGAGCACCAGGTGACCATCGGCGCGGAAAAATACACCTCGCCGGTACTGGGCAGCCACGTGTTCATCGGTGCCGGCGCCAAGGTCGTCGGCGCGGTGCGCCTGGGCGACCATTGCCGCGTCGGCGCCAACGCCGTGGTGGTGCACGACGTGCCCGACGGTGCGACCGTGGGCGGGATTCCCGCCAGGATCCTGCGCCAGCGCACGCCCGGCGCGGAGCGGCCGGAACCGGACTGAACGCCGCGCTGTCCGGATCGGCCGGCGCGACACGTATTTCCCCACCGCGACCATGCGCCGCCGCGCCATGGTCCGCCCGACGCCCGGCCGCCGTCCCGCGCGCCGCGACCGGCCCCCTGCCGCGCATGGAACGCGAGACACGAATGCCGATGAAGATCCTCGCGCTGACCAACCTCTACCCCAACCCGCTGCAGCCGCACCGGGCGCCGTTCAACCGCCACCGGTTGCGCTTCCTGTCGGAACTGCACGAGATCCGCCTCATCGCGCCGATCGCCTGGCGCGACGAATGGACGCTGCGCCGCCGCGGCGGCCACCCGATCGCGGCCGACCGCCGCGCGCTGAGCGACGGCATCCCCGTCGAGCATCCCCGCTACTGGTACACGCCCGGGGTGCTGCGCGGGATGTATGGCCGCTTCTTCCTGGAGTCGGTGCGCCGCAGCTTCGACCGGCAGGTCGAGGAATTCGCGCCGGACATGGTCTTCGCCACCTGGGCCTATCCCGACGGCTGGGCCGCGGTGCGCCTGGCCCGCCGCCACGGCCTGCCGGTCGTGCTGCAGGTGCACGGCAGCGACGTGCGGCGCGTGGACGAATACGCCGCGCGGCGCGAAGGCACGCGCGCGGCGCTGTCGGAAGCCGACGGCGTGATCGCGGTCTCGGCCGACCTCGGACGCCGCGTGGTCGAACTGGGCGCCGATCCGGGCCGGGTGCAGGTGGTCATGGACGGCGTCGACCGCACCATCTTCGGCCCTGGCGACCGCACCGCCGCGCGGCAGGCGCTGGGACTGGCCCCGGATCTGCGGCAGTTGCTGTTCATCGGCAACCTGGTCCAGGTCAAGGGGCTCGACGTGCTGCTGCAGGCCTGCGGTGCACTGGCCGCCGAGCGCAGCGACTGGCACCTGCACCTGATCGGCGACGGCAGCGAACGCGGCAGCCTGGAGCGCCAGGCGCAGGCCTGCGGGCTCGACGGCCGGGTCAGTTTCCATGGCAGCCGCCCGCACCACGAACTGCCGCGCTGGCTGCAGGCGGCCGACCTGTTCGTGCTGCCCAGCCGCTCCGAAGGGGTCCCGAACGTGCTGCTCGAGGCCTCGGCCTGCGGCACGCCGTGGGTGGCCAGCGAAGTCGGCGGCATCCCCGAGATCGCCGGGCTGGGCGCCAGCACCCTGGTGCCGCCCGAGCGCGCGGATGCGCTGGCCGGCGCGATCTCGCGCAGCCTCGACGCGCCGCCGCCGCGCCCCGCCGTGGGCCCGCGCGACCGTCGCGAAGCGGTCGCGGCCATCAGCGATTTCCTCGAGCGCACCTGCTCGCGGGTGCGCGTCGCGCGCTCCCTGTCCCGAGCCGCGGCCATCTGACGTTCTACTGATGGCGCGCGGCGATCGCGCCGCAACCACACACATCAGCGAACCCGCCTCCATGTCCCAGACCACCGGCCAGACGCGCCTGAAGATCCTGTTCCTGCACAAGCAGATCCTGTTCCCCCGCGATACCGGCGGCAAGATCCGCGTGCTGAACCTGCTCCAGCACCTCGCGCGCTGGCACGACGTCACCTACGTGTGCAACCTGCGCGAGGGCGAGGAGTCGCTGCTGCCGAAGATGACCGCGCTCGGAATGCGGGTCGAGGCGGTACCGGGCCAGGTGTCGCCGCATGGCAGCCCGCGCTTCCTCGCCGGCGCCGTCGCCAACCTGGCCTCCTCGCGCCCGTACGCGATCGACCGCAACTACGACCCGCGCCTGCGCGAGCGCATCCGCGAACTGGTGCGCGAGACCCAGTACGACCTGGTGATCTGCGACACCGTGCAGATGGCGCGGCACATCGTCGGGCTCGACCTGCCGCCGACGATCCTGTTCCAGCACAACGTCGAGGCGCAGATCCTCCAGCGCCACGCCCAGGTCAGCGAAGGCGGCCTCAAGCGCGCCTACATGTTCAACCAGTTCCGCAAGATGGAGGCCTTCGAGCGCGACTGCGGCCGCCACTTCGACCACGTGATCGCGGTGAGCCGCCAGGACGCGGACATCTTCCGCGAACGCTACGGCTGGCACCATGTCGATGCCATCGACACCGCCGTGGACACCGGCTTCTTCCAGCCGCGTCCGCAGGACGAGATCGAGGGCCGGGTCATGTTCCTCGGCTCGATGGACTGGCTGCCCAACCAGGACGGCATCCGCTTCTTCTGCGACGAGGTCTGGCCGCGCGTCATCGCGCAGCGGCCGTCGGCCTCGTTCCAGGTCGTCGGGCGCAATCCGCCCCCCGCCGTGCGCGCCCTCGCGCAGCGCCCGGGCATCGAGGTCACCGGTTCGGTTCCGGACGTGCGCCCCTACCTGGCGCAGGCCTCGGTGGTGGTGGTGCCGCTGCTGGTCGGCGGCGGCACCCGCCTGAAGATCTACGAGGCCATGGCCATGGCCAAGGCCACCGTGAGCACGACCATCGGCGCTGAAGGGCTGCCGGTCGAGCCCGGCACGCACTTCCTGCAGGCCGATACGGCCGCGCAGTTCGCGGACGACATCGTGCGCCTGATCGATGATCCGGCCCTGCGCCATCGCATCGGCGAGGCGGCCGACGCCTTCGTCCGCACCCACTACGGCAGCGAGACCATCGCCCGGCAGTTCGAGTCGATCTGCCTCGATGTCGTCTCCCGCGGCCGCGCCCGCAGCGCGGCCTGACCCCTCCGGTTCCCTCCTAGCATGAGTCCCACACCATGAGCACAGTCGCAGTATTCGGCCTCGGCTACGTCGGTTGCGTGACCGCCGCCTGCCTGGCCCAGGACGGTCATTCGGTCATCGGCGTCGACATCGACGCGGACAAGGTCGCGGAGATCAACGCCGGCCAGGCGCCGCTGCGCGAGAACGGCCTGGGCGAGCTGATCGCCGAGCAGGTCGCCGCCGGCAACCTGCGCGCCACGGAGGACACCGCGCGCGCGGTGGCCGGTTCCAGCATCGCGATGATCGCGGTCGGCACGCCTTCGATGGACGACGGCAGCGTCACCACCCATGCCCTGGAAGCGGTGATTTCCAGCATCGGCCACGCCTTGCGCGAGGCCCCCAAGCCCTACCACATCGTCGTGCGCTCGACCCTCCTGCCCGGGCTGCTCGAAACCCAGATGCAGGACGCCCTCGACGCCGCCCTGGGCCCGGATTTCGCCGAGAAGGTGGTGTTGTGCAACAACCCCGAGTTCCTGCGCGAAGGTTCGGCGCTCAAGGACTACTACCACCCGCCCTATGTGCTGGTGGGTGCGGCCAGCGAAGCGCAGGCCCAGCCCGTGCTCGACCTGTACGCGGCGGTGGAAGGCAAGCGCTTCTACACCGACTCGCGCACCGCGGCCCTGGTCAAGTACGCCTGCAACGCGTTCCACGCGGTGAAGGTCACCTTCGCCAACGAGTTCGGCGCGGTCGCCAAGGCCATGGGCGCCGACGGCCATGAGGTGATGAAGCTGGTCTGCGAGGACACCAAGCTCAACGTGTCCCCCGCCTACCTGCGCCCGGGCTTCGCCTTCGGCGGTTCCTGCCTGCCCAAGGACGTGCGCGCCATCAGCCGCTTCGCCGAGCAGGAGGCGCTGCGCCTGAACATGCTGTCCTCGGTGCTCGCGTCCAACGAAAGCCAGCTCAAGCGCGCGCTGAAGATGGTGCGCGATACCGGCCACAAGAAGATCGGCCTGGTCGGCCTGAGCTTCAAGAACGGCACCGACGACCTGCGTGAAAGCCCGATGGTCGACCTGGTGCAGACGCTGGCCGGCACGGGCCATTCGGTGAAGATCTACGATCCGAACGTCACCCTGGGCCGCCTGCGCGGTCGCAACCTGAGCTTCATCGACCGCCATCTGCCGCACCTGGCGCAGATGCTGGTGAACGAGCCGGACGAGGTGCTTGAGCACGCCGAGGTGCTGCTGCTGTGCACCGACGTGGCCGACAGCCACGACTGGCGCGCCGCGGCCAGCGGCACGGTCTACGACCTGCGCAAGGATCTGGCCCGCCCCGCCTGATCGGGCACGACAGCCGTGCAGCCTGCCCCGCTCCGCGGCCCGCAGGCATCCCGACGACGGCCCGCCCTGCGGGCCGTCGTCATGTCCGGCGTCCGCTTCTCGGGTCGGAATCGCTGTCGGGAGCGGATTCGCCCTCCCGCGGTTTCCGGGGTTTCCGGGGTTTCCGGGGTTTCCGGGGTTTCCGGGGTTCCCGGGTTCCCGGGTTTTCTGGGGTTCGGGGTTTCCGGGTTTCCGGTGGTTTTCTGGGGTTCGGGGTTCGGTTCCGGTGCGGTTTCCGGCCTTCCGACCTCTCGGCTTTCCAGCTTTCCAGCTTTCCAGCTTTCCGGCTTTCCGGCTTTCCGGCTTTCCGGCTTTCCGGCTTTCCGGCTTTCCGGCTTTCCCGCTCTCCCGCTCTCTCCCGCTCTCTCCCGCTCTCCCGCTCTACCGCTCTCCCGCTCTCCCGCTCTCCGCTTTCCCGCTTTCCCGCTTTCCGGAGTTCATGTTTTCCGGCTCCCCGGGTCTCCGGGCCTGGGCTCCCCGGGTTTCCCGACTTCGAAGTTCCGGGTTCCGGGTTCCGAGTTCCGAGTTCCGAGTTCCGAGTTCCGAGTTCCGGGTTCCGGGTTCCGGGTTCCGGGTTCCGGGTTCCGGGTTCGGAGTTCGGAGTTCGGAGTTCGGAGTTCGGAGTTCGGAGTTCGGAGTTTCGCCTTGCGGCTCGGTCCTGCGGCTTTGGCTCGGCAAGCTGCGCCACGACGCAGGTGGATCCACGCGCGTCTGTGTGCGCGTGCCGAAACGGGACTATGCGCGGCCATGCGGTCGCGAGCCAGGCTTCCAGCGCGTCGACCGGGCGCCGCGTCGCAACGCGACGTCGGCCCTGCCGGCGCAGCCGGCGCCGCGCCGGCACTGCACCGATTGCGCCGCAACTGGAACCGGGCTGCGATGCGCGCCAGACCCGGCCACCGCCTCGGCCCGGCAGGCCGCCCGGCTACGGCCCTGGCGCAGCAGGCCGCCCGGCCGGCTCGGGCCGTGGCGTCCGGTCGGCAGTGACTGCACCGCGCACGCGACGCCTGCAGGCGGGGGAAGCGGCGCGCCCCCTTGCAGGAGGGCGACCAATCCCGGCGCCACTGGTCGCCAGCGCGGCCTGATCGATCAGTCCGGGAAGCGCGCCACCATCCACTCTGCCAGCCTGGCGAACAGCTTTTCGCGGTGCGCGCGCAGGTAGAAGGTGTGGTCGCACTCGGGCC
>Ga0233365_1001360_pt1 | contig 10486 bp, 11 predicted proteins | sample ElkDunMinimDraft_27_FD_191535 | JGI IMG/M metagenome (GOLD analysis project Ga0233365, IMG submission 191535) | Fecal eukaryotic communites from dung pellets of Tule Elk in California, USA - Elk Dung C36 | ecosystem: Host-associated > Mammals > Digestive system > Large intestine > Fecal | place... | reverse complement strand
CAAGCGAGGCGAAGCCGAAGCGCCCCAAGGGACGCGCCCGTCCAGGCCCTCGCGTTCTGTCGGAGGCGACCAAAGAATAGAGGGCAAGGCGCGGGTCGGCGCCGCCTACGGTTTTGGTAGGCAAGCCCGACCGCAACGCCGCGAGGCAAAACCAAGGCAGTCGCGAAACGCGCCCGTCCAGGCCCTCGCGTGGCAAGGCGTTCGCGAGCGCCGCCACGGTCTCGGTAGATAAGGAAGACTGCAACGCCGCGAGGCGAAGCCGAAGCGAAACTCACCAGACCCTCGCGTGGCAAGGCGTTCGCGGGCGCCGCCAGGTCTCGGTAGGCAAGCCGAACCGCAACGCCGCGAGGCGAAGCCGAAGCGAACCCCGGGACGCGCCCGTCCAGGCCCTCGCGTCTGCCGGAGGCAGACCAAAAAACGGAGCGCAAGGCGCAGGCTTCCGCCGCCCACGGTTTTGGTAGGCAAGCCCGACCGCAACACCGCGAAGCAAAACCAAGGCAGGCGCGAAACGCGCCTGTCCAGGCCCTCGCGTCGCAAGGCGCGGGTCGGCGCCGCCTACGGTTTTGGTAGGCAAGCCGAACCGCAACACCGCGAGGCGAAGCCTGGGCAGGCGCGAGGTTATTGGTTGGTGAGGTCGCCGCTTTCTTCCCCGGTCAACCGATTCGAGATGTCGTTGAGCACGTCGATCTCGGCCTGCTGGCCCTTGACCATGGAGTCGGCCAGTCGGACGACTCCGCCGCGCTCGGTGAGGTCGAGTACGCCCTCGGCCATGTGAACGCCTCCGATGTGGTGGCTGATCATCAGCTTGCAGTACATGAGGTCTGCGGCGGTGCCGGTCAGGGAGTACAGCTCGTCCAGTTCGGTCTTGGTCGCCATTCCTGGCATGAGTCGGCCATCTGCCGCCCAGGAGCCCATGTCCATGGGCATGTCCATCCACTGCATCGGTTCCTGTGTGGATGTGGCGGGCAGATTCCACTCGGTGAGCCATGTGGACATGATGCCCATCTGAGCCTGCTGGGTCAGCGCGATGTCGTAGGCGAGCATCCGCAGCGACTCGTCACCGCCGTTGCGGTACAGATGCATCGACATCGCGACCGCTTGGCTGTGGTGGAGTGACATGTCCCAGGCGAACCCGGCTTCGGCGGAGTCCACCGCTGGGGTGGGCTCCTCCCGAGTGGACATGACGCCCACCGACAAACCCAATGCCACCGCGACCAATGCCGCCATGACCACTGAAAGGATTGGTCGAGCCGAGATCGCCTGTCGCATTACGTCAGCCTCCCATGCCGGGTGCGCCCGCCATTGGGGTGTCTCCGGTGATGCCGGTTCCGCCGGAGCAGGTGGCTCCGGGTTCGCGGGATGCGGTCAGTCGGTACTTGGAGGTGAACGCGGTGATGCGTTCGTCGTCGGCGGAGTCCAGCTTCAGCTGGTAGCCCCAGGCGGTCAGGATGATCGGTGCGTCCTGGCCCGGGTAGGGACTCATCAGGGTGTAGTCGATGCCGTTGACCTTGCTGGCCAGCTTGTCGATCTCCGTTTGGGGCAGGTCGGGTGAGTAGGTGAACCAGACCGCGCCGTGCTCAAGGCTGTGGACGGCGTGCTCGTTGGGGATCTGCTGGTCGTAGACGACGCCGTTGCAGGTGGACCAGGCGACGTTGTGGTTGCCGGCGGACGGAGGGGCGGTCGCGTACTCGACTCTCCCGTCGACGTGGCTGGCCTCCTCCACCCATGGCGCACCGTCGGCGTAGAAGTCGGTGACACCGTCGATCGGCTCATCCGGGTCCGGCGGGGCCTCGGGGAGGGTCAGGATCGGGATGGCGATCAGGGCCGCGACGACGAGCACCAAACTGGTGACGACCGCGATCATTCCCCAGGGCAGTGGCTTCTTCGGAGTGACGACCTTGCGCTTCTTGTTGTTCGACTTCCCGGCCGGCCGCTGGGCGTTGTTGCGTCCCGAACCGCTCTTGCCGGAAGTGGTCTCACGCCCCTTGGGCCCCTTGCTGCCCTTGGGTTTGGCCGACGCCGACTTGGCGGCGGTCTTCTTCGGCTTGTCTTCGGCCTTGGTGTCCGATTTGGTGTCCGTCGCCTTCTCGTCGGCCTTGGCGTCGGAGGAGTCGGTGGATTTCTTGTCGGAGCCCTTGGCGTCCGCCGCCTTGTCGCCCGCGTCGGTCTTCGACGTGGTGTCGGCCGCCGTGGCCTCAGAAGTCTCCGTGGTCGATTCGTCATCCTCAGGGGGCTTTGGAGCGGTAACCGACTTGGCCGGTTGGAATCCGCGCGCCTTACCAGACCGCTGGTTGGACTTCTTCTTTGCCATGGCGTGGGTGCCTCACGGGGGTGGGGGTGGTCACGGTCGCTGGGTTTCTCGACAGAACAGGGGGTGTCTGACAAGGAACACTGCTGGCGATGATAGTCGGGATCGACGGACTTGAGAATGTCCGCACCAGTCGCCGAGTATGGCCGTATCGCCAACATCACATACGGTGATGGTTCGATACTCGCTTTCGTCACCATCGTGAATTGCCAGATCGGACGGCACGTCGGAAACCGCGTGAAACCGAATCATATCCTCATGAGTCGCATTTCAGACATTCACCAGCCCAAATGCGATTGCGGACCGACCATGACGGAACCGACCATCCCAAATCATCCACAATGGTGCTATATGCAGTGATTCCCAGTGAAATCAACGCACTACACCCGGTTGACGTTCACCCCTAATGTGGAGCCGATTTCTTCTTTGGAGGAGCTGCAGATGGCTCATAGCTTCGCTATGCTTCTACTCGCGTTTATTTCCATTATGGTGCTTTGTCAGATCATGCACGTGATCTGCCGCGCCGTTGGCCAACCGGTGGTCATCGGCGAGATCATAGCCGGGGTCCTACTCGGACCTTCGCTCATCGGGACCCTGTTTCCCGGAGTCTCCGCCACGCTGTTCCCCCCGGAACTGTTGTCGGTCATGGGAATGATCAGCCAACTAGGCCTGGTCCTGTTCATGTTCACCGTCGGGCTCGAGTTCTCCGTCAAGGAGATCCGCAGCGGCGCGAAGGTGGGCATCGGGGTCTCGCTGACCGGTATAGCGGTGCCCATGGCGCTCGGCGTGGGGTTCGCCCTCACCGCACACGAGTGGGTTCCACTCTTCCCCGACGGCGTCTCGATCGCCACCGGGGCCACCTATCTCGGGCTACTACTGGCCATCACCGCCTTCCCGGTGCTGGCCCGCATTCTCACCGACCGGGGCATCTCCAGCACCCGGTACGGCACCCTGTCACTGGCCGCCGGAGCCATCGACGACGTACTCGCCTGGATTCTGCTGGCGATCGTCCTCGCGATGGCCGGCGCCTCGGGCACCGGCGGAGTGTGGTTGGCCATCGGCGGACTGGTCGTTCTGGCGATCGCACTGCCGCTCGCCCGCCCGGCGCTGCGATGGGCACTGAAAACGAACTGGTCGAAGAAGACCGAAGGCTTCGTGGTCGCCTTCCTGGCGATGCTGGTGACCAGCTGGTTCACCGAACTGGTCGGCATCCACGCCGTCGTGGGCGCGTTCGCCCTCGGAGTGGTCATGCCGCGCGGCGAGACCAGCGAGAAGCTGATCACGGTGATCCGGCCCGTCACCGTCTGGCTGTTCCTGCCACTCTTCTTCGCCTACACCGGATTGCAGACCAACTTCCTGGTTCTCGACAACCTCGTCGTCATCGTCGCCGGCCTGGTCGTAGTGGTGTTCGCGTTCATCGGGAAACTCGCCACCTGCACCACGACAGCGAGACTCATGGGCGAATCCTGGGACAACTCGCTACGCATCGGGTTCCTGATGAACACGAGAGGACTGATGCAGCTCATCGCGTTGAACGTGGGCATGCAGGCCGGCCTCGTGACCCCGACGCTGTTCGCGATCATCGTGGTCGTGGCGATTCTGACAACCCTGGCCGCCGCCCCCGGTCTGGAATTCATCGACCGACGAGCCGCCAAACGAGCCCGTCGACATCAGGAATCGCCCGCCAAGACCGCCGAACCCGTCGGCTAGCTCGCGCATCGACACACTGGGCCGGAGGCGTTATCGCCTCCGGCCCAGGTGCCAAACGGGTGCTAACCGAGCGCTACATGCAGTTCGGAGCAGACCAGGTGCTGCCGCCACTGGCGACGTGGACGTGGTCGTTGTGGCCCGGGTACCCGGGGCCGAGGATCTGCCTGAACCCGTGGTTGCGGGCCTGGCGAGACAGCACGCAGAACGAGTGGGAACCGACCAGATCGGCCGCGTCGCCGTACATGTGACGGCTGTTCGAGGCACCGCCGACGGCGGCGTTACATCCGGAGCTGCGGAAGCCGCTGCTGATGTTGATCGGCCGGTCACCCAGCGCATGCCGCATGGCCTCGAGCTTCCACATGGTCCGCCGAGCGTTCTCCTTGGCGGTGGCGCAGTCGACCTTGCCGCCGCAGAAGTTGTTCGGGTCGCACCGGCTCAGGAACTCCGAGAACTCGAAGTGAATCGGGGTCTGGTCGGCGCTTTCCAGCGAGGAGAGCTTGCCGAACGTCGCGGGTCCGGCGACACCGTCGACACCGAGGCCGTAGGCCGACTGGAACCTGCGGACGGCGTCGTGGGTCAGTTGCCCGAAGGAACCGTCGGTGGCCAGAATCGCGTTGTAGCCGGGGTGTCCGGCTATCCGAATCTGCAGTGCCGTTACATGGGCGCCCGAGCTACCGATCTGCAGCGGTGTGCTCGGCCATTGATGTTTGGCCGCATGTGCGGTGCCACCGGTCAGGCCGATGACCGCAGCAGTAGTGGGGACGGCGACCGCCGCCGTCAGAAACGCGCGTCTTGACTGTTTGGACACAAAATCCTCCATTATGGAACAGATCGTGGGCATGATCCGAGCCAAGGATTGCGCACACAGTCAACCAGGTCAAGAAAGATGTAAATATTTAGGCAAAATGGTGACCGGCAACCGGGACCATTCACCCCACTCCCGATCAAATCGCCTCAACCGGAGAACGCCTCCGCCGACGCTCAACGCCGCACGAACTCACGCCCGGTTCTCTCGATGACCTCACCCCGAAGCGGTCGGGAACAACGGCCACGCAGTACACCTGCGACCGACGCCTCACCCCTGGCCCGTCGGCGGGTAGTAACCGGCGTTCTCATCGGGAAGCACCGACGAACTGCCGATCGACCCCAGAATCGACATCAGGCAGACTCCGGCGACCAGGTTGATGGCCGCGGTGGCGATCTGCGCCTCCCACTGTGCGCTGAACGTGAACGGCAGCAGCACGGCCACCGCCGTCAACAACGCGGCGATCCAGTAGAAGAACTGCATCGGGCGTGGCATGAACAGCAACAGCAGATGCAACAGAGCGGTGGCCACGATCGCGATGACCGCGCCGGCGAAGGCATAGGTCGTGGTCGTGGCCGAACCGTAGGTACCGGCGCCTTCGGCGGCCAGCACCGGGATCTGCAGTACACCTCGAACCAACATGACACCCACGACGATGACCAGTGCCACCACGATCGCGGTGCCGATTCCACCGGCCCACAACCGCCCCGCGCTGATCCGGGGAAGTCGCCGAGGTGGGGCTGGAGTCGGCGGCAACGGCATCCGTTGGGTCGGCGAGGCCGGGCGGGCCCGCCCGGCGCCGTATACAGGTTCAGACATAGCGTGACGTTACCCATAATCGGGATACCGAAACCTGCAATTGCGAATTTTGCGCCCAAACCCGACGAATTGGGCATTCCACCTCAGGCGTAACGGTTCGGGGTCACGATGCACGTGAACGCCGCCCGGCGGGCACGACGGCCGCGCCGTAACCGTGTCCGGGGGGACAACACGCCCCTAACCCCAGTGGGGTGGTCGCTCCGCGAGCAGCCGTTCGTCGTCATCGCGACGGGACCGTGGCTGCCGCTCCCCCCAGCCGAGATCGGTGTCGTCTCGTGTCTGATCGGGCAGGATCTCGAAATCCTCGGACAGGGCGACTTCCCGGTCGTCCTCAGGTCTCACCATGTTCTCCTCCATCAGCCGAACACTCCCAGCGTAGGAGCTCGTTCCCGTTTCGTCCGCTCGGGGAGACGCCGATCGTGGCGAGCCCGTGTCCACGACCACGGCCGTCCGCTCACGTCGACAAGTCCTCCGGGTGAATTAACCGGACACGTTCCCGGTCGACTATCGCGCAGTGCAAGACTGAGCTGCGTGCTAACCGGAGTCGACATCCTGGAGACGCTCTGTCACCGCTACGCCTTCGGTGACGTTCGTGCTCTACTGCCCATGATCGATCTGCCCGCCTCGGAACTGAAGCGGCTGCGCAGGCTCTGCCTGTTCGGCCAACGGCTCCTCGACCTCGACGCCGAGGATTTCGACATGTCCGACGCCGAAGCCGGCGGCCCCGAGTACACGCGGCTGGTGCAACGCGCCCGGCAATGTCGCATTCCGCAGGATCCTCGCGAGACCAACCGGGGCGCGCTCAGCAGCATGCGGCCGGCGTACGAGCTGCTGTTGGAGGTGCTGGCGGCCCAACACATGCGCCACGACATGGCCGGACTGGTCGCCACCGCCCACATGATGGCCGAGTACCTGCCGCTGCTGGCGTGGGAGAACGTCTGGGGGCACGCCGCCGATCCGATGCGGATCGGACGCGACGCCGCCGGACGGGACAGCCGGTTCGGACAACGCGACCCCGCCTGCGATCATCATCGTCCCGACCAGAACGCCACCGCCCGCATCCTGCGGATCCACCAGGCGCCCGCCGAGGGATGGCGCACCTACCTGGACCGACAGCACTCCAACGTCGCCCACGCGATCGGGGTCTGCGCGGCCGAATGCCGCGACCAGTGCGGCATCATCACGCGAGTGGCCGAACCCGAGCGCGGGCAACTGACCGAACGCTCCGCGATAGCGATGGCCTTCGGGGACAGTTCGCTCATCCGGCTGCGTCACTCCGCGCCGGTGGGACACGGTTTCGGGGTTCCCAGTCTCGACGAGGTCGCCCGGACCTGGCAACATACCCGCGAGGTCATCGGCAACCGGGGCGGATCGGGCAAGGCCGCACTGGAGGAGGACGGGTTCTGCCTGCCGGGGCTGCCCAGCCTGGTCTCCGCGATCGCCGGTACCGACCTGGCTCCGGCGACCCTGCTGCGGGAGACCGCCGATCTCACGGTGCGCAAACTCTCGGAAGCGTTGGAGGACCAACCATGAGCGAACTCGATCAACTGCGCGACGCGCTGGCCGATCCCAAGCGGCTGGTCCGCGCCATCGCCTCGGGCAAGCGGCCGGGCGAGACTCCCCGCTACCCCAAGACCGAGCTTCGACCGGTGGAGATCAAGGGGAAGGTGCGGCTCCACATCGTCCGACACGGCGAGGACCGGCCGACCAGCAGCAATGTGGACTTTCCAGCCGCCGCCGAGGTGACCGAACTGCTCGACGAGCCCTACCGCAACTGGCTGGTCGAGACCGTCGACAGCACCATGCAACTTCGATTCACCAAGCGCGGGAAACCGCAGCTGCACGTCGCCGCCGCGCAACGGGCCCAGAACCTTCACCACGACCGAGTCGCACCCCACCTGATCGCCGCCGACGACGCGCTGTTCGGCGCGCTGGGAGCCTCGGCGGCCAAACGACGCCAGGTCGACGCGTTCCTGCGCGCCGTCGCACCGGTGGTGCCTCAGCTGTCGGGCAAGGCCACGGTCGTCGACCTCGGTTGCGGGAACGCCTATCTGACCTTCGCCATGCACCGCTATCTCACCGGAAACGACCTGTCCTGCGAGACCGTCGGCGTGGATCTGCGTGACGACCAGCGAATCCGCAACACGAAGCTGGCGGTGGAACTGGGCTGGGCCGACCAGGTGCGGTTCGTGGCCGGATCGATCGCCTCGGCGCAGCTGCCCGAGGCCGACATCATGCTCGCCCTGCACGCGTGCGACACCGCCACCGACGACGCGCTGGCGCGTGGCGTGCGCTCCGGCGCCCGGCACATCTTCGCCGCGCCCTGCTGCCACCACGACATCGCCGCGCAGTTGCGCGGCAGCACTCCCCCGGCGGGTCACCGGCCGCTGATCGCCGACGGCATTCTCCGGGAGCGATTCGCCGATGTCCTCACCGACGCGTTGCGCGCCAACCTGCTTCGCCTGCACGGATACCGCGTCGAGGTCATCGAGTTCATCGACTCGGCCCACACTCCGCGCAACACGTTGATTCGCGCCACCCGCACCGACACCCCACCCTCCGCTCGGGATCGCGAGGACTACGAACGGCTGATCGCCGACTGGGGAGTCACGCCGCATCTGGCGAAGCTGCTGTAAGACAGCGGTCGCGCCCACCATCGTCTCCGGTCCCTCGCCGATTCGAATCAGCACCCACAGAGGATGGTTGGTCGGGTCGTCGTGCCCCGTGGTCCATTCTGTCCCGGTCGTGTGACGGCCACGTCCCATTGATCCGCCACGCGCCGAGGCGACCGTCGACGCCCGGACGACCATCGGGGGCGCCCCCTAGATCCCTTACCCGGCAAGCCATCGAAGCTCACCAGGCACGATAGCCGCCGGTGAAGCTCAGCGTCATCTCAGCTGCCCTCGGCGACACTGAGAATCGCGCCGAAACTCCGGGGCCCGACTTCAGGGTTGAAGCCAGGGTCAAACCCGAGGTCAACACACCCCCTTCGCACATAGTTTTGGTGCCAACACCTCGCTACTCGGCCCGAAACGAAAGGTCCTCGGATGCCCGCCGTCTTCGCCCGCTGGCTTTCTCGTCTGTCCCTGGTCGGCCTGGGCATGGCGATGCTCATCGCCCTACGTGGACATTTCAATGCCGACGAACTGCTGTCGCCGGTCCAGAGCACCATCTCGGCATACGCCGCCATGGACCCGTTCGGCCCCGTCGAAATCGCCATCTACCTCTCGGCGCTCGCCTGTCTCACCCTGCTGATCGCCATGATCGCCGCCCGGATACCGGTCGGGCGAACGTTGACGTTGGCACTGGCCACCGGTGGGCTCGGTTTCCTGGTCGCCGCGGCCATCCCGACCGTCGAGGTCGGCACCCCGATGACCACCGAGGGACTCATCCACCGATACGCCTCGATCACCGGCTGTGCCGCCCTTCTGGTCGCGTCCCTGCTGTTGGTGCGGTTGGCCAGTCGACAGGGCTGGCATGAAATCCGTGTTCCGTTGCTGATCACGACCTGGATCTCATCGCTCAGCGGACTCGCGGTGGTCTACGCGATGTTCTTCGGCGACCGGGTCTTCATCGGCCTCTACGAGCGCTTCCTGTGCGCGGCGCTGTTGGCGACCCTGATCGTCATCTCGGCGCACATCTCGCGCCTTACCATCCGGGCCGCACGCGACGTCGCTCTGGCGATGTGACACGACAACCAACTGGGGCAGGGGAAGGCCGGGTTCTGAGAGTAACTCCTCAGGACCCGGCCGGCAGCCTGTCAGGACGGTCCTATCCCTGCCGTACGCCGAGATCGGCGACGATCTGCGCCCCGGCGGCGGCACCGGCGGCGGCCGCCGACCCGACCTGAGCCATCAGATCGGTGACGTTTCCGGCCGCCCACACACCGGGCACCTCGGTGCGACCGAAGGTGTCGGTCTCGATGTGTTCCCCCAGTCCCGACGAGTGCTCCACCGGGGTGAGGCCCAGGTCGGCCAGGAATCCGGCGCGCGCGACCATGCGCGGTGTGGTCGTGATGACCTGACGGGGCACCACGGTTCCGTCGTCGAGCCGGACTCCGGTGATGCCGTCGCCGTCGGTCTCCACCGCGCGCACCACCCCCGGCACCACCCGAACACCCAACGCGGCCAATCGATCGGCGTCCTCCTCCGACAGCGACACGGTGTTGCCGAAGAAGGTGACGTCGTCGCTCAACTGACGAAACAGCGTCGCCTGGTGCACCGCCATTCCGGTCGTCGCGAGGATGCCGATGGCGCGGTCGCGCACCTCCCAGCCGTGGCAGAACGGGCAGTGCACGACATCGCGTCCCCACTGATCCCGCAGTCCCGGGATGTCGGGCAACTCATCGCTCAACCCCGATGCCACCAGCAATCGCCGGGCCACCGTCGATCGGCCGTCGGCCAGCGTCACCGTGAACAGCGGGTCACCATCGGCAGCCGCCGACCGGTCGACGCGGCCGACCTGCCCGGTGACCACGACACCGCCGTAGCCCCGAACCTCGGCACGTCCCCGCTCCAACAACTCACCGGGCGATATCCCGTCCCTGCCGAGCAGACCGTGCACGGCCGGCGACGGCGCATTGCGAGGTTCTCCCGCGTCGATCACCAGCACCGAGCGGCGCATCCGTGCCAGCATCAACGCGCCGTTCAGGCCCGCCGCGCCGCCACCGATCACCACCGCCTCGTAGTCGTCACTCAATTGTTCGGTCATCCTGACCACCTCCGGCGCCAACAATCCGCAGTCAACCCGAAATCGGCAAGCTTTGTTGCCGTTCTGGCAAACTGGTGAGATGGACGACGCGAAACCCGACGCCCAACACGGCGCCCAACACGGCGCTCAGCCCA
>Ga0233365_1001356_pt1 | contig 10489 bp, 8 predicted proteins | sample ElkDunMinimDraft_27_FD_191535 | JGI IMG/M metagenome (GOLD analysis project Ga0233365, IMG submission 191535) | Fecal eukaryotic communites from dung pellets of Tule Elk in California, USA - Elk Dung C36 | ecosystem: Host-associated > Mammals > Digestive system > Large intestine > Fecal | place... | reverse complement strand
GGTTCTCCAGCGGTTGAGCCACCGACACGGATGCGTCTTCTGATTCGGCCGGTGGGGAGTAGGGATTCACAGGTTACGTTTCGTCGGGAGATAGCTGCAGAAGGGTGTTGCTCCATCCATCATGCCTGCACGCCTTTCACGATGTATTGATACCGCTCGCGAAAGACGAAGTGGGGTGCGCGGAGCTCATCCGCTGAAATCTCCTGTTGCCCGGCGCAGGGCTCGGCTAGCTCGCCATTCCAGCAGCCGTAAAGTTCAATCGCTTCACACGACTCCAGCAGTCTCTCCAGAAGCTGAGCGAGTTGGTTGTGGTTGGCTTGTTCGTCCGCTGCATCGTCGGGATCGGGATCGCGAAACTCGATTTCGGGCCAGTCGCCATTCTGGTACATCGCATGTCGAAAGCCACAGCCGCAGTGCTGGCTGGAGCCGACGCACATGCGAAACGGCGGCGACAGGTGCCGTTCCAGGTATGGTCCGCTGTCGCCTGGATCGCTGGTGTTGAGCCGCGGATCGGTGCTGTCCCACGGAAGTTCTGGGAGCGGACAGGCCGCTGCCATGTAGAGCATAAAGCACATCGAATCGGCTCGTCTTGAGTCATCTGCTCTCATTCTCCATCGCGTGGGGAATTGAGCCATATGCCGGAGGTGAGTGCAGCAAACACCGTCGGAGAACGATTGACTTGAAGTCCAATCGACTCCGTGAGGTGCAATGCTGCTTGATGGTGTACCACTGACTGCCCCCTCATCCCCAGCCCTGCTCCCCCGCAGAGCCGGTGGAGAAGGGAGCGAGAGAGGAGTGCCTGGAGGTCCGGCCCCCGAGGCCATGCGCGCGACCGCCTCGGAGCAGGTTGTTACCCATGGAATCATCTTAGCTGTTTCTGATTCCACGTTCTCAGCACGACTTTCAAGTTCGGGCGCATTATTCTCGTCGAGTATCGGGCCGGGTAGTTTGCCTGGCCCGCAAAGCTTGACAAGCCAGCGAAAATGCGTTGGAAGGCTCATCGACCGACCGCTGTTTGCCGATGATTAGTTTCGTCCGACGAAGAGCACCAACGCCTGTAGCGTCCCGAGGTGCGAAGTCGGGCCGATGACCCAGAGGTCCTGTCCATGGAAGTCAGGGCCTTGTCGATGAAGAAGGCAAAGTCGGTAGCGGATGGTGGAGCGGTGATCGGAGCTGAGCGTGCACAACACGCTCCCGCGCCGAGCGTCACCGTGCGGAGTCAACGGGAACAGAACGAAGTCAGCGGGTTTGGTGTCCCGCAGCGAATCCGTGTTGTGTTCCCACGAGAAAATGCGGGGTTTGATCGACGGCGACTTCGTCCGCCGACCACGCCCACCTCGGCTCCGCCAACCACGGCTGCGATTGACCCCGCCCAATTGATCGCGAATCAAACCAATGCATGAGCGACAGGGAGACGTGGCTTCATGAGAAGGATCACTTTATCGTTGAGCTTGGCCTTGGGCTGTCTGATGACGACCCAGAGCTTTGGCTTTGACCTGCTGGACCGCATGATGGGCAGCCGCGGCCATGGCTGCGACACCGCCTGCTGTGAAACCCCCGCCTGCCCGGTCGGACCGACCTGTGGCTGCGAAGCCCCGAGCTGCGACAGCGGCTGCGGACCGTTTCGCGGCGGGCTGCTGAGCGGACTGCGCGGCGGCAACGACTGCTGTGCCGAACCGGCCTGCGGATTTGAGCCGGCCTGCGGCATCGCGGCACCGGCTTGCGGCTGCGAAGTCGCTAGCTGCGACAGCGCTTGTGGCCCCAAACGCGGCGGGCTGCTCAGCCGCTTGTTCCGTCATCACGGCAACAAGGGCTGTGACGCAGCGTGCTGCGAATCGCCTTGCGCCGAACCGGCTTGCGGTTGCGAACCGACTTGTGGTATCGCTGCCGGACCGGCTTGCGGATGCGACAACAGCTGCGACAGCGGCTGTGGGCATGCGAAGCGCGGCGGGCTGTTGAGCCGGCTGTTCAGCGCTCACAAGTCGTCGAGCTGCTGTGACCTGGGCTGCGATACCGGCTGCGGCTGCGGAACCCCCGCAGCGGTGCCGTACTCGTCGCCCGCTCCGTCGCTGCACTCCGTTCCCGAAGCACCCGCTCCGATCGTCGATCCGAGTGCTTCCAACCAAAGCAAGCGTCGCGTCGTTCAGGCCAGTGCTCGCTACGTTCGCTAAGCTTTTTGCTCAGCAAACGCGGCCAGCCTGATCCCCTTCAGACGTGACCGAATCGAGAGCGACCCGGCAGGTGCATAACTTGCCGGGTCGCTTTTCGTTGATAGACCGATTACGGTGAAACAGCAGCGGAGCCGACTCGGCCCGGTGGCGAGGGCGATTCGCGCAGGTGGCTCAACCGCCGAGCGCACAGGGGACGCAAGCGATGATGTGCGGTACATGAATGATTGTCCGGGCTCTCCCACGCAAGCATCCGGTGAGCCTCCTCAGCCGCCAGGTCGGCCTGCGCAGCCGCTAGGCCGCGTCGCCCACGAGCCAGGGGTACCGGCTTCGCAGCGGTCGTGGCCGCGGCGAATGCTCAACCGGCTGGAAGTTGATCAGGCGGTGTTCTTTTCGATTGCCGCCCGTGGCTGGCAGTTCCTCGCCGGCCCGCTGACCGTGCTGCTGATCGGCACGTTTTTCTCCGGCGAGGTGCAAGGCTACTACTACACGTTTTGGAGCCTGATTGCGCTGCAGACCGTGTTTGACTTTTCCTTCCAGCAGGTCATCGTGAACTTTGCCAGTCACGAGTGGGGGAAGCTGACACTGGCAGCCGACGATGCGATCCGCGGTGACGCCGATGCGATTTCGCGTTTGGCAAGCCTGCTGCGGACGTCGCTGTTCTGGTATGCCGTGGCCGCAGCGGTGTTCTTCGTCGTGGTCGGCGCGGCCGGCTTGTGGTTCTTTGCCACCGCCGCCTCGAGCGAGCAGGTGGTCTGGCGTGCCCCATGGCTGACGTTGGTGGGGCTGACGGCGGTGACCTTCTGGGCCACTCCCTGCCTCGCCATCCTGGAGGGTTGCAACCAGGTTCGCAGCGTCTATCAATTGCAATTCGTGCGCGCGGTGTGCGGCAACCTGATCGTGTGGATGCTGATCCCGCTGGGAGCCGGTTTATGGGTGCCAGCCGCCGCGGCGGCGGTGCGGTTGGGGTGCGAGTTCGGTTGGCTGCTCGCTCGCCATTACCGGTTTTTTGCTACCTTCCTTCACGCACCACGCGGGGCCACCATCCACTGGAGAACGGAGGTTTGGCCGTTTCAATGGCGCGTGGGAGTCAAAGGATTGTTGACATTTTTCAACACCTTCATGATCAACCCGGTCGTGTTTTACTATCACGGTGAAATCGCGGCTGGCCAACTCGGAATGACCTGGCAGATTCTGACATCGCTGCAGGCGGCCTGCATGTCCTGGGTGAAAGCCCGCACCGCGCAGTTCGGGATGCTGGTCGCTAAATGCGATTTTGCGGAATTAGACCGAATCTTCGTCCGCCTGGTGTCCATCTCGGGGACGCTGCTGGCGCTGGCGGCATTCGCTGTTTTCGTGCTGGTGTGTGGGCTCGATTACTGGGAACTGCCGTTTGCCAGCCGGTTGTTGCCCCCTTTGCCGACGGCCTTGTTGGCATTGGCGGTCGTGATCTTACTGCTGCCCGAGAGCCAGTGGACTTATATCCATGCGCACAAGAAATCACCGCACCTCGCTCTGACCGTGATGGGGTCGCTGCTCAGCGGCGGATTGTTCTGGTTGCTCGGGTACCGCTATGGCGCACTGGGGGTGTCCGCCGCCTATCTCGGGATGACTGGACTGTATTATTTTCCGCTCTGGTCGTGGGTCTGGTGGACATGCCGAAACGAGTGGCATGCACCAGCCAAAGCTGGCCAGCCAGCGGTGAATGAGTGAACCGAAACCAAGCCCCGTGCCCGGCTACTAATGAGATCATGAAGTTTCTGTTTTTGACATCCGACAAGGAGTCTGACCCGTTGGAGACGAGTCGTTCTCATGAAGTTTTGGCCTTGCTGGAGAGGGTTAGCGCCCTTTTTGGACAGGATTCTAAATTCACATCGCATCTATATTCATCAAAAAAGTGAAGTTTCTTTTTCTAACATCGGGACGACACGCCCCAACCACGCGGTTTCGAATGCTGCCATTTCAGGATCCGCTGCGTGCCGCCGGCCATACATGCACATTTGCTCACAGTTTTCCTGAGAAATACGACTACATTCCCTGGCTTGGGTTTCGTCCCAGCCAGATCCTGAAACGGATCACGCGTCATCTGCATCTCTGGCAAGCGAAGTGGGGACGTTACGACGTGGTCGTTCTTGAACGGGAACTGTTCGACAATGAGAGTTGGGACCTGGAAGCGAAGCTCCGACGACTCGCAAAGGTACTGATCCTTGATATTGATGATGCCGTTTTTTTACGGTTTCCTGAGAAGCACAGCCAAATTCTGCGAATGACAGATCTGGTGGTTGCTGGCAATAAACTGCTCGAACAGTGGGCACGCGAGTCACATGAGCATGTGGTAGTGATTCCAACCTGTATTGATACGTTAGTGTATCAGCCGCTTGTCACTCCCAAGTCTTCCGCGACCCTCCCTGTCATTGGTTGGATGGGAACGGCGGGAAATATCGCTTACCTGGCGGTGATAGCGGAGGCGCTAAGAAAATTGGCACGAACCTTTGACTTTGAATTTCAGGTTATCGCCACACACCGAGGAACGCTCGATGAATTGGACCTGAGCGGCGTCCGCGTCCGATTTCGCCCCTGGAATCCCGAGACCGAAGCGTCCGACATTCGTGATTTCGATATCGGTGTGATGCCACTGAGTGATGATCCGTGGAGCCGATACAAGTGCGGGTTAAAACTGCTACAGTACATGGCGATCGGAATCCCCGGTGTCGCCTCTCCGGTAGGAGTCAATGCCGACATCATCACGCAGGGCGTCAACGGTTATCTGGCAAGCAACTCGGAGGAATGGGAGGCGGCGTTAGCTTCCTTACTGCAGGACGCTGCGCTGCGGCACGCCATCGGCGAGCGAGCGCGAGACACAGTGGTTGAAAGGTACAGCATCGCAGCCAACCTGCCGCGGTGGCTCGACGCGGTCCAGCAGGCGGTTCAGCGGTCTGCTGGCTGAGCCTCGATGGTCAAGCGTCCGCCTTGGTGGACCGCCGCCAGCAGTTTGGCCAGCGGTGCCAATGCTAGTCGGCCGGACATCGTAGGATCATCGCAAAATGCCAACAGGCGATCGCCGAAGGAACGCTGCGGAAAACGGGCTTGCAGCCACAAGCCGAGGCTGCCAACGACATTGTAGAGATTGTGTTGAAACCGCAGTTGCCGCACCTCAAACCCGTTCTGCACGAGCAGCCGGCGGATTCCGCGGGGCGAGAAGTGATGTAAGTGGGTCGGCTCATTCAGGATGAAATGGTAACGTCTAAAGACCGGGGTTTCCCAACAGGCGATGTTGGGGATGCTGAACAGGAATGTGCCGCCAGGCTTGAGCAACGTGCGGATTTGCCGCAGCACGGCCGCGGGATCGTGCAGGTGCTCGACGACCATCCAGGCCACGATCAAATCGTAGGACCTCTCCTGGAGTGCAGCGGCTTCGATGCTGCCGGTGGTCACCGCCAAACCGCGCTCGCGGCAACGCCGCGCCGGTTCATCTGCCGGCTCGATCCCTTCGACCTGCCACCCCGCCGCCTGCAGTTGGTCGAGGTAACGACCGCTGCCACAGCCGAACTCCAGCGCCCGGGCTCCGGGCCTGGGTGGTTGGGGAACCGGCGCCGCATGTGGATCGGCAAGCCAGTAGTACGCTGCTCGGAGGCCGGGAAGCCGCCGCGCCAGCGGCGATAGGTACCAAGGCTGGTGTTCCTGCGCGGACGCAACGGCCATGTCGGCCTGCGGCGCCGCGGCTTCGATATGAGGACCGTAGTTGTCCGTATAACACGCGGCAATCGTATCGGCCGTCGGCCGCGGATCCTGGTACAGATGGCCGCACTCGGTGCAGCGGACGATCCGCGCAGAGCCTTCGCGTCTGTATATTAAATGCCGTGCAGTTAGCACATGATCGCTGCTGTTGCTCCCACATATAATACAGTGCGCCCGTTCCCAGCGTACAGCGACTGGCCCGTCTCCGGTCGACACCTGATTTGCAGCGGAAGTCCCCATAGCAACGTGCCTGCGTCCTTACTTCTCAACTATATCTGCTTGGCGAACAAATACGAACTCATTGCAACCGTGCCCACCAGACGTAGACAACTCTTGCAGGATGAAGCCGCGTTCTCGCAAAAAGTAAAACACTTCCTCCGGCTTCGCGACCTCGAACGGCCATCCGCCTACCCAATCGACGAGGTCATACCAACTGTGCATTCCTCGAGCCTGTGTTTCACGAGCCCATGCGACGAGCGGCAGGAATGGGTTTCGAAATAAAAGCAGGCGAAAAAAGCAGGCGGCCACCGTAACAACCAGACGCTTGACAAACAAATAGGCACCGACAGATACAACCAGCAATGGTTTTAAGACACGAGGCAATCGCCGATACAGACTCTTGACCATTCGCCAAATGCGAGAAACGTAATGTTGGTCGTTGTAAATTGCTAGCACAAGGAGCCCCCCCTTGTTGACTAGCCTTGCAACATTGTCGACTGCTATCCACATATTTCCGGTATGGTGAGCAACCCCCCAGCAATATACGATGTCAAACTCTCCCAACTTGGCGAGTGAAGCTCTATTTAGCAGCGTTCCCTGTAAAATTTTCCATTCATTAGCCGATCGACCGAATCGGCTTCGCAACTCGCACGCACAGCGAACCGAGTGTGTATCGACATCCAACGATGTCACCTCAGCACCTAGACGATTTGCCGCCAAACTGAACAGACCACTTCCGCTACCCGCATCAAAAAACCGACGGCGCGCGAAATCAATCTTAATCAGACTTTTCAAGGACGCTTCTGCATCTTCGATTCGAGTATCGGTAAGGTTCGCTATGAATCTCGTCCAGTTCTTCCCAAACTCGAAAGGATGATCATGGTGTTCGTTTTGACTGAGGAGTTCAGACATACAGCTAGCGGACGTTGTACAGCGTGGCGTGCAATGGCAATGGCAATGGCAATGGCGAGGCTACATCACCCGGCAATAGTTTTACGCGATGATCGTCGGACATTTGCACGACGCTGGCAACTAGGCCACATGCTACGCGAGCCACAGAACTGCAGCGGTAATCCGGTACGGGCGGATCTGCGGGCTGCATGGCCTGAATTGCTGCTGCCGATCGAATTGCAGGACTAGCCTGGGGGGGGAACGGGGAGTAAAATGTGCACACGAAAGAATGGCCAGAGTCTCAACGATACGCGGGCGAAATGAGCCCGAACGGCAGCCAAACCACCCGCCAGAACCCTGGGTGGTCTGTTTTCGGCTGTTTACTTACTTTTCTACGGGCAGGTTCATGCAAAGCCAGCGGCCTCGGCTTCCAACTCGGATTTTAATCGCTCTGTTCCTGTGCGTGTTCGGCGCATCGCGCGGCGCTGCCCATTCACCCGAAGACCCCGAAGTGCTCGCGATGGTCGATCGCGGGATCGCGTACCTCGAAGGCCTCAAAGAGGATGAGTTGAATGCTGGCTCATGGGGAGGGCCTGAAGGGCAGCCGATGCTGATCGGTTATACGCACTACAAGGCGGTCGGCGATCCCGATGCGCCGCTGGTCAAAATCGCCCTCGCCAATGCGCTGAAATACGTCGAGGGGATCCGCAAGAACAGTGGCGCGCTGACCAAAACAGCGCACAGCAAAGCGACCTATGAGGCCGCGGTTGCGATCATGTTGTTAGCCGATGTCGACGCCCGCCGCTACAAGGAAGAGTTACAGTTGCTTGCCGATGCACTCCTGACTTCACAAATGTCGCACGGGGGTTATGGCTATTTCGGCGAGCCCCACGGCGATACTTCGCAAGTCCAGTATGTCAGCCTGGCGATGTGGACGCTCGACCGTGCGGGCTTTGAATTCGACTACGACCGCGTCGGTCGGATGATGCAGTGGCTGGTTCGCGTTCAGGACCCGACGGGGTACTGGACCTACCAGCCGCAGGACCCGGGCCCCGGTCGAGGCTTGATGAGCCAAAACAAGAGGGCGCTTTCGGTGACGACCTGTCTGGCCGCTGGCAGCGCGCTGTTAATCGCCGCCGATGTGCTGCGACAATGGGGTGCCACCGGCGGCATGGAAGTCAAAATCGACGGACTTCCCAGTGCGGTCAAGGTCTCGCTGGTCGATCTGACGGAGGAACAGCAGCGCAATAGCGACAAGCAGAAATCAGCTAAGGTTCCGACTGCTGCGATTCGCGCGGCGATGAATCGCATGGACAACTACCGCACCCAATTTCCGTTCAAGCGGACCGGAGCGCCTGACTGGTATTATTACATGCTCTACACGCTGGAGCGTTATGAGAGCTTTGTCGAGATCGCGAGTTCGGGCAGCCAAGCCAACAACGCGTGGTATGATGCAGGCGTCGAAAGCCTGATGAAGTTGCAGGATCCCTCCGGGGCCTGGGCGGTGACCGACGCATCCTACAATTCTCCGCCGGTGTCGACCGCGTTTGCGATCCTGTTTCTGATGCGGAGCACTCAGAAGGCAATCGCGACCGCTAGCCAAGGGACGGTCGCCGGTGGATTCGGCCTGCCCGAAGATACTTCCAAAATTGTCGTCAGCGGCACGCAGATCAAAGGTGAACCGGTCGCCGCAGCGGTCACCGACCTGCTCAGCTTGCTCGAAGAAAGCGGTGGAGACCAGTTCGATCAACAGTCGCTTCCCGAAAATTTACAGCTCGAAACCGACCCTCGTCGGCGACGGCAGCAACTCGATCGGTTGGAACGACTGGTGCGCGGCAGCCAGTCATGGCAGGCCAGGCGGGTGGCCGCTAAATTGCTCGGCACCAGTGATGATCTGGCAGTGGTGCCCGCGCTGATTTATGCGCTGAGCGATCCCGATGCGGTCGTGCGGCGATCGGCGGTCGATGGCTTGCAGTTTATCAGCCGCAGGTTCATCGGCTTTGAGCTGCCGGAGAAACCCGATTCCCAGGAGATCCGCCAGGCGCAGCAGCAATGGCGCCAGTGGTACCAAACCATTTACCCTGGCTACGTGTTCCTCGATGCCCAGTAGTAATGCGTCGATGCTGGAGGAAGACACCCCAACGTCTACCAGCGGCGGCGCTGGCGGTGATTCCTGGGATCGAACGCAACTCCGCGGCTTTTTCGATCGGCTAGCGACTATCCCTCGCAATCGCGCCTCGCAAGGCTATCAGGAGTTGCTGCTGGAAGAGCTGAGGTTCTACATTCAGCCCGGAATGAGAATCCTGGAAATCGGCTGCTCGACCGGAGACTTGCTCGCGGGACTCAACCCGTCCTCCGGCGTCGGCATCGATTTTAGCGCTGAGATGATTCGCGTCGCCCGCCAGCGACATGCCGGCCAACCGCTGACGTTTCATCAGCAAACAGCCGAAACGCTGGAACTGGACGAAGCACCGTTCGACTACATCATCATCTCCGACACGCTGACGTTTTTAGAAGACATTTTGGCGCTGTTTCGCCGCCTGCGCCCGCTGTGTCATCCGCGCACGCGGATCATTGTCAATACGTTTTCACGGCTGTGGCTACCAGCGTTAAGAACGCTCGAACGCTTAGGCTTGCGGCGGCCGCAGCCGATGCTCAACTGGGTGACCCGCGAAGATATCAGCAACTTGTTTGAGTTGGCGGGATTTGACGTCGTCACCACCAACTCGCGGATCTTGTTTCCCACCCGGCTGCCGCTGCTGTCGACGCTGTTCAACCGCTGGGTTGGTCCGACGCCCGGTCTTCGCTGGATGTGTTTGACCAACTGGGTCGTCGCTCGCTTGCCGGCCCAGCCCGCTGAACCGCTGAGCGTCTCGATCATCTGCCCGTGCCGGAATGAAGCGGGCAATATTCCGGAGATTGTGCGGCGGTTGCCAAGCTTTCCCGGGCCGATGGAGTTGATCTTCATTGAAGGTCACTCGCGCGATGAGACCTGGTCGCGCTGCCAACAAGTGATGGCCGACTTCCCTCAATTAAGCATCCGCATCGCGCAGCAAACCGGCAAAGGCAAAGGCGACGCGGTGCGGCTCGGGTTCGACATGGCACAGCATGACGTGCTGATGATCCTGGATGCCGATATGACGGTTGCTCCGGAGGATTTGCCGGGATTCTTGCAAGCGCTGCAGGATGGCCAGGCCGAGTTCGTCAATGGCTCGCGGTTGGTCTATCCGATGCAAGACGAAGCGATGCGGTTTTTGAACCTGGGAGCAAATAAATTCTTTGCGCTCGCGTTCTCTTGGTTGCTCGGCCAAACCATTAAAGATACGCTCTGCGGCACCAAGGTCTTATTGCGATCAGATTATCAGCGGTTGGTCAAGCAGCGGTCGTATTTTGGTAACTTCGATCCGTTTGGCGATTTCGATTTAATCTTCGGAGCAGCGAAGCTGGCGCTGAAGATGCGCGACTATCCGGTT
>Ga0233365_1001355_pt1 | contig 10498 bp, 8 predicted proteins | sample ElkDunMinimDraft_27_FD_191535 | JGI IMG/M metagenome (GOLD analysis project Ga0233365, IMG submission 191535) | Fecal eukaryotic communites from dung pellets of Tule Elk in California, USA - Elk Dung C36 | ecosystem: Host-associated > Mammals > Digestive system > Large intestine > Fecal | place... | reverse complement strand
GCGGTCAAGCTGCGCTTCCGGCAAGGGATAGACGCCCTGGCTCTCAATCGGGTTCTGCGTGGCCACCACCATGAAATGCGGCGGCAGGGCGTGGCTGGCACCGTCCAGCGTCACGCGGCGTTCCTGCATCGCTTCCAGCAGCGCGGCCTGCGTCTTGGGCGGCGTGCGATTGATCTCATCGCCCAGCAGCAGGTCGCAGAAGATCGGACCATGGGTCAGCGTGAACTGGCTGGTCTGGAAGTTGAAGAGGTTGGACCCAAGAATATCGCCCGGCATCAGGTCTGGCGTGAACTGGATGCGCCCGAAATCGAGGCCCAGCGTAGCGGCAAAGCACTGCGCCAGAAACGTCTTGGCCGTCCCCGGCGGGCCTTCCAGCAGCACATGCCCGCGCGCCAGCAGCGCAACGAGCAGGTGATCGACAGCCTCCGTCTGGCCGACGATGGCCTTGCCGATCTCGCCCCGGATCGCACCGGCAAGCTGGCCGACGTCGGCCAGCGTCATTGTCGGTCTGTCGGTCATTTCTTCAGCGTCCTTTCGAGCGAATGGAGGTCCTGCGCCGCCCGCAGAATGTCATGCGGGCGCCGCGCCGCGGCAAGCCGTGCGGCCGTGTGGGAAAAGGGTTCGGCATCAGGATTATGGCCGGCAAGCGCCCGGTCAATCGCCGCATCGGTCGCCTGTGCATCGGGCAGGCGTGGAAGCGAAAGCGCGCGGGCAAGCCGTTCCCGTGCCGCCGTTGCATAAGGCCCCGCGACAAGGTGCAGCCGCCCCGCCCGGCGAATAAGCCCCGCAGCGTTTGCCACCAGCGCCCGCTTGCCGAACGCAATTGCCGGACCCGTCCGCGCCGGAGCGCCAAAGCGGGCAAAGGCGCGCCAACCCACGGCGAGCGCCGCCAGCAGGATGCAGATCGTCGCAGCCAGGAAAGGCGGTGTAAACGCCAGGGTCAGCAGATTCGCAGAGCGGCTGTGGCCATTCAGCGTAAGGTCGAAAATCACCGATCCATCGGAATCCTCCGCCGCCGCCCGCACCAGACGTTCGGCGAGCAGCGCGTTGGCGCCGTCGGCCATGCCGTAATTGTTGATCAAATCCGGTTCGAACACGATGACGACGGGATAGGTCGCGTCATCGGCGCCCCCATGGTCCGGCTTTTTCAGCGCGATGCCCTCAAGCGCCGGATAGCTACCTCCATCACGAACATAGGCGGCCAGTATGCGGCCGTCCTGTTGCCCAATCACCAGCGGCACCAGCCGAGCGCCCTGTCCCGACAACACCTGTTCGGACACGGGGAGTTCCCCCCTTAGCCCGGCGCCGACCCATGCTGCAGGCTGGCCCTGCGCGCGCATCGGCGTGAGGGCGACAGATACGTCATCCAGAAATCCGCGCCATTCGGGCATTTGCGGACCGGCCAGCGTCACCCAGCCCTTTTTCGCACCGGGCGTGTTCGCTGGCGGCTCGGCGGCAATCCACTTGGGCGTGACGATCAGGGTGGGCCCCGCATACCGGCGCTTCCCCACGATCTCTGCCAGCGCCGCTCCATCGGCGTGGTGTGGCGGTGTGAGGATCAGCAGCCCGCGATCGTCCAGCGCGCCCTCGCTCATGCTCCGCCGCACGGTCAATCCGCGCCGCTCAAGGAAATCGGCCATCGCGGCATAGCCGGAAAGGCCTTTGCCTCCGCCGTGGGCCCCGCCATCGTTGGTGGAGCCAGACCCCATGCCGGACCCGATCATCCATAGCAGGGCAACGAACACCACGGCCCCGAAGACCACAATGGCCAGCACCGCCTTCAGCGAAAAGGGCGACTGGCCCGCTGGCTCCGCTGCGGCGCTCATGCGGCAAGCTGCGTCAGGGCAAAGTCGGCATAGGCACTGCGCGCCGCCTGCCAATCATCGGCATCCAGATCGCGCAGGGCAAAAAGGCTGCGCTCCACCCGCGCGGCGATTACCGAGAACGCATAGCGTGCGCCGTGCGGCAAGGCCGGCAGACTGGCGATCTCGCGCGCCGTGCTGGCCGGCTGGAGCCACCCGGGCTGTGCCTCGGCAATGTGGCTGACGCTGCGCTGAAGCAGCAGGTGAACCGCCTCGCCAAAACGGCCCTCGCCCGCCAGCCGGTCCGCGTCGTCCAGCAGGGCCACGGCCTTGGCATGGGGCGGCGCCCATTCCGGCTGGGCCACGGGCACGCTTGCTCGGCGCCCGGTCCACCACGGAACGACCACCCGCCAGGCAAGAATCAGCACCCCGGCAATTGCCAGGCCGATGAGGATTTTTTCGAAAAGAGGCCATGAAATGCCCAGCAGGTCCGCCAAGGGTGCAAATAGCCTGCGCAAGAACGCGCCGATGGGCGCCAGCAGGTTGCTCAGCCATTCCATTATCGGCGCCAGCACATCGCGCAACCACTGCTGCAGGCCCTTCAGCCAGCCCGGCGTTTCATAACGCGGTGCCGCTGGCAACTGGCTGAACTGGATATCCGACGAAGCGCGAACCGCCTCCCAGTCACGCAGGGCATCCTGCGCGCCTGTGGATTGATCTATCTGCGTCCCCCGGCTCACGCGCGGATTGGTGGCACGGAGCGGCAGGGCAGGCAAGCCAGCCTGCCGGAGGCCAGCATCTTATCCGCGGGGCCGGCCTTGGCCGTAGGAACCCAGAATGCGCAGCTCCTTGCAGTGAAACGCCAGTTCCTCGATCGCCCGGTCGACGCGGGGATCACCCGGCGCGCCTTCGATATCGGCGTAGAACCGTGTTGCGGCAAAGCTCGCGCCTTTCTGGTAGCTTTCCAGCTTCGTCATGTTGACGCCGTTCGTGGCGAACCCGCCCATCGCCTTGTAGAGCGCGGCGGGGATATTTTTCACTTCGAACACGAATGTCGTCATCGCCTGCTGGCCCGCGAGCGAGGCCGGGTCGAGCGGCTCTTTCGAAAGCATCACAAAACGCGTCGTATTATCGGCCGCATCCTCGACATTTTCGGCCGTGATATCCAGCCCGTACAGTTCCGCGGCGATACGCGGCGCAATCGCGCAGGCTTGCGGATCGCCCTGTTCGGCAACAAAGGCCGCAGCCCCTGCCGTATCGGCATAGGACATAGGCACGATGCCCCGCTCGCGCAGATAGTGCCGGGTCTGACCGAGCGCTTGCGGGTGGCTGTAGGCCGCCGCAAAGGGGCCGGACCCCAGCCCCATCACCGCATAACTGATCGGCAGGAAATATTCTCCCACGATGGAGAGGCCGCTTTCCGGCAGCAGGAAATGGATGTCGGCCACCCGGCCATGCTGCGAATTTTCGATCGGGATCAGCGCACGGGCCGCCTTGCCATCGCTGACAGCTTCCAACGCATCCTCAAAGCTGAAACAGGGCAGCGGCAGGCAATCGGGGTCGTATTCCAGGGCCGCGCGGTGGCCGTTGCAGCCAGGCGCGCCTTGTAGTGCCACCGCCCGTTCCGGATCGGCAGCGGCGGCATCAGCCATCTGGGCAACAAGGGCGAGAGCAGGTTCAGGAAAGCTGTGCATCTTGGTCGGGTCGCTTAAGCCGCTTGATCAAATGCCGCAATGGCCCTTGCGCATGCGATCATGCCTGACTAGAGCGGCGCGCAAATCCCAACAGAGCTACCCACGGGGCTTTCTTCGATGGACGACCGTTTTAATACCATTGCCGGCTGGACCCTGTTCGGCGGCGTCGTTGCTCTCGGCCTTACCGCTGTTAGCACGCGATATTTTCATGCCGACAAGGATCATCGCCCGGAAAAGATGGGCTATGAGATCGAAGGCGTCGTTTCCAGCGACGGCGGCGAAGAAGCCGTTCCGATCGAAACCCTGCTCGCTGCCGCTGATCCGGCAAAGGGCGAGGCGGTTTTCGCCAAGTGCAAGTCGTGCCACACGATCGATGCTGGCGGCGCCAACGGCATTGGCCCCAACCTGCACGGCGTGATGGGTGAACCCATTGGCACCGGCCATGGCGGTTTCGCGTTCTCCGAAGCCCTGAAGGGCCACGGCGGCAAGTGGGACTTCGCCAATATGGACGCCTGGCTGCACAACCCTAAGAAGTTTGCCCCTGGCACGAAGATGACCTTCGCCGGCCTCGGCAAGCCTGAGGATCGCGCAAACCTGCTCGTCTACCTGAACACGCAGGGCTCCAACCTGCCGCTTCCCGCCGCTCCTGCTGCTGCACCTGCAGCCGATGCAGCGCCGGCAGAAGGCGGGGCAGAAGCCGCAGCCGTATCGGGCGCCGAAGTGGCTCCGATCGCTGGCGCAACGGCAGCGGCATCGCCGGCTCCGGAAGAATAAGCGCGAATCTGTTCGACGAATTCGAAAGGGCGGGGCCTCGGCTCCGCCCTTTTTCGTTATGCCTGTGCAGCGCGGGCCAGCCCCCGCCGGCCCTTCGGGAATTTACGCGCCCTTGAATCCCTGGGCGATGACATACCACTCAGACGAATCCTTGCGGCTCGCCGGTGGCTTGGCGTGCTTGACGATAGTGAAGTGCCGCTTCAGCAGGGTCAGAAGATCGGTGTCAGTTCCGCCTGCCAGCACCTTGGCCACAAAGGCCCCGCCTGGCGCCAGTGTTTCGATGGCGAAATGGGCCGCGGTTTCCACCAGCCCCATGGTCCGCAGGTGATCCGTTTGCTTATGGCCAACGGTATTGGCGGCCATGTCGGACAGAATCAGGTCCGGTGCGCCTCCCAGAGCCTCTGAGAGCGCGGCCGGGGCCTCGTCTGCCATGAAGTCCATCTGGAAGATCGTCACGCCCTCTATGGGGTCTGTTTCCAGCAGGTCGATCCCGACCACGCCTGCCTTGGGCGCACGTTCGCGCACGATCTGGCTCCACCCTCCCGGCGCGATGCCCAGATCGACCACACGGGTCACGCCCTTCAGCAATGCAAAGCGTTCATCCAGCTCAGCAAGCTTGAACGCGGCACGGCTGCGATAGCCCGCCGCCTTCGCCTGCTTCACGTAAGGGTCGTTCAGCTGCCGCGTAAGCCAGCGCGTAGAGCTTTGCGTTCGCCGCTTCGCCGTCTTCAGGCGCTCTTTCGGGTCGCGTCCGGAACGGCTCATCGGCCGGCCTCGGGGCCGGATCGGAAAGGCAACGGTATAAGCATTCGTAGTCTCCTAGCGCGCCTGCATCAGTTCGGCTTCCAGCCGATGGCGAAGGCTTACGCCCGACGCCATCAGGCTGCGCAGGATACCTTCGCGAATCCCTCGATCGGCAACGCCCAGCCTGTCGGCCGGCCAAAGATCGAGAATCGCTTCAAGAATCGCGCAGCCTGCCACGACCAGATCGGCCCGTTCGCGCCCGATGCAGGGCAATTGCCGCCGTTCCGCATTCGACATCGACGACAGGCGGGTGCTGATATCGCGCATCGATTCGGCCGGGACAATCAGCCCGTCCACCGCGCTGCGATCATATTGCGGCAGGTCCAGGTACAGACTCGCCAGGGTCGTCACCGTGCCGCTGGTTCCGAGCAGGCGAAGCGTATTCACCCGCCCTGCCGATCCCCGTGCGCCGGCCGTGCGCTTGGCAAAGGCGGCAAAGCTGCCGCGCACGATATCCAGCATATGGTGATACCGGGCGAGCCGGGCCTCGGGGGTATCGCCCTCCGGCCCGCAACTCTCGGTAAGCGAAACGACACCCCAGGGCACGCTCTGCCAATCGAGGATACGCGGCACGGTGCCGGTGCTTTCGATAAGGACCAGTTCGGTGGAGCCCCCACCGATGTCAAAGATCATCGCCGGACCGTTGCCCGGTTCCAGCAGGATGTGGCAACCCAGCACGGCCAGCCGCGCCTCTTCCTTGGCCGTGATGACATCCAGCGCGATTCCTGTCTCACGCCGGACACGGTCAATGAATTCGCCGCCATTTGCCGCACGCCGGCAAGCCTCCGTGGCCACCGAGCGCGCAAGGTGAACATTTCGGCGGCGCAGCTTATCCGCACAAATATGCAGCGCGCCCAGCGCCCGGTCCATCGCTTCGTCAGCGAGCCGGCCGGAATGCGTCACGCCTTCGCCAAGGCGCACGACGCGGCTGAACGCATCGACCACAACAAAATTTTCACCCGAGGGACGGGCAATCAGCAATCGGCAATTGTTGGTGCCAAGATCGATCGCCGCAAAGGACTGCCTCGGAAAAGGGTTAGGTCGACGTTCTCCATCCTCGCGCGAGCGCGATTCGGTCTGTTTCGGTCGGCCGCCGGCCGGGTGCGGTTTAATCGCGGAAGTAACGGCAGGGGCCACAGTGCCCTGCGCCTCACCATTCAGGTCGCTTCCGTCTTCGATCACCTCCGCACGCACTGCCGGCGGATCAAGATCCGCCATGATACAAGCACTCTAAATCATTTGCTCGCCGGACGCGGCGAGTACCTGACGGTGATGCTAGCCCCCCATCGTCGCCGGGGCAAGAGCAGGTGCTTGACGCCGCGCGAACCGCAGCCTAGAGGCACGCGCCTGTTGCCCCGTCGTCTAATGGTAAGACTACGGATTCTGATTCCGTCTATCGAGGTTCGAATCCTCGCGGGGCATCCAGCTTTCTGTCCGTTGACACAAATCCTTGCCCGCTGTGACAGAGGTTCGCCCACATATGCAGGCTGCGCGGCAACGCCGCTCAACGACTGCAGCGGACCGCAGATTTAAAACCCGACAGCATATTAACCGTTCGCTCAACTTTCCGCCTAGCGACGGGCTGGTACCACTGATTTCGGCCCATAGTCGCCGCCTCGCGAGAGGCAGGTTCTGACGACCCGTTCAGAGATTACGTGCGGTGGTGGTTCTGTTGGGCGAGACAACGGAAGGCTGATGACCATTTTGTCGGCGCCCTCAGTCGGTAACAATGCGCCAATTTCGATCGTTGCCACTCTTGTTGCGGCGGTGGAGGTCTTCCGGTGATCCGGCGCGTCAACGACCGGCAGTACGGCGCTGCACAGCCCGCGATATGTACCAGGCGGCATTTGCTCCGCACTGGTCGCGCAACCATCTAAAGCCGTTCATCTCGCCGGTACGCGCCCGCGTGACGTAGCCAGCCTCCAACTCCGTGCGTCTGCGTTGCGTAAGCTGAGCATCCTTGCAATAGCCGAACGGAGTATCGGCCCACCTCTGCTTTCCGCCGTTGGCTCGATTGGCCCTGTCGGTATCTAACTGAAGCGGATTCGCGTAGCCGCCGGGGCTTGCTGTGGTGACGCCCGGCACTGACATATCCTGCGCAGCGGCAGGCGTCGCAAAGAGCAGCGGAGCGGCGGCGACGAGCAAAAGGCGCATTCAAATCTCCTTGTCGCCAACATCCACAGCCAGGCGTGAATTGTCAGTGAACACTGAAAACGCCACGGGATATCGACTTTGGCCTGCGCGCGTTCGCGAACAATCGGTGGAAACGCCTGATCCGAGCGCCTGAATGATCGGCAACTATCGGCGTGAGGGCGATGGCCCTCCAACTTCGGCATGTCGGCGGATGAAGCCTGGGCATCCATTTGAAAATAACGCAGCCAACTGCAAATTTCGCTGAGAACCAGGCATTCCGGACCAGCCAATACTGACGTCGCTGGTTCGATTGACTGCGGCGCTCGCCTTTGTTCGCCGGTAACAGGCGTACTCGTGAATATTTTCCACACTGGAACAGCCTGTTGTCTCCGTCGGCAAAATGCGCTGCGCGCACAATATTGTGCATCGTCAAAGATTGACGCGGGAGTCGTGTTCAAGAAGGCCATCCCAAAAATGCGAACACTTCTGCGTCCATGCGCGGTGAGTTGAAGAGCTAGGTTTCAGGGAAGGAAAACAATGGCACGCAAGTCTCCGGCCCGGGCCGCGCTCGCTCTATTTGGTTGCATGTCCACAGTTTGCGGCATGGCCGCCCCTGTTGCCTATGCGCAGGATGCCCAGCCCCAGACACCGGCCGAAGCGGAAGCCGCTTCGCAGGACATCATCGTCACCGCCCGCAAGCGCGCAGAGCGCCTGCTTGACGTGCCCGTCGCGGTTTCCGCGCTCTCGCAGGAGCAGGTCGAGCGTTATGCCTCGCTTTCGTTCACCGCGATCAGCCAGCAGGTTCCGCAGCTTATCATTGCGGAATCGCAGAATCAGGTTGGCGGATCGATCAATCTGCGTGGCATCGGCTCGGGCATCTCCAACCCTTCGACCGAAACGGCCGTAACGATGAACATCGACGGCGTGCCGATCAGCTATGGCAATGCCATCCGCCTTGGCCAGATCGACCTGGCGCGCGTCGAGGTGCTCAAAGGTCCGCAGGCGCTGTTCTATGGCAAGAACAGCCCCGGCGGCATCGTATCGATAATTTCCGCCGATCCGACCGACACCCTTGAGGCGCGGGTGCGCGCCGGATATGAATTCCAGGCCGATCAGCGCTTTATCGAGGCGATGGTTTCCGCGCCGCTGACCGATACGCTGGGCGCCCGCGTCGTCGGCTATTATTCCAAGGAAGATGGCTGGTACGAGAACATCGGCTTCCCGGTAGCCGGCGTGACGCCGGGCATCGCTGCCGACAGCTATAACGCCGAAGACAAATTCGTGCGCGGCACGCTTGCCTACACATCGCCCGATGGCGGCATGAAGCTGACCGGCAAGGTCGCCTATGGCGAGCGCACCCGCGACGGCGTGGGGCCGACGGGCGGATCACAGATCGTATTCTGTCCGGGCGGCACAAGCCGGCGTTCGGGCAACATCGACTGCAAGCTCAACCGGTATTTCTATGACGTTATCCTGCACCCACGGATGACTGCGCTGGACCCGACATTCGGCGACGGCGTGCCTTTCACCAAGTCCGACCAGTTCCTCGCCTCGCTCGCCGCTGACTTTGATCTGACGGACGAACTGATGCTGTCATCGGTAACAGGCTATTACAAGCTGGGTGAAAAGTCGGTTGATCCCTTCACGTTCGCCAACACCGCCTATTTCGGCGCATCGAACGACATCAAGGCAGACGGGATCAGCCAGGAGGTGCGCGTGTCCACCGATATGGACGGCCCCTTCAACATCCTGTTTGGCGCATTCTTCCAGGACGCCAACTTCAAGATCCGGCAGGCTTTTGGCGTCGATTTTGGCGCACCAACCGCGCCCTTCCTCGTCGGTTCAACCTATTACGATGTCCACACCCAGGCATGGTCTGTGTTCGGACAGGGCCGCTACAAGATCGTCGAGGAACTGGAACTGGCCGCCGGTGGGCGTTTCTCGTGGGAGGACAAGTCGCTTTACGGGACGTCGTTCGGCAGCCCGATCGACGTTCTTAACCCAAGTCGCTCCTATACCGACTTCTCTCCCGAAGTGACGCTGACCTGGCGACCCAATACCAACCTGACCCTTTACGCGGCTTATCGAGAAGGCTTCACCTCGGGCGGCTTCAATACTGTGCCGGCCACCCTGCGTTCGCAAGCCAACCAGAGCCTGCCCCTGGTCGACCTGTCCTATGGCCAGATGACGGCGAAGGGCGGCGAGGCCGGCATCAAGGGCTATGTCGCGGGGCGGCAGGTATTGTTCGACCTTGTCGGCTATTACTATGAATACACGGACCTTCAGCTTTCGCGTTATGACAACGCTTCGTTCACACAGCTGACCCAGAACGCGGGCGGATCGGAAATCTATGGGCTTGAGGCCAGTTTCACCATCCGGCCAGATGCCCTGCCTGGCTTCTCGCTAAACACATCGGCTGCTTATAACCATTCGGAATACACCGACTTTATCGGCGGGTGCTATGCTGGCCAGTCGATCGCTGCGGGATGTAACTTGAACCCCCGCAATCCGAACCTTGCCCCATCAACCTTTGGCACGGCCGCCAACCCCTTCCAGGACCAGGACCAGACCGGCCAGAGCCTGTTCCGCGCGCCGGAGTTCACGCTGACGGCGGGCGCGTTCTATGACCACGTCTTCTCGGACAGCCTTGGCGCCACCTTCGCGCTCGATACGGCATTTTCGAGCAGCTACATCACGCAGACAGAGGCCAACCCGCTGAACCACCAGCCATCCTACTGGCTGCTGAACGGCGCGATAACCCTGAACGGCGGCAAGGACAAGCCGTGGGAACTGGCGCTGATCGGACGCAACCTGACCAACAAGCGCAACCTGGTGAGCGGCCTCGATCGGACCGCGACCGGCGGGCTCAAGGGCACCACCGACCCGGTCTGCTCGACGGCGAGCCAGACCGGCTGTCAGCGTCTTTCCGACATCATCGGCGTGACGGCCCTGCCGCGTACGGTGACGTTGCAGGTGACGTTCCGCCACTGACGGACAGGAGACCCGGCACTCCTTGGTGTGCCGGGTCTTGCCCCGGTGAGTGGTCGACGACTGAGCGTCATGGCCCGGCCGATGGGGTGACCCCGGGCTGGATGGGAGCTTTCGGTGCTCGATCCCAGGACCTCGCGTTGGCTTGCCTGCGGGGAAAAGCCGACGAAGATCAGGCCGGTATCGTACCATCTGAGCCGAATATTTCCCAACGAGATTGTCCGAATCCGTCAAGCGGAGGTCCGGCATGTGTCGCAAAGCGCTCCGCGCCCCGAAACGTCGGGGGGAAACTGCAGCGTATCA
>Ga0233365_1001354_pt1 | contig 10499 bp, 15 predicted proteins | sample ElkDunMinimDraft_27_FD_191535 | JGI IMG/M metagenome (GOLD analysis project Ga0233365, IMG submission 191535) | Fecal eukaryotic communites from dung pellets of Tule Elk in California, USA - Elk Dung C36 | ecosystem: Host-associated > Mammals > Digestive system > Large intestine > Fecal | place... | reverse complement strand
TCCTTGTGCCTTCTCAGATCAGGGAGCCGGCTCCTGCGCTAAGAAGGCACAAGGATCAGGCTAAAGAATATTTAGGACTTCAGATTTAACGGTGTGATCGGAAGTCTTCGGGATCCATCACAGATCCTGAAGATCTTATCCGCCCCGGGCTGCGCGTGAACAATCCACGTACTCGGTGGCCTGCCATAACTCGAATTTGTGCCGATTGCCCTCGTCGAGGTAAGCTTGCTTTATCTTACCAGCCATTCGGCAGCGATCTTGGTTGCCAAGAATACTGTCGCCAATGATGGAATAGGATTTCTCGGCCTTTTCCGCAGCCGTCGGACCACAACCCGCCAGCGGCAGTGCCGCCAAGATGATTACCCAGCGCATGGCCCGAAGATACACTACTTTTATCCGCCGCCTATCCTCGGGCCCGTAAAGCAGCCAGCATCGCCTGGAACTGCTTGGTCGCCCGGTCTCGTGTCGCCTCGAGCGACCGACGCCGGACGTAAGGCGCCGCGCAGTCAGGCTTGTACGCGCGGAAACGCATAGACGCATATTCGCGCGAAAGTTGTCGGATCAACCTTCCCTCCCAGGGCTCCAGGACAATGCCGACGCATTCCTGCCACGCCGTAATATCACGCCACGACAGGATCTCGCCGCCTGCCCCCAGCGGGCCAATGTCGAAGAGCCAGTCGGTAAGGTGAGCGGCCGGGTTATGCGGCATGTCGCCGACACGCCCGGCAGCATCGTACCTTGTCACCTCGCCTGGCTTGGAGGAACCACCCGACCTCACTTCAGGGGCGGTGTGCAACCAGGCGAACTGCTTAACCCACAGGGTCAGCTGTTCGCCGAGTTGTCCAAAAAAGTCCCCCAGTCGGTGGACGCCGCCTCGATCTGGTCGCGAATATAGCCCAGGGCCGGATTGGCGTAGATCGCGCGCACCATCGCTTTCGCGCCGCCCGCGCCATCCACCACCGGCACTTCCACGTTCACGAATTCCTCGGTGATCGCAACCAGGAACTCGATCGTGTCCTCGGCGTCATCCACCGCGGCCTCGATGCGTCCTCCGCCTTCTCGCACACGCCGCATCGTCTTGCGGCGCTTGGCGGCGTTGGCGACCTCCCAAACCTTGGACGCGGGCGAGTGCACGCGCGCAAAGCAGGGCTGCTGGTTCTCATCCAGCATTGGGGATCCATCGGGTCGCTTGAGCTTGATCTCGCCGATAGGGGGGACTTGGATTTCTAGCAGTTTAACAGCCATGGCTACGCCTTTCACGGAAGGGTGCCCCGCCGGCTCCGTGACGCCGGCGGGACCTAACGCCTCGGCTGACGCCGAGCGATGCTCACGGGCAAATGGAAATCAGTCGGGCGCGACCACGACCAGTCCGTCTTCGGTCTCGCTGACCACAGTGTACTCGAGCGTAATCTGCCGCGTGCCAGGAGTGTTCACGTCGCCGTAGTTCTTGGGACCTGCGGTCACCAGTGCGCGCGCATAGATTGCGCCCAACATCGGATGCTTGATCCCCACGGTGTAGAGTGCGTCCGAATTCTTCGCGACGTCGAGCAGCGCCTGGCCGGCATCTTCCGGATCGATGCCGACCGTCAGCGTCTGCGAGCCGAGCGCGTAACCGCCCTTGTACTTGCTCTCACCGCGGGCGCCGGCCCGACGCCAGGTGATGATTTCGTAGATGCGGTCGGGGATCTCGCCGAAGTCGCTGATCTCGCCGATGTCCGTCAGGACCACAGCTTCGTAGCCCGCGGCGTTGTATGTGGCCGGCGCCGTCGCAGACAGACCAATAGTCACGCCCGCCCCAGTATGTACGGTCATGGATCATCTCCAAAAAGAAAAGCCCGCGAACTCGCGGGCGGGTTTTGCCGATGCTGGCAATCAGTTCATGCGGTGGGGTCGTTCGCCGGGTCATGTCTCACGCTGGAGGCATGACCCTCAGGCACGGAAGTCAAGGTGACGCCTTGCTCGGGGCTCGCCTGGCTGGAGGAACGTCTCCGGGCGGCTCCGCGTTTTACCAGTCCGGTAGGCTCCAGATCATTAAACTGCTGGAGGGTCATCGGCACATGATCCCCCTTGCTATAGCTCTCTCCGTTCAGGGAGAGCCGACGGACAGCAATTGCCTGAATCATTTTCAACGCGCCTCCGTGAACATGACCGCGAAATCTTGCGAGCCCCCATGGATGCTCGCCTCTTCGATGAGGAATTCGGGGCCGCTGCTATCGGTGTGCACCGTCGCGGCCGGCATGAGCGCGAACAGAGGCGAGTCGGGCAATATCCGAACTGATGTCCGCCCCGTCCTCACAGCGGACAGGATGGCTTTGACCTCATCGTACCCTGAGGCGAACACCGAGATCTGGACTCGCTCGCGCACAAGCGTCGCGCCGCTGCCGGTGACAGGATGGCGGTCAACCCGCGAAATGGACGTAACTGAGATGGCCGGAAGCTCGATAGCCTCCGGCAAGGGGCCGCCGATGATCCGATCCGCCGGCACCAGTTCTGCCAGCACCTGATCTTGCATCAGCAGGGAGACGAGGAGCGCAACCCCATCCATCACGCGGCCTCATCCGCTGGAACTGCGAACCCCGTCTTACCTTCGATGTACGCTCGGATTCGACTCGCGAAAGCCTGGGTGGCCTCTTCGGCTTTCGCGTCGAGAGAGGGCCGCATGAACGGGTGAGCAGCGCGCCCAGGGTGGACCACAATCCCGGAAACGAATGTGTCTCCGATCTTGAGCGGCCCCGCAAGGATCTCCCGGTTGTCGCCAGACGGCCGGGCTTTCCGCAGGGCGACGCGCCCGGCACCGCCTTTCGTCCGGGCAATCAGATGTGGCGCCACTCCATACTCGTGGAAAATGCCCAAGAACGCGTGGTGATTGCCGCCGTCCTTGGGGCCATAAAGCGCTACTCGAATCGAGAACGTTCCGTCCGCATTCTGCCTTGGCGAACCGCTCTTGATGCTTGCGGCGAGGAGGCCTGTTTCCTTTGGCGCGCGAGATCGAGCTTCCTCACGCACTACCCGAGCTGCAGCGGTTAGTCCGGCCCGGATGGCATTCTTCTGCAAGTTCCCCGGCAATGCCGAGAGAAACTTGTCGAGGTCGGCAAGGCCTCTGACAGGGAAACGCTTGCTCATGGCTGCTCGCCCTGAGTGGACCAATCCTCGGCCAAGAGTTCCAGGCCCTCACGTCGGCCGAGCTCAACCGGGCCGGAGACGATCCGCAAGATGCGCGTGCCATAGACGACGCGCATGTCACCAGTAATGTCACCACGATACCGACACCGGATCCGGCAAGGACGCTTGGCCAACGACAAGCCTTCCATCATGCGATCGGCACGAGATGGAAGCATGTCGCGGACCTCGGCCCAGACCTTCACATGGTCCTCCCAGGAGGTCACCTTTCGGTTGTAGATGCCGCTGTTTCCTTCCGCGCGACGTTGGAAAGTGATCCGTCGATCCAGCGATCCGGCCGAAATGCCCGCCATCAGATCACAATCCTTCTGAAGGGCGCGCACAACTGTCTCACGCCGAGAGGAACTTCCGCTTCAGCACCGCGGTCGGTCACCGCCTCACGGTGCTTGTAAAGGTGGCCCAGAAACATCCGAACCGCCGCCAGCAGCGAGGCGGGCGCCTGCCCCGCCGGGTAGCCTGCCGTGAACGTGATCTCGACACCGCCAGACACCCCGCGAGGCCAGCGACAGCCCCCAGCCGGCAGCAGGTCGCCCTGGGCGGTCACGCGAATGTCGCCGGCCGCGCCCTGCACGACCTCGCCAGCTCCCGACCGCCAAGTTACGTCCGTGATCTCCGACACGGGGCGGACGCCCAGCACAAGCGGCCTGCTGTCAAGCGTAGGAAACCCTTCCGCCCGCCAGACCTGCCCCTCGGTCTCCCGCAACCGCACGGAACAATAGCGCTCGACGAACTCGATCGAGGCATCACGCAACGCCGCGATCAGGTCGTCTTCGTCTTGGGAACCGCTGTCAGCCCGAAGATGGACTTTACAGAGGTCGAGCGGCAGCAGCGCTTCGCCGTACCCCTCCGGATACGGCGCGTGTAGCAGTTCGAAGATCATACCCTACTACCCGCGCCGCCGGTCCGCTCAGTCGACCAGGATAAAGAACTTGCCCGACTTGGCGTTGCCGCCTTGGGCAATGGTGATCTTCACCCGGTCGTTGCCGATGCCGATCTTGTCGGCCAACGCCGTGCCGCCGGCAGCATAGAGCAACGCGGCACCCGCCGGAGAATGCACGGGCTGGCGCGGGGCGCGGGTAGCGGAAGCATTGACGTTCTGCTCGGTCCAGAGGTTCACGCCAGTAACCTCGCCCGTGATCGCGAAGTCGACCCCGTCAGCGAAGTCCTTCTTCACATACTCAATCTGCTGGATCACACCCGAGAAACGGGGGGTGTATGCCGTGGCGCTGCCATCGGCAGCGGTAGTCACTTCGACCGTTAGACGACGCATGGTCATTCTCCTTTCGGCGCCGCAGCGCCTGCTGTCCCAGCCCTGACCGGAGCGGCAGGCTTGGGCTTCGTTGGCTTGTCGACCGCGGCGGCAAGGCCGCGCGCGATCATCGTCTTCGCGTATGCTGGCGAGACATCGACGATCATGTCGCGGCGAACGGTCCCCGCATCGCACCGGAACGTCCGAAGCGCCTTGATCTGCATGGTCTCTTCCTCGGTAGAGCGGCCGGGATCAGACCAGGCCGGCTTGGGTTCAGGAGCTGAATGCGCCGGTGATGAAGCCTTCCGGCCGCTTCACGGCGAGCGCCAGGCGCTCTTCGCAGCGGATCGTGACCATGTTCTTTTCGAAATCGTCGTTGTTCTCGGTCGAGATCACGACGTTGGCGTCTTCACGGTCGAACAGCTGGGCGCCGGTTTTGAACGGGCCGGTCAAGAATTCGCCCTGGAACTCGGCCGCCTCGGTGGCCACAATCGGCAGGCCCCACAGGGTCGGCCCCAGCAGGCTCTGCGGATTGGCCAGGATGTACCTGCCCATGCTGTCCTTGGTCAGCTCGATCTTCGCCCAGTCGATAAAATGGAGCACGAAGCCGTCCGCAGGCAGCCGGGCAAGCTGCGACTGCAGCATAGCCAAGCGCAAATCATCGATCGGCGATTGAGCGTCCACGACGAACGCGGGGTCGAAGCTCTGCGCCTGCGGCACGATGCCATCCAGGTGAACACCGGTCCCGTCGCCGAACAGGATCTCCTGCTCCTCCGCGTACTTCAAGCCGTAGCGCGATTCGGCGTCGATCGTGGACCGCAACTGCTTGAAGTCATCGAGGATCTGCTTCGAAGCCTTGAACAGGTGAGCGATCGTGGTCACCGCCGTGATCTTGGTGTCGAAAGAGATGCTGGACAGCGGCTTCAGAGTGCCTTCGGGCACAACTGCGGCCGCATTGACGAAGCCGGTCTGTTGTACCCAGAAGATGGCCGGCTGCTCGGTTTCGCCCGGGGCGATCAGATCGCGGATGAACAGCCGCTGCTTGGGCATCGTGTCGATCCCCGGGAGCCGCTGCGGCTCCACAACGCCATCTGCCACGTCCGCACTCATGAGGGCGTTCTGCACGCCCGTCACCGGCAGGTTCAGGCGCTGCCCCCCCTGCAAGCCCGCGCCGAACGACTTGAGCTTATCCTCCTGGGCGATAACCTGACGCCCGAGGCTCTGCACGCCTTTGCGCGTACTGGCGTCGCCACCACGCACGACCCGCTGCTCGACCTCGCCAAGCTGCGCCTTCAAGTCATCGACCTGCTTGGTCAGGGCGGTTTGCGTGGAAGCCAGCTTGTCGACGGTTTCCTTTGTTTCCTCGCCAAGCTTGCCGGCGTTCTTGACCTCCCGCAGGGCCTCATCAGCCTTTTTGGTGAAATCGTCGCTGACGCGCACCAGCTCGTTCGACACCTCCTTCAGGAGGGCCGCGGTATCCTTGTCCGACCGCTGAGTGCCGGAATTATGGTCGGGCGCACGCAGGTAGCGGCCAGCACCGCGTTCGGCAGCAGTCATCGGACCGAGCGCCGCAAGTGCGGCGCCGGCAAAAAGCATCTTCTTCATGATGTTCTCCCTGGGCGTCAGGCCCGCGTGAGCTTGAGGCGGGCTAGCGCGAGGCTCAGCCCTACGGTGCCGTCGTCAACGGCGGAGTCGCCAGCGCTGGGCATGGCAGTATCATCGAGAACAGCGCTGGGCGTGCCGCTCGACAGTTCTTTCATAAGTTTGCGAATCTCGGACCGGGGCATATTCGCCCTCGCCAATGCGGCCGCGACTTTGCGATGCGCTGGCAGGCCGGCAGTGGTCTTAGACTTGGCTACGTGATCGGCTGCCAGCAGTGTGTCAGCAAAGCCCGTTTCGACGGCGACTTCGCCAGACATAAAGGTCTCGGCATCCATCATGTTGGCGATCTCGGTGCGGTCGGCGCCCGTGCGGTCCTCGTAAAGGCCCGCCATCAGATCATCGAAAATTGCCATAGCCGCCGCCGTCTCGCTCATCACATGGCGGTCCCCCAGGGCGATCCACTGCGAGTTGTGGATCATGATCAGTCCGGCCTTCGCGATCTGGATGGAATCGCCCGCCATCGCGATCATCGAGGCCGCCGACGCGGCGATGCCCAGGACCTGCACCGTTACCTCTTCCGGGTGCGCGCGCAGCATGTTGTAAATTGCCAACCCGTCGAAGAAATTCCCGCCTGGGCTGTTGATCTGCACCGTCACCGGTTTGCGACCGATCGCCCGCAATGCGCCACTGATGCGGCTCGGAGTGACCCCGGATCCGTCCCAGTTCTCCCCGATCTCGGCCAGAATCGAGATCGTTGCCGCGTCATCCTTTATAGCTGCGGTCACATGCGGATCGAACGCTGCCAAGGCGCGCGGGTTCACGGCAAAATCGACCCCTGCGGGTGCGTCGGGCCGCTTCAGCTCCGGGAGTCGACGCTTGCTCATTGCTCGGCTTCCTTGTCATCGGTTTGCCCCGCTGCGGCCTCGGTCAGCGGCACGTCCTGCATTTGCACCATCGCCACATGGCCGCCCGGGACCGGGGGTAGGTTCTCCAGGCGGCGGACCTCGTTTCGCGTCATCAGCCCGGTGCGCACCATGATCTGGTAGAAGGACGCACGGCCGGCACTGTCGCCGCGCAGCAGTCCCTCCAAGTTGAACTCGATCGTCATCCCGGCCAGGCGCTCGGCCCGGCTGAGGAGCTGCTTCATCATCGCCCGTTCCATTCGGCGTAGGCGCTTGCGGAGCGTAAATTTGATGAAGCCGAGAACGTCTACTTCTTTGCCGGTGCCCCAGTTGGAGGACTTGTCTCCGTAACCGACCATCGCCGGCGGCACGCCGAAGATGCGGCAGATCTCCTCGCCGCCGAACTTGCGGCTTTGCAGCAGCTGCGCATCCTCTGGGGTGATCGTCAGCGGATTCCACTTCAGCCCGTTGTCCAGCAGCATGGGGCGACCGGCGTTCATGGCCCCGACGAACTTGTCCTGGAGCAGCTGCTCGACCTCGGCTCTCTGAGCGCCATCGAAGCGTTCGTCGGTTGACAGCACACCGCTGGGCAGTGCGCTGTTGCTGAACATTCGGCTCGCCATCGTGTCGGTCGCCACGGCCGAGCGGAACGAACTCCCGCAAATCGAAAGCGTGCTGCCGCCCTTCAGCCGATTACCGCCGAAGCCGCGAATGTGGAGCATGTCATCCTGGCTCCGCACCTTGCGCTCGCCGTTGTCATACCACTCGTACTCGCGCCCGCCATCCTCCCTCAGCCGCACGGTCATGCCTAGCGGCGTGACGGGCGTCAGCGCCACGAGCCTGCCGCCCACCCGCGACTTCTCGGCGTAGCCATTGCCCTGCAGCTCGATCGACGCAGCCAGGAATTCCCAGAACTCGTAGTCGCTGTCGTCGTAGTTCGGTTCCAGCTTCAGCAGCCAGTACAATGGATGGTCGGTGGCCTCCGCCCGAACCCCGTTCTCGGTCCGGTAAACCGTCGCGGACAAGCTGGCGATCGTGCCTGCGATCAGGTTGACGCACGCATAAGTCGCAGAGAGCCCGAGCGGATTGCTACACGCGATCCGATCAGTCCATTCGGCCAACGTCACCCGGTTTGTTTGGAAATCGTCTCTGTTGTTAAACGCGACGTGCTGAGCGGGCGCAGGCCACGAAGAGACCACCGCCTTAGGCTCGCTACGCCGGTTCTTCTTCTCCTCCGCTGCTGCGGCCGCCGCCGACAGCCGGTATCCGCCAACCATGGTCACGCTGCCCGCATCCCAGCGATCCAGTCATCAACCGATATCTGACCGTTTCCGGCGACCGGGTTGCGCTCCATCAGCTTGACGGCGTTGAACAGCGCGCACAGCGGGTCGATCTTTGCCTTCCCTGCCGCTTCCTTGGTGATGTACACCGCATTGCCTCGCTGCTCAGCCTTCGCGTTACCCACGCACCAGGCCATCATGTCCGAACCATCGTGGCGCATCGTCCCGTCACGCAACTTGCGCTCGGAACTCCACACCGCCGACGAAAGCTTGAAACCCTGTCCGATCGCGACCAGCTGGTCCTCGGTCAGACCGATACCGATCAACTCATCCACCAGCGCCCCGATCGCCAATGGATCGAGGCCCACGGCCCCCTTGTCCGGGAGCAGACCGCTTGCCTTCACCCTGCCGAGGATCGTCGCCACTTCCTCGATGTCTTGGGTTGCCGTGTCACAAAGCGTCAGCGTTCCCTCGCTCACGAAATCCAGCAACCGGGGCCCGATGTCCTTCCGTAGCGGTTCTTTTCCGCCAACTGTTTCGACCACGCCACGCTGAACCCAGGCATGGCTCCACGAGAGCCAGTCACCGGTTCCCTTCTCACGGCCCACGACCGACAGGCCGAAGAGATCGTCCAGGCCGCCACCATCAACGCCAGCGACCGCCACTTCACAGCGCGATAGCAGTTCGTCGAGCGTGGCGACTCGGTTCGCGGATGCGAGGCCTTGGTCAGTCGCCCCAAGCCAGTGATCGGCGCCCCGCCACCGCTGAGCATGGAGGCCGAGCCCTATCTCGATGTTGAGGTGCTGGGACGCCCATCGCGCCAGCTCGCCGTCACCTTTCTCTACGGCTTCGAAGAACTGTGGCCGCAGCAGGTCGATCTGGACGGAACGGCCCAGGTTTGGAAGAACCATTGGCCAGCAGGCTGGGTCCTTCCAGGGCTGCGCCGGGTCTTTCTGAAACTCCTCCGGAAACTCATAAAGTATCGGCAGGACGGTCGCCGCCTCGCCCGTGATCCTGCCATCTCGGATGGCCCGCGCCAGCATCAGTTCTTCTCGGAACACCCCCGCCGGAGGTTCGTCCGATTGGGTGGTGATCATGTACAGGAACGCGCCGGGGCGCGAGATCATGCCGCCGTAGATCTGGCCCAGCACGCGGCTCGCGTAATGGACCTTCCCCAGGATGTGCAACTCGTCGACGATGGCGCCCTTGGGAATGCCGCCCGTCGAGACCTTCTCGTCGAAGGTCTGCACCTTCAGCGTCGACTCCGTCACCCGATCTACGATCGTCTTCAGGTGCGCCTTCACGTGGAACCGGCGCTGCAGCACCGGGTCCGCCATGATCATTCCCTCGGCCTGGTTGAAGCCGCGCTGTGCGATCTCCTGCGTAGGGCCGAACAGATAGTAGGGCTGTCGCGGCTCCGGATCCATCAGCAGCGCCGTCACGCCGATCGCGCCGGCCTTCGTCGTCTTCGAGTTCTTCTTCGGTACCAGCTCGAAGATTTTGCGGACCCGGCGCCGGCCGTCGGGAAGCAACGAGCCAAACAAGGCGGCGACCGTATCGCGCTGCCAGTCGCCGGCGGCAACGCGCATCTCCGGCCGATCGCCTACGTCCGGGAGACGCAGCTTGTTGAAGATGCGCACCGCCCTGCTCGCCATCGCCCGGTCCAGCGGGAGATCCGGGATCAGGCTGCGTCCGTCGCGCAGCCGTTCCTTCCAGTCCGGGCACGCGAAGTTCCACTCCGCATCGACCATCAGTTCGGCAGCGCAGTTCCGCTGTCACCGTGCAGCAACGGCCCCCAATCATCATCACCAACGCCGGCGTCATACGCAGCGTCGCGCCGCTGCTCCTTCACGCCCTTGCGCTTCTTCGCCTTCGTCGGCGCGACCGGCGCCGGACCTAGCCGGGCCTTGTCCAGGCGCTTCAGGAGCTTCTCGGTCGCAGAGGTCTTGCCGGCCAAGGACTCGGCGTTCAACCGAGCCAGCAACTCCCCTTCCAACACCACGCTGGCATGGCGCTTCGCCAACCTGACCTGCGGATGTGAAAAATAGTGCTTCTTCATGGTGGGCAGAGAGAGGCCGATGGCTGCTGCGCAGTCCGCCTCGCTCCGCCCCATCCCCAGAAGAAGGATGATTTTCTCAAGGTTTTCAGCGCGTGGCGCGTGCTGCGGCCGCGCCTTCTCGCCCTTGTTCGCCGGCACTGGATGGCCGAGCAGATCGAACGGCAGCCAGCCAGCCTGCCCACGCTTGCCCGAAACTTCATCCGACACGAAAAAAATCTCCGAATGGG
>Ga0233365_1001353_pt1 | contig 10512 bp, 7 predicted proteins | sample ElkDunMinimDraft_27_FD_191535 | JGI IMG/M metagenome (GOLD analysis project Ga0233365, IMG submission 191535) | Fecal eukaryotic communites from dung pellets of Tule Elk in California, USA - Elk Dung C36 | ecosystem: Host-associated > Mammals > Digestive system > Large intestine > Fecal | place... | reverse complement strand
CCTCCCCCCTTATTAGGTATAATCCAGGGAGGGTTAGTATAAATTAGGTTTATCTTTAAGAAAAAGGATATCTACATTATAGATTTTATGCCCGGTTAGTCCACTTAAAATAAACTTTTATTTCGAATATTACTAATTTATTTTAAAATGTGTAAAAAAAAATAGAAACTACTAGGTAGTTTATAAAAATATTCAAATATATAAAAACTGAATGCAGTTAAAACATGTTTTATTTTACCTTATTATATACTATACCTGATTATATACTATACCTGATTATATACTATACCTATTTATACAAAATTTAATAAAAGTAGGACTTAAATAACATGTGGTTATTCTATTTATATTTGTAAACTCGTACATAATAACTCCCCCCTGATATAATCAACTAGCCCGTAAATACTTTAGTATACTTAACACTATTATAAAGTTAATCATGTTTTTAATATATGAAAAGTACCTGTTAATCTATTAGACTTTGAAAAGAAAAATTTTATTTGAGATAAGAAATATAAAATATATTTAAACAGGTTAGAACATATTTTATTTAATAGCGTTAGAGTTTTATTTTTAAGTATTAGTGTATTAACTATAAGTAAGTATATGATCGTGCTCTAAAAAAGCTGTTATATGTTAACGGTGTATAAGGATCTTAATTGCATATAAGGATGTTAACTGTGTATAAGGAGGTATATTAATATAAGGATGTATATTAATATAAGGATGTTAACTGTATCTAAAATTGGTAATTTTTAAATACAATTTTTATTAAAAAAGCCCAGGTAGCTCAATTGGTAGAGCGAAACTTTGAAGGTGTTTAGGTTATAAGTTCAAATCTTATCTTGGGCATAAATAAAAATAAGTAAAAACTTATTATTAATAATAACCATTTATATATTTTTTTATAACATCATAATGAATATTTACAACACCTTTTAATACTTTCATAGTTAAATTTTATGTTTACTTTTTAAGTAAGAAGCTACTTTTTACTAAAAATGTTTGTTTATTTACTAAAAATGTTTGTTTATTTACTAAAAATCTATGTTTATTTACTAAAAATCTATGTTTATTTACTAATACCTATCTTTATTTTCTAATTCCTATGTTTATTTACTAATACCTATGTTTATTTACTAAAAATCTATCTTTATTTACTAAAAATCTATTTTTATTTAAATCTACTTTTATTTAGGAGTAATTTTATTACTATTATACTTGTAATGTAACGCTAAAAATTATTAGTTTACACTACATATCCCGTAAGGGAAAAGGGGAGAAGAAATATATATATATAGCTTTCTATATATATATTAAAGCCCCATAACTAATAATCCGATTTTTAAATTTCTAACCCCTAGGTAAAAAGAAAATTATTCTTTTAAGGATAGGGATTAGCTACTAACTTATATAAAAATTTATAGTAATATCTATAATAGATATAAAAATAGAATAGCTAACGGTGTAAAAAGACTTAAAAGACTTTTTTAAGTAAAAAGAGTTAAGTAAAAAGACTTAAGTAAAAAGACTTAAGTAAAAAGACTTAAAAGACTTTTTTAAGGAAAAATAAAAGTGAAATTCCCTTTTATAATGTTATCTTTTTATTTTATAGAAAAGTGAGCCAGGATAGTTCAATGGGTAGAACATTAATTTCATGCATTAATAGTGGGAATTCAAATTTCTCTCCTGGCTCATGCTTATATTATCATTAATAATTTTACTTTTATCTAATTCAATGACTTTAAGACGTGATAAATCCATTCTGTATTCTAGAGCAACGATTACTATTTTACTTATATCCAGTTTAATTACATACGATAACTTATCCTTTGAATTTTTAAATAAAGGGATAGGTATTTACGGTGGTCTATTTCATTCTACTTCAACAACTAGTTTCTTTCACATATTTATCTTATTAATTAGTAGCGTTATACTTCTTTTAACTGCTTTTTATCCTAGAAAAGTGTGATTAGAAGAGTACAGTTCTATGAGTAGATTATTATTTTCTAAATTAATCTATTATCAAACGATCATACTTAATAAAATGGGAGAACAGTACAAGATTATAGAATATTCTTTAATTATATTATTTATTGTGGTTGGAGCTATGTTTTTAATTTCTACTAATGATTTAGTTTCTATTTTCCTCTCTATAGAATTACAAAGTTACGGGCTATACTTACTATCTACTATTTATAGAGATTCTGAATCAGCTACTTCAGGTGGTTTAATGTATTTTTTACTAGGTGGTTTATCATCTTGTTTTATACTTCTAAGTACTAGTTTATTATATGCAAATTCAGGTACAACGAATCTTGATAGCTTGTATATTATTACTAGTATATCTAATGTAAGTAAAGATAATATGACAGGCTTACTTTACTGATATAAATCTTATTATATCCACATAAGTTTATTATTTATGTCTGTAGGGTTCTTATTTAAAGTTTCAGCTGCACCTTTCCATTTTTGAAGCCCTGATGTGTACGATGCAATCCCTACAGTTGTTACAACATTTGTTGCAATAGTGTCAAAAATTTCTATTTTTATTTTTTTATTAGAATTAGTTCATTACACAAGTAAGTCTATGTTTAATACAGATTTTTCTTGAACTATGAGCTTATTATTAAGTTCACTTTTATCTTTAGCTATAGGTACTGTTGTCGGTTTAACACAATCTAGAATAAAAAGATTGTATGCTTTTAGTACTATTTCACATGTAGGGTTTATATTGTTAGGTCTAAGTATTCATAGTATAGAATCTACACAAGCCTTTATGTTTTATTTAATGCAATACTCTATATCTAATTTAAATGCCTTTATCTTGATAATAGCAGTTGGTTACTCATTGTATGCTTATGTATATAAACACTATGATGATGACTTTGTAGCTGAGGTGGATGATCCTTTTTTTGACCCTTATGCTCTGGGTAATGATCAAACTGAGGTTGAGGTTACACTTAACGGGGATACTGTAGCAGAAGAGAGAAAAAGAATTAAAGAAAATCATGAAAGTATGCAAGATATAAACAATTCTCCTATTCAACTAATTGATCAATTAAAAGGTTATTATTTTATAAATCCTGTTATAGCCCTTAGTTTAGCGATAACTTTATTTTCTTTTGCAGGTATACCACCTTTAATAGGATTTTTTGGTAAACAGATGATATTAAGTGCAGCTATTGACGGGGGTTATATTTTTATCTCTCTAGTAGCTATCTTAACTAGTGTTGTAAGTGCCGTTTATTATTTAGCGATTATAAAACAAATCTTTTTTGAAAAACCTGATTATAAAATAAACCCTATCTTTAAAAACTTTTATGCAGATGGTTTAATAACTGAAAAAAACGAGATTATTAGAGAAGTATATATTTTTAATAAAAATATAGCTATATCTAGCTCATTAAGTTTATCAATATCGATAATAACGTTTATAATTACATTATTTATTTTCATACCGCAAGAGTGACTGAGTTTAGCTAATCTATTAGCATTAATTCTATTTAATATTTAAATGACAAGCACTACTTTTTTTATTATATTTATACCTGTTTTAGCTATTTTACTATTATCCATAAACTTGGTATTGGCTCCGCACAATCCTTATCAAGAAAAGGATTGTCCCTTTGAGTGTGGATTTAATTCATTCAGGGGTCAAAATAGAACAGAATTTAGTATATCCTTTTTTATATTTGGTCTATTATTTTTACTATTTGATTTAGAAATTTTATTACTGTACCCTTATTGCGTAAGTAGTTACCATAACTATTCATACGGTTTAATATCTTACTTAGCAGTAAATCTTTTTGTAGGTGGAGGTTTAGTATTTGAAATAGCTAAAGGTGCCTTAGTTATTGATAGTAAGCAAGTTACCCTAGACCTTCATGAGGATAAGGCTCCTTTAGATAGTTTTATGATTAAGAGGAATTTAAAAAAATATTTTTACGATCACTAGTACAACAATAACTCTTTTTATTACAATTATACTACCTATTTTTTCTATATAAATATTATCTCTAAAACGTGGTCTTAGAATGTATTTTTTTATGAAATCTATGGCTATTATAAAAATATCCTTAGCTCTAAATTTTATAGCATGAGTTCTAAAATTTTCATCATTCTCTTATTTTATTCTTTTCAGTACGATATATTCATGCTTTTTAGTCTGGCTGAACATTAAATTATTGGACAAAAAACCTGGACTTTTAACTAAATTAGCTATAGGTATAAAAATAGCCGTTTTAGCTTATTTAGGAGTAGAGTATATATGTCAGGATACGGTTTTATTTCTAAAAAATTATATTCAATCTTTTTTAGCTCCGTCTAAGGCATATAGTTATCTTTATAGTCGGACAAGATAAATAGTATTAGATAATATGGATGAAAATTTATGAGGGTTAATATTAACTAAAATTCATTTACTGGACTTTCCTTATCTTAGAATCTACTTGTAAATCTAAATATTATTAATATTTAGATTACAAATCCCCGTAAGGGAAATGGGGAGAAGAAGAATATAGATAGCTCTCTTCTCTATATAATTAAAGCCCATTCTCATAGAATTCTCTATTTAATTTGTTAAGGGTCTGATAAAGAGGAAATTACAGAATACTTATCCATCCTTTTTATCCTCTTTTATTTTATCTATACCTAAATAGTACTGTTAGGAGTTTTACCTGTTTAGGTGGTTCTATCCCTCTACCTTAGTTTAAAAGTTCTAATATCTAATTATGTCTTTATTATTAATTACTTAAAAATTCCGAATATCTAAGTATATCTTTATGATTCTTTACTTCCGAAGGTTTAATGTATATCTGTATGATCTGCTATTTATATTTATTTATCAAATCTATCTATTATTACTTTCGCTTCCCTTGCGGTTTTCCTCAGTTCCTAATAATAAACCTTCAGTTTATTCTCACGGGTCCTTCCTTCTCCTCTTTCGCTTCCTTCAGCTCTCTATAGGGGGGTAGGTTCCTCCCTCCTTTCTTACTGACACCTTTCGGGAAAGTAATTATGGTTTTATTACTTTTTATCATTAAATATAAATAAGAAAGTCTTATTGAAAGTCTTCTTCTATGTATTTTACAATAAGGTGTATATCTTTTTGAATTTAATTTGATTTATATCATTTTAATATATCCCTTTTTACTTTATGACATTATATAGCATAAGGTAGTTATATCTGTTCCCTCATGTGGTTTTGTATATATATCCTATCCTCCCTCATTTAGTTTTTGTAATTGTATCATACTATACCTCATTTGGTTTATCATATTTGTTTTTTGTAAATAAAAAAGAGAATATTTGTAAATTAAATATAGAATACTTAAGAGATAAGTATATTATTAACATATCTATGTATTATAAGTGTCAGATAACTCTTATTATAGACTCCTTTTTTATTCATAAGGGCAACAAATAGTTCTTATCATACTTTTAGTTTGTAGAATTCACATATAACTATAACAATTGATATAAAAAAAATGAAATACCTTTTAAATAATGAAACATTCGGATTAAAAGGCAGAAGATCTAGTCATTCTATGACTTTAATCCCTAAATCCGCAAGAGTATTTATATTAATAGTATTATGGTATTTAAATATCTTTACGTATTCGGGGAAGACTGCTAATGGCCTTATTGAGGGTTTGCCCTATATATAAGGATGATTCTAATCCATAATTTAGTAAGATGTAAAATTTATGAGGTTAAGTTTCTAATACCCAAATTACACCATATAGTTGTCTTTTTAAAAATTGTTTTACTGGTACTTGTTGGTAGAGGTTATATTAAGGAGGTATAATCGTGAAATAATAAGCTTATATTTAATATGTGTTATGCTTTTTAGATAATTTTTAGAATGTTTCCAGCGTTTAAATATGCTTACCCTTCTGAAGGGTAGGATATTAATTCCTCTCCTTCTACCCTACATTATTAGAAATAGCAAAATTATAGCTAAGAATTTCACTTCCTCATGTAAATAGTTGTAAAAGGGTCAACCGGAGTTTAATCGGTACTCGTTTACCTGGCCCTATTAGTAGAAAACCCTTTACCCTGGATCTACTCATTCCACTTAGTTATCACTAATTGTAAAGAGCTAATATAGACCTTTACCTAAGCCTATTATCCCTAAACTGATAACAGAGGAGATATAAATTTACCTATGTATGCTCCTCAATTAAAGGGGTGGAGGGGTTATATATGGCTACTCATTAACCTTACCAAGCTAATACTTATTTACCACCCTATTATTATAGTTAACCTATACTGCCATAAATTGCATTTGCTTATGGTAAATATGTGTATTATCCTTTAGATAAAAAGAGGGTAGGTGCAAAGGGTCACATTTAGCCTAAAAGCGGAGGTCCATGACATTAAGGTGATAAGGGATATAGTTATAAACGACACATTCGTCACCTGGTTACTGCAATGGAGGACGAGGATAAAATAACTAAGGGTGTATTACCATGTTAGAACAGCCAGGGAAATGGTATTAAGTAGCAGCAAATTTATCCGTCAATATAACTATATTTAATAACCTAACAGAGGTCCATAGACTATTTGAAATGGTAGAATATTAAAAGGTCTGCTCAAAAATACCATTAACTCAATAAATAAAAAACTATACTATTTAGGAATAATTTATACAATTCTATAATTTAGATCTTTCTACCATTAATATACTAACTTAAAACCTATGCTATTTAGGCATAGTTTATACGATTATATTCTTTAGATATTTCTACCATTAATGGACTAACTTAAAAACTATGTAATTTAGGGATAATTATACTATTCTATAATTTATATCTTTCTACCCTTTATACGATTTTGTTATTTAGATCTTTCTACCATTTATACGATTATATTATTTAGATGTTTCTACCCAATAAATATAATTAGGTATATTATGTAATATTTTATGGTAATTTTCCTTTACATAGTATATTTACATTAAAAACAAAAGAAATAACAAAAAAAAGTGTAATATCCCGTAAAGCCAGTTTTTACCCGGTCAGATAGAAGTTTATCCCTCCATCAGATGGGCTTTTACCTTCACAATAGGCTCAGACATTTAAGCCTCTGGACCCTAAAGGGTTTATAGAAAATGACAGGGCATATTTGCAGATAATACAAACGAGGTTCAGGCATTTAAGCCTCTGGACCCTAAAGGGTTTATAGACAATGATAGGGCATATTTGCAGATAATACAAACGAGGTTTATATAAAATTTTATAGTAATGTCTAGAATAGACACTAGACATGCCTAAATTACGAAGCAAAAATTAATAAGTATATAATTAAGTGGGTATCATAAGGTATGCACTAAAGAGATTACTAAACTACTAAAAAAATTTAATAAGATTTATAAAAGTAAAATTTAAATTAGCTTCCTAATATATGTATTTAGCTCTATAAAGTAGCTTGTTTTTTATTTGGCTTTTATAAAGTTATAGTAGCTGTTATTTATGGTAGCTTATTTTTTTTTTCAAGTTATATTAGATTTATCTTTTAGATTGGTAATCTTTGTATTTAATTAAAATAAATTTAATAAGATTAACTCTTAAAAATGAGATTATTAAAAAGTCATCCTATTTTTAGACTAGCTAATTCTTATCTAGTTGATTCACCACAACCTGTAAATTTAAGTTACATGTGAAATTTCGGTTCTTTATTAGCCTTTTGTTTAATTATACAAATTGTTACAGGTGTAACATTAGCAATGCATTATAACCCTAGCGTGGCAGAAGCATTTAATAGTGTTGAGCATATTATGAGAGACGTTAATAATGGATGATTAATACGTTATTTACATAGTAATACTGCTTCAGCTTTCTTCTTTTTAGTGTACTTACACATAGGAAGAGGTTTATACTATGGATCATATAGAGCACCAAGAACTCTAGTATGAACAATTGGTACTGTTATATTTATCTTAATGATGGCTACAGCTTTCCTGGGTTATGTATTGCCTTATGGTCAAATGAGCCTGTGAGGTGCTACAGTTATTACTAACCTTATGAGTGCCATACCATGAGTTGGACAAGATATTGTTGAGTTAAAAGAAATAACAGAAATTAATTCAGAAGCTTTTTATATAAGTAGTTTACCTATTATAGGTACTGTACATAAAAATGCTTTAAAGAAGGTAAAAAGTAAATCTAGACTAGAAACCCAAGAATATATTAATATCCCTTCATCTTTTTTAGCTTTTTTTGCTGGACTTGTAGATGGAGATGGATATATACAAATAACTAAAACAACTAAAGGATATATAACTATGAAACTTGTAATATCTTTACATTTAGAAGATATTTCTACCTTGCAGTATATAAATTCAGTTCTAAAAGTAGGAAAATTAAATATTTACCCGGATAATAGAAGTCCTACTTGTAGATTAGTTATTAATAGAACAGATTTGCAAGAGATTGTGTTTCCATTATTTTTATATAAAAAAATTTTCTTTTTAACTGAAACCAGAGCAAATCAGTTTAATTTAGCTATGCACATCTTAAAAAATGATATAAGAATCTTTGACAATATTTATTCTATAGAAAATGTACCTGCCTATTTTGAATTACCAAAAACACCATTGGATTATACAAAATTACTTTTCTTTAAAAACTGAATAGTAGGATTTACAATGTCCGAAGGTTCATTTTTCGTGAAAAAGAATAACGATGGTTGTTTTCAGTTAAAACAAAGAGTACATATAAATTTATTTGAAGCTTTTAAATTAGTTTTTAATACAAATAGAAAAATAGAAACAGAAAAAGGAGTTTATAATCAATTCGGTGTTAGCTCTAAGACTGATATACAAAATGTGATTAATTTTTTTTCATTCTCTGGTCTACATCCTTTAGTTGGATTGAAAGCTATTCAATATATTAAGTGGTTGAATTTATTACGTGCAAGTAAACGTTATAGTAGTCTTAACTTTCCTGAGGCAGTAATATAGATTTTATAATTTATACTTTTATTGCCTACTTAATTTTTGTTATTATGGGCTCCTTGAAACAGTAATGTTTCAATGGCAAATGGGGAAAATTGCAAGGACATCTAATAAACATCCTCCGATTTATTAGACTATTTGCAGCGGAGCTTTATTCGGTATTTTATTATAATATAATAAATGGATAAAGAACGTTCAACGACTAATGAGTGAGTTATACCAACAATAAGCTCGACACGATAACCCCACAACCAAATAAGATTTTTGGTTGAAGACATAGTCTAAACATCAGGAGTAAAATCTGATGATAACGGAGATTAAAAACTCTGTTATAAATATACCGTCATTTGAGGAGGTTTCTCTGTTAACAATGCCACATTAAATAGATTTTTCTCTCTACACTTTGTTTTACCTTTTGTTTTAGCTGCTTTAGCATTAATGCATTTAATTGTATTACATGATACAGCGGGATCTGGAAATCCTTTAGGTGTTTCAGGTAACTATGAAAGAATACCTTTCGCACCTTATTTTATATTTAAAGATTTAATCACAATTTTTATATTTATATTTGTGTTATCTTTATTTGTGTTCTTTATGCCTAATGTATTAGGTGATAGCGAAAATTATGTAATGGCTAATCCAATGCAAACTCCTGCAGCTATCGTACCAGAGTGATATCTATTACCATTCTATGCTATATTAAGATCTATACCTAATAAATTATTAGGAGTTATAGCGATGTTTGCAGCTATATTAATACTACTTCTTCTACCTATAACAGATATAAGTAGATCAAGAGGTATACAATTTAGACCTTTAAGTAAAATAGTTTTCTATATATTTATAGCTAATTTCTTAATATTAATGCAATTGGGTGCAAAACATGTAGAGACACCATTCATAGAGTTTGGTCAAATTTCTACTGTTTTATACTTCGCATACTTTATAGTTATAATGTACTCTGTAACTTTACTTGAAAATAGTTTTATAGAACTAAAAATAGCAAAACCTTTTAAGAGTAATGCGTTTATATCTAGATAATAAATGAGTCTTTTATATCGTATTGACTATTTTAACAATTCTTTTCATATTTTATATGTCTGATAGTGTTAGTTGTGATGGCCCTCAATGAGACCCATTTGTCCGTACTAAGCCTATAACATCTATGCCGGATTTAGTCGGATCATAGGGTTCATACTATACAGGAAGAATCGACTATCCTGTTCCGGGTAGAAGATGTCCCGCTTGTTTAGAACGGGGCGAGACAATTTGAGTAATTCCAGGTAGGTCATGTCACATCTGTGTCACTCCTGTTAATTAAACAGGTTTATTTCAAAATACAACTAAAATATGCATAATAAATATGAGTTTATTTAAACATACTTCTTATTTAGCAGTAATTTAATTCCTATTCTACTTGTAAATCTAAAGATTATTAATCTTTAGATTACAAATCCCCGTAAGGGAAATTGGGAGAAGAGGGGGTATTAAGCTAAAAACTCCTTAAAGCCCGATTACTAAGAATCTTTTTAAATATCTAACGTTGAAATATA
>Ga0233365_1001351_pt1 | contig 10520 bp, 8 predicted proteins | sample ElkDunMinimDraft_27_FD_191535 | JGI IMG/M metagenome (GOLD analysis project Ga0233365, IMG submission 191535) | Fecal eukaryotic communites from dung pellets of Tule Elk in California, USA - Elk Dung C36 | ecosystem: Host-associated > Mammals > Digestive system > Large intestine > Fecal | place... | reverse complement strand
ACTCTAGAGTTCCGTCACGTTTTTCACCGCGCGCCCCGGGATCTCCCGGGGCGCGCGGTGGCTTTTTCATAGGGACACCTGGATAGCCAACAGAACCACTAGAATCTGATGTGGATATTCGCCCGGTCTGAAGTGGATTCAGAAGCCTGGAATCGTGCGGCAAAGCGAAGCCTGCTGAATGTGGGAGCATTCGTTTGCTCGATCTTGAACCCGTTTAACCGTGCAGGTACGTGCGACGTCGCGGTGTGCGCTTTTGGGTTGCCCGGGTTTCCGCCCGTTCAGGCCCGTGCAGCGCAAGGCGTGGGTCGGCGCCGCCTACGGTTTTGGTAGGCAAGCCGGACCACAACGCAGCGAAGTGCGTGCCTGAACGAGCGGAAGGGAAGATCGTGACAGACTGTTGGCGATGAATGAAGAGCTCGATCCCCGGTTGACGGGTGCCAGTGGTACTCAACGCGAAACCATTGTGGTGTCGCGCGGGACGGCGCCGCGCGGTGGGGCCCGGGGGGTGCAGCGGGACACGGTCGCGGTGTCGCCGAGGATTCCGGCGAGAGTGCGGGGTGTGTTCACCGCCGCGATGGTCACCAGTGGATGGAACGGGCTGGTCGTGTTCCTGCCCATTCTGTTGTGCGTGATCGCGGTGTGGTGGTTCGCCGGGCACACCGAGCCGGTCAATCAGGTGGCGAGATTCGCCGCCGCGGCCTGGTTGTTGGGCCACGACGTTCCGATCCAGATCGCCGGTGGAACCCTGGGGGTTGCTCCGTTGGTGTTGGTGGCGGCGGTGTGCTGGCGACTGTCCAGGGCCGGCGCGCACACCATTCGAGCGATCAACGGTCGTGATTTCGCCGCCGTTCGCGCGGTGACCTTGGCGGTGACTCTCAGCTATTGCGTCCTGATCACCATTGTGGCGTTTCTTGTGGACAGTGAGTCGCTGGGAGTGGCTCCGTGGCGGGCCGCCGCCCACGGCGTCGTTCTGGCCATGGTGTTCGCGACTCTGGGCGCGCTGGCGGAATCGGGAGGCGGGCACCTGTTGTGGCACCGGATTCCGGTGTGGCTGCGACGCGGCATCCGGACCGGAATGTTGTCGGTGACCATTATGGTCGCCGCGGGTGCACTAATCACCGGTATCGGTATCGCCGCCGGTGGTTCGACGGTCACCGAGATCACCAACGGGTTCGGGGGCGCCGGGGCCGCGATCGGTCTGCTGTCGCTGCTGTACCTGCCGACGGCAGCGATCTGGTCGGTCGGTTACCTGGTCGGGCCGGGTTTCGAACTGGGAGCCGACACCTCGGTGCGGATCATCGGAATCGACCTTCCCGCCGTGTTGCCACCGTTTCCACTGTTCGGCGCGGTGCCGATGACCCCGTTGGGCGACTGGGGAACGCTGCTGTTGGGAATCCCTCCGGCGATTGGGATCTTCTACGGTGTGCAGCTGGGCCTGCGGTCGCGCGATCTGAAGTTCGGGGCGCTGTTCGGGGCGGCACTGGTGTCGGGCCTCGTGACCGCCGGTGTCGTCGCGGGGTTGGCCATGGTGACCGGGGGAGTCGTCGGCGGTATGACGGTCGGCGCGCCGATCTGGCAGACCTCCTGGATCGCGGCCGCCGGGATCGGCTCGGCGGTTCTGGTCGGCTCATTGGGCACGCGCCTGCTGGCCGGGGGTGCCATCCCGGTTGATCACCCCACGACCGCCAGACGTTAAGGTGGCGCGTGCGATTTAGCGGGTGGCAGCCATGACGGCACGACTGGTGGTACTCATCTCGGGGTCGGGGTCGAATCTCCAAGCCCTGATCGACGCGTGCGCGGACCCGGAATACGGTGCCGAAGTGGTCGCCGTCGGCGCCGATCGTGACGGTATCGAGGGACTGACCCGGGCCGAGAGCGCCGGAATCCCCACCTTCGTCCACAAGGTTCGTGACTTCGTCACCCGGGACGCCTGGGACACTGCGATGACCGAAGAGGTGGCGGCGTACGAGCCTGACCTGGTGGTGTCCGCCGGATTCCTGAAGCTGCTGGGCGACGGGTTCCTGGACCGCTTCGACGGCCGCTACATCAACACCCACAATTCGCTGTTGCCGTCGTTTCCGGGGATGCGTGGCCCGGCGGCCGCGCTGGAGTACGGCGTGAAGGTCACCGGCGCGACGCTGTTCCTGTGCGACGCGGGGGTCGACACCGGACAGATCATCGCGCAGGTGGCGGTACCGGTGCTCGACGACGACTCGGTGGACACGCTGACCGAGCGGATCAAGATCGCCGAACGGCAACAGCTCGTCGACACCGTCGGCACCATGGTGCGAGGCGGTTGGCGGGTTGAAGGCCGACGCGTCGTCGTGGGCTGATCATTGTTAGGGTGGCCCGGTCGCGACTGGCGCCAAGGCGTGTGACACGCCGAGGGTGGGGAACCACCGGGGAGCGACATCCGAACAGCAGACTAGTAGGTCGAACGCCTGGGCTGAAGGTCACGTGAAATCGTCACGCGGCCGTCGCTGGGCGCCGCAGTTTGCCTGTAGGAGACAGTGTGAGTTCCACCAATCCCCGTAAACCGATCCGGCGCGCTCTGATCGGTGTCTACGACAAGTCCGGACTGGACGTGCTGGCACTGGGCCTTCACGACGCCGGAGTCGAGATAGTTTCCACCGGCGGAACCGCCGCCGCGATCGCCGACCTCGGGGTTCCGGTGACCAGGGTGGAGGATCTGACCGGCTTTCCCGAGGCGTTCGAGGGCCGAGTGAAGACGCTGCACCCGGCGGTGCACGCCGGTCTGCTCGCGGATCTGCGCAAGGAATCGCACGTGGCGCAGCTGGACGAGTTCAAGATCGCCGCGTTCGACCTGCTGGTCGTCAACCTTTATCCGTTCGCCGAGACGCTGGCCTCCGGGGCCGGGTTCGACGAGACCATCGAACAGATCGACGTGGGCGGACCGTCCATGGTGCGCGGTGCCGCGAAGAACCACGCCAACGTCGCCGTCGTGGTCGAGCCCGGGGACTACGGCCAGGTCATCGAGGCCATCGAACACGGTGGATTCACCGAACCGCATCGGCGGGTGTTGGCGGCCAAGGCGTTCGCTCACCTGGCCACCTACGACTCGCAGGTCGCCGACTGGCTCAACCAGTCCACCTCGGATGGTCTGTCGCCGTTCGTCGCGACTCCGCTGGCCAAGGGCGACGACCTGCGCTACGGCGAGAACCCGCACCAGACGGCGGCGCTGTATCACGACCGCCAGTCGCCCGACGGTCTCGCGCAGGCCGAGCAGCTGCACGGCAAACCTATGTCGTACAACAACTACGTCGACGCCGATGGCGCGTGGCGGGCGGCCAACGACTTCACGCATCCGTGCGTGGCCATCATCAAGCACGCCAACCCGTGCGGCATCGCCACCGCCGAGAACATCGCCGACGCCTACCGCAAGGCGCACGCGTGCGACCCGGTGAGCGCGTTCGGCGGAGTCATCGCCGTCAACACCGAGGTCACCGCCGAGATGGCCACCGAGGTGGTCAAGGTGTTCACCGAGGTCATCGTCGCGCCCGGCTACGAGGACGCCGCGTTGGAGACGCTGAAGTCGAAGAAGAACCTGCGGATTCTGTTGGCGCCGCAGTGGGCGGCTCAGCCGGTGGAGTACCGGTTCATCTCCGGTGGCGCGCTGGGACAGACGCCCGACCGGATTGACGCCGACGGTGATGACCCGGCGAACTGGCGGCTGGTCACCGGCAGCGCGCTGGGTTCGGAGGGGCTGGCCAACCTCGCGTTCGCGTGGTGGGCGGTCCGGTCGGTCAAGTCCAACGCGATCCTGTTGGCCAAGGACCTCGCCACGGTCGGCATCGGAATGGGTCAGGTCAACCGGGTGGATTCGGCGCGGTTGGCGGTCTCCCGCGCCGGGGATCGCGCTGCCGGATCGGTCGCGGCCTCCGACGCGTTCTTCCCGTTCGCGGACGGGTTGCAGATCCTCACCGAGGCCGGTATCACCGCGATTGCTCAGCCGGGTGGTTCCATCCGGGATGAGGAGGTCATCGCTGCGGCCGAGGCGGCGGGCGTGACCATGTACTTCACCGGCGTGAGGCACTTCTCTCACTGAGCGAAGCGAAGTGGGAGAAGCAGAAGGTATGGCTCTCACTGAGCGAAGCGAAGTGGGCGAAGCAGAGGCGCAGTGCCCACTGGGCGAAGCTCAAGCACAGCGCTCAGACCACGGCGGCACCGAGTGAAGCTCAAGCACAGCCCACCGAGCACAGTGAACCGTGTGAAACAGGAGCGCGGCGCTCAATGAGCGCCGCGCGACCAGGGCCGCCACCCACGGAGGCGAGGCGGCCGTCGACCGATACCGAACGGCCCTCATAATTGGCGGGTCTCGGCAGCGACGAAAGTGCGAAACAGATGAGCGACAGTAGGGCGCTTCTCAAAGCGCAGGCCCTGGGCGACGCGGAGTCTTCCCGTGAGCTCAACATCGGATTGACCGAAGCGGATCGGGAGCACTATTACCTACTGACCGTGGCGCTGTTCGTCCGGCTCATCGAACATCATTTCGATGAGGAGCCGTCGCACGATGAGATTCGGGCGTTCGTCAACGAGACCCGTCACGACTTCCGCGACGCGGTGCCGCCGATCAACGCGATGGTGATCGAGGTGTTGATCCGGGCCCTCTTCGGCGAGGAGCACCTGCTCGACGAGATCGCTCCGGAGGAGCAGTACGTGGCTCAGCTGCCGGTGATCCGCAAGATCGTCGGCCAGTCGGAGCCGGTCCAGACGCAGCTCGACGACTATCTGACCGACGCGGAGAACCTGGCGCGCGATTGGGTCGACGCCTGATCCGTCTTTTCCGTCGTCGCCTGTTCGCCTCGGATGGTGACCAGCGCGAAATCAACGACGGTGCGTAACATGGGCAGCCGTCAAGTGCGCTGCATCACCGGGATCGACGGTGGCGGGACGCCACCGGTCGAGCGGGAAAGGACACCGCATGGGTGCGGGACACGGTCATGGTCACGGCGAATCCGCCGCGCCTAGTCGGCGAGCCATCCGGTTCGCGCTGTGGATTCTGATTCCCACGGCGCTGGCGGGTTTCGTCGGGATGGCTCTGCTGTGGCCCGGTGAGCGCCCGGAGTCGGAGGCCACCACCGCCGAGGAGGTCACCGGCGAGGTCGTCGGGCTGTCGTTGCAGGAGTGCCCGGAGATTCCCGGGATGTCACCGGACAACCCGGACGCTCCCACTCGCTGCGGTCAGGTGTCGGTGGAGCTGGATTCCGGCCCGATCGTGGTCACCAACCTGCCCAGCGGCGCGAACGCGCCCTACATCGACATGGGCGAGTCGGTCGTCCTGATCCACCTTCCCGACAGTATGGAGGGTGAGTACTCCTACCACATCGTTGATCACGATCGCAGTACTTCGCTGTGGATTCTGGGGATCGCGTTCGCGTTGGCGGTGATCGCGTTCGGGCGATGGCGGGGAGCGTTGGCCCTGGTCGGGTTGGCGGCGACGTTCGCGATCCTGCTGTTGTTCATCGTTCCGGCGATTCTGGCCGGGGAGTCGCCGTTGCTGGTGGCGATCGTGGGCGCGTGCGTCATCATGCTCGCGGTCCTCTATCTCACGCACGGGTTCAGCACCGCGACGACGATCGCGGTGATCGGCACTCTGACCAGCCTGGTGTTGACCGGGTTGCTGTCGGCGTTGGCGGTGAATCTGACGCGGTTGACCGGTATCGCCGACGACAACTCGAACTTCCTCGCCGCGTTCCACGGGGTGAACATGCAGGGCCTGCTGTTGGCGGGCATCCTGATCGGTTCGCTGGGAGCGCTGGACGATGTGACGGTCACTCAGGCGGCGGCGGTGACGGAGCTGGCTCGCGCCAATCCGAAGCTTCGACCGTTGCAGCTGTACCAGGCGGCCGCGCGTATCGGTCGCAGTCACATCGCCTCGGTGGTCAACACGCTGATCCTCGCCTACGCGGGCGCGTCGTTGCCGCTGTTGATATTGATCGCGGCGGCGGATCGACCTATCGGGGTGGTGTTGACCAATCCGATCATCGCCGAGGAGATCGTGCGCAGTGTGGTCGGAACCATGGGGTTGATCGCGGCGGTGCCGTTGACGACGATTCTGGCGGCGATCACGGTCCGCCGGTTCGCTCCCGAGGAGTTGTCCGACGACCTCAGTCCGATAACGGCGACGCCGGTCCCGGTCGAGGAGACGCCGGAGGCGCCGGAGTCGCCCAAGCCCGGCCCGCGCCCGAAGCGGAACCACAAGGAATGGCTCGGCATGCACGAGGACGACGCGCAGCCGCCGAACTCCTCCGGCCCCGACACCCCGGACGAGCGATGACCACGTGGGCGGTGTGGTCCCGGCAGGGGCCCTCGGCCGGAAGCTGAAACAGATACGGCCACGGGCGTTGTCACGCCCGTGGCCGGTGGTTTTCTCGACTTACATCTCGGCGACGTCGGCCTGCTTGGCGCGGACGGCCTCGGCGGCCTCCTTCAGGCTGGCCAGTTCGTCGTCGGTCAGCGGGGTCTCGACGACCTTCTTGATACCCGTGGCGCCGATCTCGGCCTCGACTCCGAGGTAGACACCGGCGATGCCGTATTCACCGTCGACCCACGCGCACACCGGCATGGTGGCGCCGGAGTCCTCGGCGACGGCCTTGGCCATCTTGGCGGCGGCGGCCGACGGGGCGTAGTAGGCCGAGCCGGTCTTCAGCAGCGCCACGACCTCGGCGCCACCGTTGCGGGTGCGGACGACGAGTTCTTCGATCTTGTCGGCGGGCAGGACCTCCGACAGCGGCCGACCGTCGACGGTGCACTTCGACGGAACCGGGACCATGGTGTCGCCGTGCGACCCGAGGGTCAGGGTCGACACCGAGCCGACCGGGACGTTGAGTTCCTCGGCGACGAAGTTGGTGAAACGCGCGGTGTCGAGCATTCCGGCCTGACCCATGACCCGGTTCTTGGGGAACTGGGAGGCGATCTGGGTGAGCGCGGTCATCTCGTCCAGCGGGTTGGAGACGGTGATGATGACGGCGCCGGGTGCGAACTTCGCGACGTTCTCGGCGACACCACGAACGATCTTGGCGTTGACTTCGAGCAGATCCATCCGGCTCATGCCGGGCTTGCGGGGCAGACCCGCGGTGATCACGACGACGTCGGAGTTCTCGATGACCTCGTAACCGGAGCCGTCGACACCGGTGGTCTTGCCGATCACCTTGGTCTCGAAACCCTCGATGGCGCGCGACTGGTTGATGTCCAGCGCCAGCCCTTCCGGCTTGCCGTCGATGATGTCGGTGAGAACGACGGTGTCGAAGACGTCGTATTCGGCGAGCCGCAGTGCGGTGGTCGCTCCATAGAAGCCGGCGCCGACGACGGTGACCTTCTTGCCCATGACTGCTCCTGTGTTGAGTTGCTTTACATGCACCGTATGCCGGGGATCGCCGGGCGGTCTCGCCGGGGCGGCCCACGGTGAGCCAGTCGGTCTGGCTGCCGAAGGGGGGACCAACTGGGGCGGAGGACCCAAATTCTATTGATTTGAGACGTATTGTGACCGATGAAGACAATCAAAATGTGATTATTCGACCACGGAACGTCATCAGTCGAGGAGAGCTTCATGCGGAAACGAATGGTCGCCGCTGCGACCGCGTTGCCGGTCGTCGCCGTGGTGGCGTTGGCCGGGTGCGGCGGGTCGGATTCGGGCGGCGGTGGCAGCGAGGAAGGCGTCGTCAGCATCGGTATCGGTGAACCGCAGCACCTGTTCACCACCGATGTGGGCGAGACCGAGGGACATCAGGTCCTCAGCGCGCTCTACACGCCGTTGGTCACCTACGGGGAGGACCTCAGCATCGAGATGGCCGCGGCCGAGTCGGTCGAATCCGACGACAACAAGGTCTGGACCATCAAGATTCGCGATGACCAGAAGTTCCAGAACGGGGACGCGGTCACCGCCGACAGCTACATCAACGCCTGGAACTACGGGGCCTTCGGCCCGAACGCGCAGCAGCTGAACAGCTATTTCGCGCGGATCCAGGGGTATGACGAACTCAATCCCACCGACGATTCCGAGCCCTCCACCGACAAGCTGTCGGGGCTGGAGAAGGTGGACGAACACACGATCCAGGTGACACTGAGCGAGCCGTACATCGACTTCGACAAGTCGCTCGGCTACACCAACTACCTGCCGCTTCCCGATGTGGCCTTCGACGACCCGGCCGCGTTCGAGTCCTCGCCGATCGGCAACGGTCCCTTCAAGATGAAGGGCGACTGGCAGCACGACCAGCTGATTCAGGTGGAGACCTGGAACGACTACCCGGGCGACAAGCCTCAGATCAACGGGATCGACTTCAAGATCTACCAGGACCCGGTGGCCCAGTACAACGACGTGCTGGCCAACAACCTGGACATCACCAAGAGCATTCCGACGGAGCAGATCGCCAACGCCAAGTCGGACCTGGGTGACCGGTTCCAGCAGAGCCCGTCGGGTTCGTTCCAGGGCATCGGATTCCCCGACTACGACGAGAAGTTCTCCGACGTCCGCGTCCGGCAGGCGATCTCGATGGCGATCGACCGTTCCGAGATCACCGAGACGATCTTCGACAACTCGCAGGATCCGGCGATGTCGTGGGTGTCTCCGCAGATTCCCGGCGCGACCGCCGACACCTGTGGACAGTGGTGTCAGTTCGACCCGGAGGCGGCCAAGGACCTGTGGGACGAGGCCGGTGGGGTCGCCGACAACTCCATTCAGATCACCTACAACACCGACGGTGGTCACCAGGAGTGGGTCGAGGCGACCTGCAACCAGCTGAAGACGAACCTCGAAGTCGACTGCATCGCCAACCCGATGCCGAAGTTCGCCGACATGCTGACCGACCTGGGCAACAAGGCCGAGCTGGGCATGTTCCGGCTGGGCTGGATTCCCGACTACCCGTCGATGGACAGCTACCTCCAGGCGCAGTTCAGCTGTGACGCCATTCCGGCGCCCAACTACACCAACTACTGCGACGAGGAGTTCGACGACCTGCTGGGTGAGGCCTACCAGGCCGACGACCAGGAGGAGGCGCAGGCGAAGTACCTGGAGGCCGAGAAGCTGCTGGCGAAGAGCCTGCCGATGCTGCCGCTTCGCTTCGGCAAGAACAACTTCGGGCACTCCGAGAACGTTTCGGGCGTCTCGATCGACGTGTTCTACGAGCTCGATCTGTTGAGTTTGAAGAAGGACTGATGGACGGATGGGGGCGCGCTCGGCGAGAGCGCCCCCATCTCGGCCCCCTGCGAAAGGTGTTTCGATGTTTCGCTACATCGTTCGCCGCATCCTTCAGATGGTGCTGGCGTTCTTCGGCACCACCCTGCTGGTCTACTGGCTGATGTTCGCCGCCAGCGGTGACCCCATCGCGGCGTTGGCTGGCGAGCGGCCGCTGTCGGAATCCACCCGGTTGGCCCTCATTCGAGAGTTCCATTTGGACGAACCGTTCCTCACCCAGTACGCCTACTACATGAAGGGCCTGTTCACACTGGACCTGGGAGTCAACACCTCGGGCCGGTTGATCGGTGATCTGGTGGCCAGCGCGTGGCCGTGGACGTTGCGGCTGGCCTTGCTGGCGTTTCTGTTCGTCGTGGTCGCCGGTATCACCCTGGGCATGATCGCCGGTACTCACCGAGGTGGCGCCTTCGACAACGTCACGTTGCTGATGACCCTGGTGGTCATCTCGATCCCGGTGTTCGTCATCGGTCAGGTCCTGGCGCTCATCGGGGTTCGGTTCGACCTGTTTCCCACCAATGTGGTCGGTAATTACAGTGTGACGGCCTTGATAGTTCCCGCCCTGGTCCTGGGATCACTGTCGTTGGCGACGGCGGTCCGATTGACACGAACCTCCGTGACGGAGAACCTGCGCGCCGACTACGTCCGCACCGCCCGGGCCAAGGGCGTGAAGCGGGGACGCGTCGTCGGTGTGCACGTACTGCGCAACTCCTTGATACCGGTGATCACGTTCCTCGGTGTCGAGTTGGGCTCGTTGATGGGCGGCGCGATCGTGACCGAGAAGATCTTCAACATTCCCGGGATCGGTTTCCAGCTGTACAAGGCGATTTCCATTGAGGATGGCCCGACGGTGGTCACCATCGTGAGTCTGTTGGTGATCGTCTATCTGGTCATGAACCTCATCGTTGACATTCTCTACGGGGTGCTTGACCCCAGGATTCGCTACGAGTAGCCGGGGTGAGCCATGACTGAACCCGCGATCGCCGAGGCGGCCGGTGAAACCACGACGGCGGGCACCAGGAGCCTGGTGTCCGACGCGTGGCGGGACCTGCGCCGCAACCCGATCTTCTGGGTGTCGAGTGTGATCATCGCGATCCTCGTTCTGATGGCGGTGTTCCCACGCCTGTTCACCCGAGCCGACCCGTACGCCTGCCAGTTGCGGAACTCGTTGCTGTCGCCCAGCGGCGAGCACTGGTTCGGCACCAACCTCCAGGGGTGCGACATCTACGCGCGGGTGGTCTACGGCGCCAGGGCGTCGTTGGAGGTCGGGTTCCTCTCGGTGGTCGGTGTCGCGATCTTCGCGATCGTG
>Ga0233365_1001349_pt1 | contig 10529 bp, 9 predicted proteins | sample ElkDunMinimDraft_27_FD_191535 | JGI IMG/M metagenome (GOLD analysis project Ga0233365, IMG submission 191535) | Fecal eukaryotic communites from dung pellets of Tule Elk in California, USA - Elk Dung C36 | ecosystem: Host-associated > Mammals > Digestive system > Large intestine > Fecal | place... | reverse complement strand
GGCGTGGATGACGCCGAGCGCCGCATAGCAGTCGCGTTCGCTGTCGACCAGGATGCGGATGCCCACCAGGTCGTAGATGTCGGAGAAGTCGCGTCCCCGCACGATCATCTTCTGATAGATCGAGTACAGGTGTTTCGGCCGCCCCGACACGGTCGCCTTGATCCGTGCCTCGCGCAGATCGGCGTTGACCCGGTCGGTCACCTGTGCCAGCAGCATCTCCCGCTGCGGCGTGTGCTCGGCGACCAGGCGGCCGATCTCGGCGTACCGCTTGCGGTACAGGGTCGCGAAGGACAGGTCCTCCAGCTCCCACTTGATGGTGTTCATGCCCAGTCGGTGAGCCAGCGGCGCGAGGATCTCCAACGTCTCGCGGGCCTTCTGCTCCTGTTTGGCGGCCGGGAGGAAGGTCAGGGTGCGCATGTTGTGCAGCCGGTCGGCCAGCTTGATGACCAGCACCCGGGGGTCCTTGGCCATGGCGACGACCATCTTGCGGATGGTCTCGGCCTTGGCGGCGTCGCCCAGTTTCACCTTGTCGAGCTTGGTGACCCCGTCGACGAGAAGACCGACCTCACCGCCGAAGTCGCGTTGAATGTCCTCGATCGTGCATTCGGTGTCCTCCACGGTGTCGTGGAGGAGCGCGGCGACCAGCGTGGTGGTGTCCATGCCCAGCTCGGCCAGAATCGACGCCACCGCCAACGGGTGCGTGATGTATGGGTCGCCGGACTTGCGGAATTGGCCCTGGTGCAGCCGCTCAGCGGTGTCGTAGGCGCGTTGCAGCAGCCGTACGTCGGTGCGGGGGTGGGAGGCCCGGTGGGTGGCCACCAGCGGCTCCAGCACCTCGGGGAGCTGCGGCGTCTGCCAGGGGGTGTTGAAGCGCGCCAATCTGGCGCGGACGCGACGTCCCGTCGGGGCGCTCGACAATCCCGAGCGTCCCGCGTCGGACTCGCTCACCGTCGGCCCCTGGGTCGGCCCGGTGGGCTTCCCGTTCTTGGGCCCCTGGGCAGCAGAGGTCGCCTTGCTGTCGTTGTCTCCCGAAGAGACCACTGTCTCACCAGCCACTTCATGGCTCCTCACCGCCGCGTACGTCGATGTAGCGTTTCGACGGACTTCTTTGTTCCCGAAGCACTAAGAAGCTGCCTTCGAACCTGCTGTCCTGTTGCGCGACGAGGTCCAAAGACAGCTTCTAAAAGCCCATCGTAGTGGCCGGGTGTCGCCGTCAGCGACAGCGCCCGTCAGCCCATCGGCATCTGACCGGAGGCCGGGACCTCCGCACCGGCCTCGGCAACCGCCCTGACCAGGTCCAACCCTTCGGTGATTTGTCCGAAAATGGTGTAATCGGCGGGCAGGTAGGTGTCCTCGTAGACGATGAAGAACTGGCTGCCGTTGGTGTCGGGGCCGGAGTTGGCCATCGCGATGGTTCCGGCGGGGTAGTTCGGCTCGGGCCGTTCACCGGCGGCGGCCTGCTCGTCGGTGAGGTCGCCCGCGGTGTCCTCGGGCTCGTTCTCGTTGGCGAAGCTGTAGCCGGGGCCGCCCATGCCGGTCGCCGACGGGTCGCCGCACTGGAGGACGAAGATGCCCTCGGTGGTCAGACGGTGGCAGCTCGAGCCGTCGAAGTAGCCCTCGGCGGCCAGGTGCGTGAAGCTGGCGGACGTGCAGGGCGCCTTGGTCGTGTCGAGCTCGACCTCGATGACACCCTGGTTGGTGTCGATCGACATCGTCTGGGTGCCGGTGTTGGGCTGCGGGCCGCTCTGCGGCGCACCGACGTTGACGATGTTCGGGTTACCGGCGATCTCCTCCTCACCGGCGGGGATGTACTCGCACTCGGCGGTTCCCGCGTCGGCTGAGGCCGGGGCGCTGATGGTCATCGTCGCGATGTCGACCGGTTCGACGGGCGTGCCGTCGCCGGCGGGCACCATTTCCTGGTCCTCCGTGGGCTCATCGGAGGCCGACGGGTTGGCGGTGGTGTCGCCGCCGGAGTTGGTGTCGATGACCTTGTACAGCAGGAAACCGATCCCGCCAACCAGGACGACGGCCAGGATGCTGGCGAACGTGATCTGGATGCGTCGGGTTCGGCGCGCAGCGGCGGCTTTCTCGGACATGCGAGCTTCAAGCTTCGCGCGCGCGGCTTCCCGTTGCTGTCGAACTGAGGATGACACCGGGTTACTCCGATCAGTGGTGTGTCTACTAGAGGGTGGTGGTCTGCTGGCGCGCCGAATCAGGCGTCGCCTTCGGTGTCCGTTTCGCCGTCCGTCGGCTCATCGGCGGACTCGCCATCCGTGGTCTCGTCGCCGGCCCCTTCGCCGTTCTCGGCGGGGTCGGTGGCGTCGGATTCCTCGGCCGGGTCCTCAACCGGCTCATCGGCCGGGACGGTGACCTCGGTGTCGGGTTGCGTCTCCGGCTCGTTGGAATCAAAGGCGCCAAGCCACCAGGCCAGCCCGATCGCTGCCAGAATCAACAGCACGACCACTATTCCGGCGATCCACTGGCGTCGCCGCCGTGCCGTCGCGGCCCGGCGTGCCAGCTGTCGCTCGTATTTGGCTCGCGCCAGGTTTCGCTCGCGAGCCTTGCCCTTGGTGGAGGACACAGGTGATACCTCTTTTACTTACGGATGAAGGTGAATCCTGCCTACTTTTCCGTGGCGGTTCTGGTCGGGGAGTCTATAACGTCAAACCCGGCTGCGTATACGTCCGTGCCGTCGGTACGCTAGCCGGTGACCGGGCGAAAAGAGCCCACAAAACCACCGAAAAGGGATATATCCGTGCTAATTCAGGCCCTGGTCGCCGAGGCGTTCGCCACAAATTGTTATGTGGTTGCGCCCGAAGCCGGTTCTGAATGCGTCGTGATCGATCCCGGAATCGGCGTGGTGCCCGGATTGGACGATGTGTTGCGGCAACACCGGTTGCGTCCGGTGGCCGTCCTGATGACCCATGGTCACCTGGATCACACGTTCTCCGTCACCCCGGTGTGCGGCTCACGCGGCATCCCCGCCTACGTCCACGACGGTGACCGCGACATGCTCGCCGACCCTCTCGCGGGACTCGGCCAGCTGGGGGCGATCTTCGGCGGTCAACTGGACTGGACCGAGCCGGACGACATCCAGGCGCTGGCCGACGGCGACACGGTCTCGTTGGCCGGCTTGGACTTCACCATCGACCACACGCCGGGTCACACCCCGGGCTCGGTGCTGTTCGGGCTGCCCGGCGACGATGACGCCCACTCGTACTGCTTCTCCGGCGACGTCCTCTTCGCCGGATCGATCGGACGCACCGACCTGCCCGGCGGCAGCGACGCGGCGATGCGCGACAGTCTTCGCGACAAGGTGCTGCCGATGAACGACGACACCGTGGTCCTTCCCGGTCACGGCGGTCGCACCACCATCGGCAGGGAACGCGCCTCCAACCCGTTCCTTCAGCAGGCTCACCTGGCGGGCCATACCCAGGCACCGACTCGCGGCGTGTGACGCCTGAGTCGGTGCCCGTGCTCGCCGACCGTCAAGCCAACCGCTGAGGAGTTTCGTCATGAGCCGTCCGGCTCCGCTTTCCGGTTTCCCCGAACTGCTGCCCCGTCAACGCATCGTCGAGCAGCGGGTCATCGAACAACTGTCGCGCACCTTCGAGCTGCACGGGTTCGCCTCGATCAGCACCCGGGCCGTCGAACCGCTGGATCAACTGCTGCGCAAGGGAGAGACCTCCAAGGAGGTCTACGTGCTGCGTCGACTCCAGGCCGAGGAGGGCGACACGTCCGACTCGGGGCTCGGGCTCCACTTCGACCTGACGGTGCCGCTGGCGCGGTACGTGCTGGAGAACGCCGGAAAGCTCCAGTTCCCGTTCCGCCGCTACCAGATTCAGCCGTGCTGGCGGGGCGAACGCCCACAGGACGGCCGGTTCCGGGAGTTCTGGCAGGCCGACATCGACGTCGTCAACCGTGACGACCTACCTGGACACTACGAAGTAGAACTTCCGTTGGTGATCGGGGACGCGCTGCGGTCACTGCCGATTCCGGCGATGCGGATGCACGTCAACAACCGCAAACTGTCGCAGGGATTCTTCCGTGGGCTGGGACTGTCCGACCCGATGGCGGCGGTGCGCATCATCGACAAAATTCAGAAGATCGGCCCCGACGGCGTGTCGAAGCTGTTGACCGAGACACTGTCGGCCACCGACGAACAGGTCAAACTGTGTCTGGAGTTGGCCGGGATCACCACCGAGGATCAGTCCTTCGTAGACAAGGTCCAGGCACTGGGCGTCATCGACCCGATGTTGGACGAGGGCCTGGCGGAGTTGTCGGCGGTCGTCGGCGCCGCCGCCATCGACGCGCCGGGACTGGTGGTGGCCGACTTGAGCATCGCGCGCGGCCTGGACTACTACACCGGAACCGTCTACGAGACGTTCATGACCGGATACGAGCGGCTGGGTTCGGTGTGCTCGGGTGGCCGCTACGACAACCTGGCCAGCGACGGCAAGAACCGGTTCCCCGGTGTCGGGTTGTCCATCGGCGTGTCGCGGATTCTGGTCCCGCTGTTGAACCAGAACGTTCTGTCGGCCAGTCGCGAGGTTCCCACCTGTGTGCTGGTCGCATTGCCCGACACCGAGTCTCGTCGCGACTGCGATCGGATCGCGCGGTCACTGCGCGGCCGCGGCATCGCCGCCGAGGTGGCACCGGCCGCGCAGAAGTACGGCAAGCAGATCCGGTTCGCCGAGCGCCGTGGCATTCCGTACGTGTGGTTCCCGGGCGAGCCCGGTCAGCCCGGTGAGGTACGCGACATCCGGTCCGGTGACCAGGTCGGCGCCGATGTGGACTCCTGGTCCCCGCCGGAGGCCGATCTGCGCCCCGCGGTGGGTTGATCGTCGGGCGGTGGTTGTGCGGCCGTGTCAAGATTGACGCCGGTGTGGACGCCGCTGGTCGGCGTCCACGGGTCGGGCGACGAGCCCGGCCTCACCGACATCCGTTCCCGGTTCATTGAATAGTGAAACGAGAGGTCTCACCGAGATGGCCAACTACCCCTTGTATCGCCAAACGGTTCGCGCCGCCGTCGTCGGGCGGCACAACGAGGTCAAGTTGTTCCTTCGGCAGATCCCCGATGACGAGGCCGCCGAGTTCAACAACTTCCTGTTCGCCGCGTTCTATGGTGCCGCGATCCTGGAGTTCGCCTATGACCGAGGCGACGAGGCGGTCAACAAGTTCGCCAAGGAGATGGTGGAGGTCCACGCCGAGGTCGATCCTCCGCTGGAGGAACAGGCCGTGGAGTACTGCGTCCACGGGATCCTGGGGGAGCACCACCTGCTCGACAGCCTGGACCCGATGCACGTGTACCGCACTCAACTGTTGGCGATCCGGTTCATCGCGACCCGTCACCCGCAGGTGCGCAAGAACGTCCTCGACTACCTCAAGCGCGCCGAGCAACTGGCCCGCCAGTGGGCTTCCGGTGAGGAACCGGATGTCGACTTCGGCTGGTTCGACCACCTGGACGATCCGGCTCCGGCGGCCTGACAACGGTTGAGCCGCAACCCGAGGCCACGCGGTTCGCCACCGTTCTCGTCGACCGCCCGGTTCGTCGATCATGGACTCGATCGACGAACCGGCGTTCTCTCGTGCGCGGGCGTCGTGTTCCGGCGTCAGCGATCCGCCGATACCCCGTTGGCGGTCACATCGTGGTGAACTCGAAGCGCTGGCTGGGCGTGCCCTCGTCGCAGCTCCACGCCGCCAGGGCGGTGCCGTCGGCCGGATCGGAGTCCAGCGCGTCAAGGCACCGGCCGGCCGAATCCTCGATCGACAGCGTGAATCCGCCGTCGGTGTGCCGGCCGACGGTGAAGTCGGCGAAGGCGGCGTCCTCACACGCGTAGGGCCCCAACAGGTACCCGTCCCCATCTGCCGGCGCGTCGATCGACAGGCAGGCTCGCCAGTCGTCCTCGGGAAAGTCGACGCTCAACCGGATCGTGTCGCCGTCGGCCTCGACGAACAGCGGTGTGGTGACGTTGGCGCAGTGGGTCAGGACCATGACGGTTCGCTCGGTGTTGCCCGGTTCGGGACCCGCGGTGGCGCACCAGGGGCTGTCCCAGACCCGCAGGAGGTACTCGCCGGTGACCGGTGCCGGGGCCGATGTGGACACGGTGGTCGACGGGGCGACTTCCTCGGCGTTGGGTTCGCCCTCGGTCATTCCGATTCCGATGGCGAGACTGGTCGCCAGAATCGCGACGGCGACGGCGATGACGGCGATGATGAATCCGATCCGCCGGTGCCGGGCGCGACGGGATTCGAGCCGTTCATAGGTCGACAGGACGGATTGCGGCTGATGGGGGTTCATGCCACCTCCGGGTTGAGTGGTCTGGCGGTGCCGGGTGATCGGCGCGGTCAGGTTACTCGCCTCGGCGGTCGTCGCGGGGGCCGTGTCTGGTGCGGAGGGTGCGCCCGAGGTGCGATGCGGAGCATGGGTTTCAGCCTTGCCGGGCACATGAAGGTGATCGCCGTCGCCGCGTGGCCGCTCACGACGCACGAGGGAGGGAGTGCGTCCTCCTCGGCACATAATTTATCCATATCGATATCTCGAATCGTATTTGGGAACGGTCCCAGTTTCCCTGCAACGCCGTGGTTCCACGGAGAGACAAGGGGAGATATCGGATGAAATCGATCGGGTGTGACGTCTAGCGCAAATCGATCATTGACGATACGGTCAGTCGCACCCAAGCGAATCGCGAAGCCAAGTCCATGGAGGACACGGACCGGCTTCGCGCTAGCGACGAAAGAGGAGGGCCCGCGACCACTGGCGTCGTGGTTCCCGATTCGAGCCAACTGCCCGCTCGGAGTGTTCCATGACGCACTATTCCGACTTCACCGACCGGCTCACTCGATATCGGCTGCCTCGGCGTTCGGTCGCGTCACGGTTCAACGGCTCGTCCCGATCGATTCGGCGGATCGGGCCGTCAGGGCCTCCTCAATCGAGTGATCACGGGTCGGCGCGGTCGCAGCGCCCGAGCACACGTCACGTCACCAAGCCCGGCAATCCGGCCCGATCTCGACCGGGTTGCCGCCTTCACGTGTCATCGGCCACGGCGACCTCGTTGACAGAACCGACATGGCCAACTCGGTTCGATGCACTCGCCCGTCGGTGAGGCATCGAGAAAGAAGGAAAGATGACCGAATCGGAAGGTTCCGATCCAGAACAGACGGTCGACAGCGTGGCCGTCCAGAACAGTCCCGAGTTCGCCGCACTGCGCCGCGCGCTGCGACGATTCGTGTTCCCCGCCACCGTGGCGTTTCTCGCCTGGTACGCGCTGTACGTGCTGTTGTCGACCTACGCCGTCGGGTTCATGTCCATACAGGTGCTGGGCCACATCAACGTCGCGTTGATCTTCGGTGTGCTCCAGTTCGTCAGCACCTTCCTGCTGGCGTGGGCGTACTCGCGGTACGCCGACCGACATCTTGATCCCAAAGCCGAGGCGATCCGAGAGCGGGTCACCTCCTCGACGAATCCGGAGGAGACACCATGAACCTGTTCGCTCAAGGGGTCGACAGCACCTCCAGAGGTTGGACGCTGGGGTTGTTCCTGCTGCTGGTGGTCGCGACACTGGCGATCACGGCATACGCGGGCACCAAGACCCGAAGCGCCAAGGACTTCTACGCCGGCGGCCGGTCGTTCACCGGCTTCCAGAATGGAATGGCGATCGGCGGCGACTACATGTCCGCCGCGTCGTTCCTCGGCATCGCGGGCATCATCGCGTTGTCCGGCTACGACGGCTTCCTCTACTCGATCGGTTTCCTGGTCGCCTGGCTGGTCGCGCTGCTCCTGGTAGCCGAACTGCTGCGAAACTCCGGCAAGTACACGATGGCCGACGTCCTGGCGTTTCGGATGCGACAGCGCCCGGTGCGCACCGCCGCGTCGGTGTCGACGGTGACGGTGTCCATCTTCTACCTGCTGGCGCAGATGGTCGGTGCCGGATCGCTGGTGGCGCTGCTGCTGGGCATCGGCGAGGCCGACACATTCCTCGGAATGAGCGCGGCCACCGCCAAGGCCCTCACCGTGGTGCTCGTCGGCCTATTGATGATCACCTACGTGGTCATCGGTGGCATGAAGGGCACCACTTACGTCCAGATCGTCAAGGCCGTCTTGTTGCTGGTGGGCACCGCGGTCATGACGGTCCTGGTCATGTGGGCGTTCAAGTTCAACCTGTCTGACCTGCTGGGAACGGCTGCCAGCGAATCGGGCCATGGTGAGGCATTCCTGACCTCCGGCCTCAAATACGGCACCGAGATCCCCGGTGACGTCTGGCAGACCACCGTCAACAAGCTCGACCTGCTGTCGCTGGGACTCGCGCTGGTCCTGGGAACCGCCGGACTCCCGCACATCCTGATCCGGTTCTACACCGTTCCCACCGCCAAGGCGGCACGCAAGAGCGTTCTGTGGGCGATCGGCATCATCGGCGCCTTCTACCTCATGACCCTGGCGCTGGGCTTCGGCGCGGCCGCTCTGGTCGGCAGCGAGGCGATCCTCGAGCAGGATCCGGCGGGCAACGTCGCCGCGCCGTTGCTGGCGAAGGAACTGGGTGAACAGTTCTTCGGCGGCGACACCGGCGGCGCCATCATGCTCGCGCTGATCGCCGCGGTCGCGTTCGCGACGATCCTGGCGGTGGTGGCCGGACTGACACTGGCCTCCTCCTCGTCGCTGGCGCATGACCTGTACGCCAACGTGTTCCGGCACGGCAAACCCTCCAACGAACGGCAGGAAGTCGTCGTGGCGCGGTTCGCGGCGTTGGTCATCGGCGCGGTAGCGATCGTGCTGGCAATCTTCGCGCAGAACCTGAACGTGGCCTTCCTGGTCGCGCTCGCCTTCGCGGTGGCCGCCTCGGGCAACCTGCCGGCGATTCTCTACAGCCTGTTCTGGAAACGCTTCAACACCGCAGGTGCCACCTGGTCCATCTACGGTGGTCTGAGTTCGGCGGTGCTGCTGGTGGTGTTCTCACCGGTGCTGTCGGGTGCGGAGACGTCGATGTTCCCCGGCGTCGACTTCGCCTTCTTCCCGTTGAGCAACCCGGGTCTGGTGTCGATTCCGATCGGATTCCTGTGTGGTTGGTTGGGCACGATCCTGTCCAAGGAGCCACCGGACGCGGAGAAGTACGCCGAGCTGGAGGTGCGGTCGCTGACCGGCATCGGAGCTCACTGATCGACTCAGGTCACGCCGTCGGCGGCCTCGCGCATCGCGAGGCCGCCGACGGCGCTTTCGTCGCCGGATTCGATCCGATGCGGTGAGCCGGACGACCGATCGGGGGAGGATCGGTGCGTTGCACCCGGACAAGCTATTGACAATTAACTATATAAAGAGTTACTAATGTGTTACATCCTTTATCGATACATTCGGTAATGTGAATACCTAGGACGCGCTGTTGGAGGCCTCTGTTGGGAGCGGCGTTCCGGTTGACACCGGGACGTAAACGGAGGTCGAGCACACTATCGGGTGCCATCGTGGTGTGCGCTAAACCATCGGCGAGTCGCCACCGAACTGTCCCTGCCCGGAAAGGCACGGCGATGACCGATACCACCTCCCTGACCAAAAACCCCACGGTGTCAGCCACTCCCGACACCGCTTCGATTCCCACACCACCGAAGGAGACCACCCACACTCGACCCCAAGTCGTACTGGGTGTGGCTCGTATCGGACTGGGCTGGATCTTCCTGTGGGCCTTCCTCGACAAGACCTTCGGCCTCGGATTCCAGACGTCCTCCGAATCCGCCTGGATCAACGGCGGCAGTCCCACCACCGGTTACCTCACCGGACAGGGCGACTCCGACAAGCCATTGGCCGAACTGATGGCCACCATGAGCGGCCAAGCCTGGGTGGACTGGATGTTCATGTTCGGCATGTGCAGCGTGGGGATCGCTCTGATCCTCGGCATCGGAATGCGGCTGGCCGCCGTCGGAGCCACCTGTCTCATGGGGACACTGTGGCTGTCGCAGTTCCCGCTGGCTCAGAACCCGTTCATGGACCAGCACCTGATGTACCTGTTGCTGGCCATCGCACTGGCGGCCACCAACGCCGGAGACACGATAGGTCTCGGACGGCGCTGGTCCCAGACCGGCCTGGTCCTGGCCCTGCCGATACTGCGGTGAGTCGTAGTCGACATCGGAGTGCCCTTGGTGGAGAGCTGAGGGCATTAAAAAACCCGGGTGCCGGAATAGATCCGGTACCCGGGTCGGTGCTATCGCTTATGAGTTGGACTTGATGCAGAGGGCCCACTCGTAGGGAGCGAAGCCGTCTGGGCCGGCAAAGAACGAATCGGCGTCGGTGCTGGCGCACACCGCGTCGAACACGGCTTGGTCGTCGGTCAGCGACGGGTCGACGTCCAACGAAGATCCGGTGACCACATAGGTTGCCTCGGGCGCACCACAGTCGAGGATCTCCATGTACGCGGAGCTGTCGCTGATGCACTCGCCGTCGGCGGGCAGCTCGCCCCACTTCGGAGTGGTGACGTTGATCGGGTCGAGGCAGATGATCCACTCGAGGCTGGTGCCGCGCTCGTAGTAGATGTACTCGGCCGCGT
>Ga0233365_1001346_pt1 | contig 10532 bp, 10 predicted proteins | sample ElkDunMinimDraft_27_FD_191535 | JGI IMG/M metagenome (GOLD analysis project Ga0233365, IMG submission 191535) | Fecal eukaryotic communites from dung pellets of Tule Elk in California, USA - Elk Dung C36 | ecosystem: Host-associated > Mammals > Digestive system > Large intestine > Fecal | place... | reverse complement strand
AAATGTCAATTCAAAATGTTCGATTAGAAGTGATGCAGTTCTTGGAGAAGAACATAGATACTTTTGTAGAGAATTACTTGATTCCTGTAGAAAAGATCTGGCAGCCTTCAGATATGTTACCCGATTCACGAAACGAAAACTTTTTTGAAGAAGTTCGTGAACTACAAGCTTATGCCAAAGAATTACCTTATGATTTCTGGGTTGTTTTAGTAGGCGATACCATTACCGAAGAAGCATTACCAACCTATGAATCTTGGTTGATGGATGTAGAAGGTGTTGATCAAAAAGGTGGCGAAGATGGCGGTGGAAACGGATGGGCAAAATGGTTGCGCCACTGGACAGGTGAAGAAAACCGTCACGGCGATTTATTAAACAAATACTTGTACTTATCTGGTCGTGTAAACATGCGCGAGGTTGAAATTACCACACAATATTTAATTAACGATGGTTTTGATCCGGGAACAGACCGTGATCCATACAAAAACTTTGTTTTTACAAGTTTTCAGGAATTAGCAACTTATGTATCGCACAACCGAGTAGCACAATTGGCAAAAAAACACGGCGATCATAAATTATCAAAAATATGTAAGTTAATTGCAGGCGATGAAATGCGTCACCACCATGCGTATTCAGAATTCGTTGAACGTATTTTTCAGGTAGATCCTTCGGAAATGATGAAAGCTTTTCATTATATGATGAAGAAAAAAATTACTATGCCGGCAAATTTAATTCGTGAATCGGGCGGAGCAATCGGTGATGCGTTTCATAATTTCTCAGAATCGGCACAGCGTATCGGCGTCTATACCGCTATGGATTATGTTGATATTTTAAATAAATTAATCAAACGTTGGGAAATCGACAAGATCAACAACTTGACAGATGAAGCTGAAAAAGCGAGAGATTACCTGATGAAATTACCAGATCGTATGGCAAAATTAGCTGACCGTATGAAGATTTCAGATGAGTCGCACATTTTTAAATGGGTAACACCAGCAATTATAAAATAATATAAAGCCGATAGAAATATCGGCTTTTTTAATCTTTAGTAAATTGTGTGTCATGTGTTAAAGCACAATTCGTCAGTTCGAGCGAAGTCGAGAACTCTTAAGCAAAATCCATAATACAATTAAATCCACAAATGAATTACATAGATCAAACCATAATTTTTGTTAAGAAAGAATTAGAAGGAGCCGAAGCCGGTCACGACTTGTTTCACATTCAGCGTGTGTATAATAATTCTTTAAATCTTTTAAAAACCGAACAAGCCAATGAGCAGGTTGTTGTATTGGGAGCTTTACTGCACGATATTGCCGATAGTAAATTTCATAACGGCGATGAAACAATAGGTCCTAAAAAAGCAATGGAATTTATGACATCGATTGATATAAATGAAGATGTTAAAGACCATGTTGTAAAAATCATTGAAAATATTTCATTTAAAGGCGTAAATTTTAACAAAACGTTTCATTCAAAGGAATTAGAAATTGTTCAAGATGCAGATCGTTTAGATGCAATTGGAGCCATTGGTATTGCCCGAACTTTTAATTACGGCGGATACAAAAATAATGGACTGTATGATCCGGAAATTAGGCCAAAATTAAAAATGACCAAAGAAGAATACAAAAATCATAAAGGCACAACGATTAATCATTTTTATGAAAAATTATTGCTGCTTAAAGATTTAATGAATACCGAAACCGGAAAAAAACTGGCAGAAAACCGCCACCAGTATATGGAAGGTTTTTTAGAACAATTTTATAACGAATGGGAAGGAAAAGCGTAAGAAATTACGTTTTTTAAAAATTTACATTTACCAAATAAATCAAATATGAAAACCTTTGTCGCTTTAGATTTTGAAACTGCCAACCAGCACCGCACCAGTGTTTGCAGTATAGGTTTAGTCTTTGTAGAAAACGGAAGTATTGTAGATAAATATTACCAGCTTATAAAACCTGTTCCCAATTTTTACAGTTATTGGAACACGCAAGTCCACGGATTGGTTTTTAACGATACCGAATACGCGCAACAGTTTTCTGATTTATGGATTGATATTTCCAAACAAATAAAAGACATGCCTTTAGTAGCACATAACAGCATGTTTGATGAAGGTTGTTTAAAAGCCGTTTTGAAGGCTTATGAATTACCGGTGCATCAAAATAAGTTTTTATGTACTTACAGAGCTGCAAAAAAAATGTTTCCAAATTTACCCAATCATAAACTCCCGACAGTTTCAAAATATTTGGGCTTTAATCTGGATAGTCACCACAACGCTTTAGCAGATGCTGAGGCTTGCGCACATATTGCACTTCAAGTCTTTTAAAATTAGATAGATTGATGTTGAAATAAACGATAAATAAAAATGCTCCTTATTTTTAAGGAGCATTTTCTTTATTACTTCTCAGGTGTTTCGTTAATAACACGGATAGGTGATGCAGCAAAAGGATTACTAAAACCGCCTTCGTAAATGGTTTTTTTAATTTCGTCTTGTATTTCAAAGTTTAACGAACCAAAATCTGCTTTTGCAGCCCATGCACGAACGGTTAAAACAACACCACTTGCAGCTAATTCTTTTACAAAGATTTCTGGTTTGGGATCTTGTAAAACTCGGCTGTCAGCAGCTAATTTACTTTCTATTGCCTGCTGTACTTTCTGAATGTTATCTGCATAGCTTATGGTTAAAGCAAATTCAATTCTGCGTTTTGATATTTTTGAGAAATTTCTAATCACAGAATTTGCCAAAGCTCCATTCGGACTAAAAACTTTTATTCCTTGTGCGTTGTTTAAAGTGGTGTACAGTAAATCGATTTTTTCAACAGTTCCATCGGTTCCGGCTGAATTTTCTATGTAATCGCCTACTTCAAACGGACGGAATAATAAAATCAACACGCCACCTGCAAAGTTTGATAATGATCCTTGTAATGCCAAACCAGCTGCCAAGACCAAACCAGATAAAGCACCAAGAAGTGCGGTTGTTTGAAAGCCAAGGTTTCCTGCTACCGATAAAATTAATAAAGCATACAAAATGAATTTGATGATTGACATTAAGAAACCTCTTAATGACATATCTACGTTTCGTTTTTCGAATCGATTTTTAACTATTCTTAAAACGGTTCTTATAATAAATAAACCGATTATAAGAAAAAGGATAGCTTTTACAACAGCCGGAATTGCATCTATAAGCATTGCAATGAATCGTTCCATGTGCGTGGAAACATCTGTTACAACAGAAGAAATCCCTTCCTTCATATTTTCTGGATTAACGGCATTTAGCAATTCTTCTTTTTCTTTAGCTAACGAAATCGTGTCTTTTGTAACCGTGACCAATGAATCTTTTTTCATGTTCTAAATTTTTTACAAAAATAAAAAAGAGATGCTTATCACATCTCTCTTTATAAAATATTTATGGTTTTTTAGATTGCTAATTTTTTAGCAATTGCTTTTGGAACCGCGTTTTTATGTAACATAATTCCTGTTGCTTTGTATTTCATAAATTCTTTGGTCATGTACATGTATCCTTTGTAATCGTTAGATAACCCCCAAGAATTTTTCACGATATAATACTCTTTTCCGTTTTGATCTTTCGCAACACCTGTAATGTGCATTCCGTGATCATCGGTAGTTTCGTAATTATCAAAAGCTTTTTGGCGGTCGTCTTCCGTAACTTTTTTCTCTGCTTTTGGTCCGTTGAACATTTCAGCTTTTTGTTCGGTTGTCATTTGAGCGAAATCGATTTCAGGAACAAAAGCTACACCGTTTTTCCAGCTGAATCCTTTTTCAGAAACATCTCCAGCCCAAGCAACAGTATATCCGTTTTTCAAGGCATTATCAACCGTTTCAACTAACTCGTCCATTTTTATGTTGTAAACTTGATCAAATGACCAGTTATCAGGAACCAATAAAGTGAATTTTGTGTAATAAGGATATTCTTTTAAAGAAGAAATTTCAACATAATCTTCAGCATTTACACCAACAACCTGGTCAGCAAACGTTTTAGGTGTGTATTTTTTACCTTCGTACGTGAATTCTGTCGGAGCTTCACCTAAATACGTATCAATAACCGAAGTATAAGCTTTAACCCAGTTTTCTGACAATTTATCGTTTTTGATAACCGATGCCAAAACAGACTCGCTCATTTTACTCATTTCAGAAAAATTGTTGCGTGTTTGTCCTTCTTGTAAACCTGTGTAAGCAGATCTTGGAACCGTACCATATTTTTTGTACATGTTCATAACATCGTGGAAAGCACCGCCTTCGCCCAACGTAACAGCACCGTGCATTTTTACATACATTTTACCTTTTTCTACATACGCGTTACGCGCAGTAAAGATTTGAGCCAGTTCTACCGGCTTTTTACCCATGCGGATCATTTCAGATTCAATGAACGAATTTCCTGAATAACTCCAGCAAGTTCCAGATGAACCTTGATCTTTAATAGAAGTGTTTTCTAAATTAATTACATCGGTAAACGTAAAATGATCTTTACTGTTGGCACTTTGGTTTGACTTTACCTTATTCATTAAATCGTCTTGTGCCGATACATTTGAAGTTGCAGCTAAAGCAATTAATACCGCCGCAAATAATGGTTTTAATTTTAAACGAAACATATTGTTATTTGAATATTTTTAATAGTAAGTACGAATTTATGGAATTTGTTACATAACTAATCAAATCTTTAATATAATTTTAAAAAACGCAGTAGTAGTTTTCGTTTTGCGTTAACTTTACTTTTTGGATTTTTTATGGAAACTAAAGAACAAACTATATTAACAAAACCCATATTGTGGTTTTTAACGATTAGTACAGGTTTAATTGTTGCAAATATTTATTACAACCAGCCATTGTTGGGTTTAATTGCAAAAGATTTTAATATTACAGAAAGTAAAGCAAGTAAAATTGCTATGCTTACACAAATGGGCTATGCTCTAGGGTTGTTTTTAATAATTCCTTTGGGGGATAAAATAGCACGTAAAAGGTTGATTTTATTCAGCATGTTTCTTACAATGATTTTTTTGATAACTATAGCTACAGTTACTAACTTGATGCTATTGTATGCGGTTAGTTTTGCGTTAGGAATAGTTTCAGTTGTTCCGCAACTTTTTATCCCCATGGTTGCTGAGCTTTCTGCCGAAAATAGCCGTACCCAAAATATAGGTATGGTTATGTCTGGTTTGCTAATAGGTATTTTAGCTTCAAGAATGATTAGTGGTATAGTTGGCGATTATTTTGGTTGGAGGTTTATGTTTTACATTGCGTTTGGTTTAATGATACTTACTACGGTTTTTATTTATTTATTGTTACCGCAAACATATCCTCACTTTAAAGGAAGTTATGTTTCACTGCTGAAATCGGTCGCGCATTTTGCTAAAACAGAACCTTTACTTCAGCTGGCATCTCTTCGTGGAGCGCTGGGTTTTGGAGCTTTATCAGCACTTTTTACCACTTTGGTTTTTCATTTAGAAGAAGCTCCTTTTTTAGCTGATGCAAGTGTTGCGGGAATGTTTGGATTGATTGGTGCAGTAGGAGCTGTTGCAGCAGCTTTAGTGGGTAGGTTTACACGTTTTGTTTCTAAAAATACAATTATAAGTCTGTCTCTATTGATTATATTGCTAAGTTGGACGTTTACGTATTTTGCAGGCTATACTTATTGGGGATTGGTAGTAGGTTTTATATTAATTGATTTTGGACTACAATCAACTCACATTATGAACCAAAGCGTGTTTTTTGCAATAAATATTAAAGCAACAAACCGCCTAAATACGGTTTATATGGTATCATATTTTGTAGGTGGATCATTAGGGACACTTTTGGGCTCTATTGCTTGGGAACATTATGGTTGGGCAGGTGTATGCAGTATAGGTATTTTATTCACCGTCTTGGCATTGTTAGCTCATATTTTGTTGTCTAAAAAATTTGAAAGGAAGTTTGAACAAAAAAATCCTTCAAGTTTAACCTGAAGGATTTATTATAAATTACAACGTCTCTTTCAACCATTTAAAAAATTCGGTTTGCCAAACCATAGCGTTTTGTGGTTTTAGCACCCAGTGGTTTTCATCTGGTAAATAAACAAATCTACTTTTAATACCTTGCAACTGTGCGGCTGCAAATGCTTCCTGACCTTGACCGATCGGTACACGGTAATCTTTACCACCGTGGAAAATCAAAATAGGCGTGTTCCAGTTTTTTACCAATAAAATTGGGTTGTGCTGGTAGTAGGTTTTTGCAACATCTTTATTCGTTTCGGTATCCCAATATGCACCGCCTGCATCCCAGTTAGGGAAAAACGTTTCTTCGGTAGTTCCGTACATGCTATGTAAGTTAAAAACACCGCAATGTGCAATAAAACTTTTGAAACGGTTTTGGTGAATTCCTGCCAAATAGTAAACCGAATATCCGCCATAACTTGCGCCAACTGCACCTCTGCGAGCCGTATCTACATATTTTTCTTTAGAAACATCATCGATAGCCGAAAGGTAATCGTTCATTGCCTGTCCGCCCCAATCTTTAGAAATAGCTTCGTTCCATTCGACACCAAAACCTGGTAAACCTCTACGGTTTGGCGCTACAATTACATATCCTTCTGCTGCCATTAATTGGAAATTCCAACGGAACGAATAAAAAGGCGATACAATAGACTGTGGTCCGCCTTGGCAATACAACAACGTTGGATATTTTTTATTAGGATCAAAATTTGGCGGAAGAATTACCCAAACCAACATTTTTTTACCATCGGTTGTAGTAACATAACGTTTTTCAACCTTGCTTTTTGCAATTTTACTGTACGCAGCGTCGTTTACATGCGTAATCTGATTCCATGTTTTTTTCTTTAAATCGTACGAAAAAACTTCAGAAGCCGTATTAAAATCGGTACGGGTAACCAAAACCTCGTCTTTTACAAAGCCAACAATATCAGCCACATCAAAAATACCGTTAGTTAATTGTTTTATCTGCACGGCAATTCTTGTTACACCTGGAAAGTTCACTTCAAACAACTGCGTAGTTCCATCAACCGGAGCAATAAAATAGACTTTTTTACCGTCGTTGCTCCAAACATAGCTGTTCACAGTGCCGTCCCAACCGCCAGTTAAATTAATATCAATGCCTTTATGACGCACAATAATATCGTTTTTATCGGCTTCATAACCATCGTTTTTCATTTGTAGCCAAGTTAAATCGCCGTTTGGTGAAAAAGTGGGGTGCGTATCATAACCTAAATTCTTTTCGGTTAAATTAACGGTCTGTTTTGTATCTAAATTATATTCGTACAAATCTGTGTTTGTACTTGTAGCATAAGCTGTTCCTGCTTTCTTTTGTGATACGTAAATCACCGATTTTCCACTTGGATGCCAAATGTAATCTTCTTCTCCACCAAACGGAGCCTGCGGACTATAATAAGGTTCGTCTTTCAACAAATCGGTTTTTTCTTTTGTTTCCAAATTCGTAACAAAAACGTGACTGAAAGATCCGTCGTTATCTTTATCCCAATGGCGGTAATCCAAACCATCGTACACATAAACGTTTGCTTCTTTCAATTCAGGATATCTGTCTTTTCCTAAAACCTTATTTACCTTAACTTCTTCGGCAGATAATTTAAGTTTTCCGTCGGGTGAAAGGTTTCGGTCTTTAATCAATCCATCGGTATTTTCAAGTTCTTTGATGCGTTTTCCATCAACAGTAACCTGATATGTTTTATATTCCACCGTGTTTTTATCCACATTCGGAATTCCAACCTTATAAATTAAAAAATCGCCTTTTTCTGTTATGCCAACCGGGTTTACACGCCCTAACTGCCAAAGTAATTCTTTTGTCATTACCTTATCTTGTGCACTTGCCTGCAGCGCAATTACCGATAAAGTAGCTAATAAAATACGTTTCATTTTTACACCTATTTTTAGTTGCGGCTAAATTTACGAAATATTAAATGATAAAAATTCCTTAAAGTTTTGTTTTATGTTTTTTGGAGGATCGAAAAATGAAAAATTATGACTAATTTCACGAACGAAAAAATACTACACAATTAATTTAGAATGGAAGATTTTAACTGGGGCGACTTAATCAATCCTGAATTCTACATAAATTTAGAAATTGCCGGACATAAAATTGGATTATACGTTGTTTTGTTCATCGTATTTGCCGAAACTGGCTTGTTGGCAGGCTTCTTTTTACCGGGCGATAGTTTATTGTTTTTATCGGGAATTTACAGCAAGGCTTTAATGAGCGAAATTGTTGTGATTGAAAGCGATTTTTTAAACGTTTTAGGCGTAGCATCGTTAGTTGCTGTGGCAGGAATTATTGGTAATTTGTTCGGATATTGGTTTGGATCTAAAAGCGGAAACTACTTATATCAGAAAGAAGACGGATTTTTATTTAAAAAGAAATATCTGTTAGAATCGAAAGCTTTTTTTGAAAAACATGGTGGTCGTGCCATCATTTTTGCGCGTTTTTTGCCGGTTGTGCGTACGTTTACACCAATTATTGCAGGTGTTGCAAATATGGAGTTCAAAAAGTTTTTGTTCTACAACATTGTAAGTTCAATAGCATGGGCGTTTTCGCTGATTTTTGCAGGACATTATCTGTATCGATTTTTACTGGACAGCTACGGATTTGATCTTACACATTACATTGAATATATCATTCTGGTAATCATCATCATAACAACGGTACCATTTGTTGTTAAACTGATAAATAATAAAAGAGCAAAAAATAAAAAATAGGGAGTATATTTACATCCCTTTTTTTATGCATTATGGTGAAGAAAATTTTAAAATTCATAGGTAAAGTAATCCTCTATTTTTTTGGGATAAGTATTGGTTTGGTCATCCTTTTTAAGTTTGTACCCGTGCCGTTCACGCCGTTGATGTTTATCCGCACGTTTGAACAGATCGGAAGCAACGATAAAGTTGTGTGGAAGCGTGATTGGGTTTCTATTGATGAAATGGGAACATCGATACAAAAAGCGGTTATTGCCAGCGAAGACGGAAAATTTACGACTCATAATGGTTTCGATGTGAAAGCGATCGAAAAAGCCTATAAAAACAATCAAAAAGGAAGAAAGGTAAAGGGTGGAAGTAGCATTAGTCAGCAAACTGCTAAGAATGTTTTTCTTTGGCCGGGCAGAAGTTACTTACGAAAAGGACTGGAAGCTTATTTTACGGTTTTGATTGAAGTTGTCTGGGGAAAAGAGCGCATTATGGAAGTGTATTTGAACTCAATTGAAATGGGTAACGGAATTTACGGAATCGAAGCTGCATCGCAACATTGGTTTAATAAATCGGCAAAAAATCTTACAAAGGCAGAAGCGGCTGCAATTGCTGCCATTCTTCCGAACCCAAGAGTTTACAAGGCAAAGAACAGTTCACGTTATATCGAAAGAAGAAAGAATGCCATTAAACGTCAGATGAATTTTTATAATAGTCCAAACTATTCGGAATAATAATGAATGAAGATTTAAAAAAAGGATTGATCGGACTTGCTTTTGGAATTATATTATTAATTTTTGGATATTTTTCTAAGTATTTGAAAAATAAAGACAAAGAAGAACCCAAAACGAAAGAAGGAAAAATACAAAGAGGGCTTTTAAATGTAACCTATGTTAATTATTTTACCAAAGGCATACTTGGAATTATAATCATCTTCATCTCCATAATATTTTTTATCAAATATTTAATAACTGTACTATAGCTACAATTTACCATATATTTATTTTTTTGTAACTTTACTAATAAATTAAAATTTAGAACTATGAAAAAGAACATGTTATTAATGGCTGTTGCTGTCGGATTATTATCGATAACGGCTTGTAAAAAAGAAACAACTACAACAACAGAAACTACGGTTGATACATTAACCACAGAATCTACAACGGTTACTACAGAAGAAACTACTGTTGATCCTGCAGTTCAAGCGAATATCGACGAAGCGAAAGTTAAATACGACAAAGCTGAAGCAGATGTGAAAGCCGCAGTTGAAAAAGGCGACAAAAAAGCCGAAGCTGCTGCTGTAAAGGTTCGTGACGAAGCTAAAACTTCATGGGAGAAGTTAAAAACTGGAGTTAACAACGCAGCTACCGATGTTAAAGATGGAATTAACAATGCTGCAGAAAAGGTAGAAGAAGGTGCTGATAAAGTTGGCGAAAAAGCTAAAAAAGTAGGTAAAGATGTTGAAGAAGGTTACAATAAAACCTTAGATAAAATGAAAACTAATAACTAATAAGTTTAGTTTGATAAAAAAATCCTGTATTGCAAAATACAGGATTTTTGTTTTACTGAAAAGTATCTTACTTGTGTCAAGCTGAACTTGTTTAACTTCGTTCAGTTCGCAAGCTCGGGTCAGCTTCTCATTATTTAGAATTCGAAATGTGATTCCGGATCAAGTCCGGAATGACAAAATGAGATGCTTTATATTTTCTTAATTCCCTTTAAACTCGGCTTTGCGCTTTTCTAAAAAGGCAGTTGTTCCTTCCTTGAAATCGGCAGTTCCAAAGCAATATCCAAAACGATCAATTTCGGTATTGAATCCGTTGATTCCATCTTTAA
>Ga0233365_1001344_pt1 | contig 10537 bp, 13 predicted proteins | sample ElkDunMinimDraft_27_FD_191535 | JGI IMG/M metagenome (GOLD analysis project Ga0233365, IMG submission 191535) | Fecal eukaryotic communites from dung pellets of Tule Elk in California, USA - Elk Dung C36 | ecosystem: Host-associated > Mammals > Digestive system > Large intestine > Fecal | place... | reverse complement strand
AAACTCCAGGAACAGTTGGAAATTTTGTAGGACTTGCAGAAGGGAACCTTGAAAATTCGGTTCGTCCTCAAGGAAAACCGTATTACGACGGATTAACATTTCATAGAGTAATTTCGGATTTTATGATTCAAGGAGGTTGTCCTCTCGGAACAGGAACAGGAGATCCGGGATACAAGTTTGATGACGAATTCCGCTCGGATTTAAGACACGACCGACCAGGAGTTTTGTCAATGGCAAATGCTGGAAAAGGAACTAACGGTTCACAGTTTTTCATTACTCACGTAGCTACTCCGTGGTTGGATGGCAACCATACTGTTTTTGGATATGTAGTAGAAGGACAAGATATGGTGGATGAAGTTGCTCAAGGAGATAAACTTACTAGTATCGAGATTGTTCGAGTAGGAGATGAGGCTCAAAAGTGGAATGCTATTGAAGCTTTTAGAACTTTTGAAGGCTCTCGCGAAAAACGTATGAATGAAGAAAAACGTCAGGCAGAAGAGCGTATGCAAAAGCTTACTGAAGGTTTTGACAAAACCGAAAGCGGATTATATTATAAAATCCTTGAGAAAGGAAACGGTACAAAAGCTCAAAAAGGAAAGACTGTTTCAGTACATTATTCTGGAGCTTTGGATAACGGACAAGTTTTTGACTCATCTTATAAAAGAAATCAACCGATTGAATTTGCACTAGGAGTAGGGCAGGTTATTTCAGGATGGGACGAAGGAATCTCTTTGTTGAATGTAGGAGATAAAGCACGTTTTGTAATTCCTCCACATTTAGGATATGGCAGCCAAGGAGCAGGCGGAGTAATTCCTCCCAATGCAATTCTGGTTTTTGATGTAGAACTCAAAAATGTAAAATAACAAACTTTAAGAATCGATTGAGGAAACTTTAAAAAAAACGGTAACTTTCAATCGATTTTTTTGTGATATTTTTGCAAAGATTTATTTTCACTGAAAATAATTCGATTTTTAACGAATAAAAAAATATTTTGGAATGAGTGCAGAATTAATAAATGGTATAAACTTTATTAAGGCTTCGACTTCAAAAATTAAGGAAGTTGATTTTGAAAATCTTTCGTTTGGAAGTGTATTTACAGATCATATGTTGGTGTGTGATTATATTAATGGAGCATGGCAAAAACCAGTTATAAAACCTTACGAACCTTTTGTGATGGATCCTGCGGCAAAGGTTTTTCATTATGGACAAGCTATTTTCGAGGGAATGAAAGCGTATAAAACGGATGCTGACGAGATATGGTTATATCGTCCGGATGAAAATTTCAAACGAATGAATAAATCGGCTGTTCGTTTAGCAATGCCCGAAATTTCTGAATTTGTTTTTATAGAAGGACTAAAAGAGCTTATCAAAATAGATAAAGATTGGGTAAAAAAAGGAAAAGGAAACGCACTTTATATTCGTCCGTTTATGATTGCAACCGGAGTAGGAGTAACTGCTTCTCCCTCATCTGATTACAGGTTTTGTATACTTCTTTCTCCTGCTAAATCGTATTATTCAGGCGAAGTAAAAGTGGTAATTGCTGACCATTATAGCAGAGCAGCAAACGGAGGAATTGGAGCTGCAAAAGCAGCCGGAAATTATGCAGGACAATTTTATCCTACCAAATTAGCGAATCAAAAAGGTTTTCAACAAATAATTTGGACGGATTCCACACATACCAAACTCGAGGAAGCAGGGACAATGAATGTTTGGGTAAGAATTGGAGATACTTTGTTTACAGCACCAACAAGTGAGAGAATTCTAGATGGAGTAACCAGAAAAAGTTTAATTGATTTAGCTAAACATCTAGGAATTAAAGTTGAAGTGCGTTCAGTTATGGTGAACGAATTAGTAGAAGCTGCTAAAAACGGAACTTTAAAAGAGATTTTTGGTTCTGGAACAGCTGCAGTTGTTAATCCGATTGTTGGGTTTTCGTATGAAGACACTTATTACGAATTACCTAAAATGGAAGATTCGTATGCAACACTTCTGAAAGAAAAATTAACTAATATCCAATACAAAATTGACGAAGATATTTTTGGTTGGACCGTAAAAGTGTAATGTTTTTTATATAAAACTACAAAAACCTCACAAGTTAAGGCTTGTGAGGTTTTTTTGTGTTCTATATCCAACCCATCAAGTTACAAAAAAACAAGTAATAATCTAATACTATTTATCATTCTTTTGATTTTAAAATCGTCTGAAATTTGTGTCAGATAAGATAAACTATAAAACACAATACTATGAAAAAGAGAGTGCCAATATTGCAAATTATGTCAACCCAGTTGATAACCATAGCTCCAAGTCAATCGTTATATGAAGCGGAAGCGTTGTTCAAAAAACACACTATTCGACATATTCCGGTTGTAGAAGGTAAAAAACTAGTGGGAGTATTGAGTTATTCGGATTTACTTCGAATTAGTTTCGCAGATTTAACCGATGATGAAGAAAGGGTAGAAGCAGTTGTTTACGATATGTTTACCGTTCCGCAAGTGATGGCAAGGGTTCCTGTGACCATCCATCCTGAAACCACAATCAAAGAAGTAATTGAGATTTTGGCAAAGCAAACCTTTCATTCACTTCCTGTTGTAGAAAATGAAGAACTGGTCGGAATTGTCACCACAACTGATTTGTTGAATTATTTTTTGGAACAGTACTAAAATATTATTTTGAGTTAGAAACGAGAAAGTGCCTATGATTGTACTCTAGGCACTTTTTTGTAAGTATTAATCGTGTCTTCCGTCAAATTGAGTATTCCATTTTTCTTGAACTTTCATCACTTGTTCAATCACATCACGTGCGGCTCCTTTTCCTCCGTTTACGTGCGAAATATATTTAGATAAAGATTTGATTTCTGGAGCAGCATCTTGTGGACAAGTCGGAAGTCCGACTAATTGCATCACGTGATAATCCGGAATATCATCTCCCATATACAACACTTGTTCGGGTTTAATATTATAAATATTGATGTATTCTCTAAAGGTTTTTACTTTATCAGGAGATCCCAAATAAATATCGGTTACGCCTAAATTTTCTAAACGAATTCGAACGCCTTCGTTTTTCCCACCCGAAATAATACAAACATTATAGCCGCTCTCTATGGCTGCTTTGATGGCAAATCCGTCACGAATATTCATTATTCGAAGAATTTCTCCTTCGGGAGTTACATGAACCATTCCATCAGTAAGCACTCCGTCTACATCAAAGACAAAAGTGGTAATGTTATTCATGATTTCTTTATAACTTTTCATTTTTATCGAGTATAGCTTGGGTTAATAGTTGATATATTTCTTGTTGGTTCGGATTGTCTTTTAAAAATTCCAGATGTACATTTATAGTTTGTCTATCGCCTCTTTGAGCAGGGCCTGTTTGAGCGTCTTTTGGATTGAGGTAATTGATTTTGTCAGCTACTTCTACGATTAAAGGTTTTAAAACCTCAAACGGAATAGCATTTTCTTGACAGATTTCTTCTCCGATACGGTAAAGATGATTCACAAAATTACTTACAAAAACAGCTGCAACATGAAGGGCTTTTCGTTTTTCGGAATCAATTTCAAATACTTTATCCGAAATCAAATTAGCAACTTTATGAAGTAATTTTAAGTCTTCTGGATTTTCGGTTTCCATACAAATCGGGATTTCTTTAAAATCCACTACTTTGCTTTTCGAAAAAGTTTGCAACGGATAAAAAACACCTTTTCGGTTGTTATCCGATAAGATATTCATAGGTTTTGTACCTGATGTATGCACTACCAATTGGTCTGAAAAAGGAAGATTATTAGAAACCTCAACAATAGCATCGTCCGAAACTGAAATAATATACAAATCAGCTTGCTTTAACTGCTTGTAATCCGAAATGATTTTTTCTTCTGAAATATCAATCTGAACTGATTTTTTGCGTCTGGCAAAAACCTGAACCAATTCAATTTCACTACTTGATTCAAAAGCGTGAATCAGATGATGAGCTACATTCCCTGAACCAATAAGTGAGATTTTTATCATTTTGTTTTAATAACATACAAAGCTAACTTGTTTCGCTCAAAAACCAAAAACTTTTTATCTTTGCTTTATGAATATCAAACTCCTTGCAATCGGAAAAACCGATGATAAAAATTTACAAACCCTGATTGAACAGTACCAAAAGCGACTTTCGTTTTATGTAAAGTTTGATTTAGAGGTAATTCCCGATATCAAAAATGCAAAAAACCTTTCAGAAACGCAACAAAAAGAAAAAGAAGGCGAATTGATTTTATCAAAAATAACTCCTACGGACCAACTTATTTTACTGGACGAAAACGGGAAGAGTTTTTCTAGTGTTGGCTTTTCGGATTATTTACAAAAAAAGATGAATTCAGGGGTTAAAACATTAGTTTTCGCCATCGGAGGTCCTTACGGATTTTCGGAAGCAGTTTACCAAAAAGCCAGTGGAAAAGTTTCGCTCTCCGAAATGACTTTTTCGCATCAGATGGTTCGTCTTTTTGTGGTAGAACAAATTTATCGAGCTTTTACCATCCTAAAAAACGAACCGTATCATCATCAATAATTTAAAGCCTCTGATAATATTATCGCTTGTTTGACTTCTTTTACATCGTGTACTCGAAGAATATTGGCTCCTTTTTGTAGCGCAATAGTGTTGAGAACAGTTGTTCCGTTGAGGGCATCTTGAGGCTCGATGCTTAAGGTTTTATAAATCATTGCTTTTCGCGAAATTCCAACCAAATTTGGGAGTCCTAACACTTTAAACAACTCTAATTTACTCATCAATTCAAAATTCTGTTCAATCGTTTTAGCAAAACCAAAGCCAACGTCAATTATCAAATCATTTATGCCTTTGCTTCGGGCTTGCGCAATTTTTTCGGAAAAATAAAACAGGATTTCTTTAACCAGATTATCATAATGCGTAAGAGTTGGCATGGTTTGAGGCGTTCCTCTCATGTGCATCATGATATACGGAACTTGATATTCTGCTACCACATCCATCATTTTATCATCTAAACTTCCGGCAGAAATATCATTGATAATAGCTCCTCCGTTATCTAAAGCTGCTTTTGCTACTTCACTCCGAAACGTATCAATAGAATAAATAGCATCAGGAAATTCTTTGGATAAAATCTCCATAACCGATTTCATTCGATTTATCTCCTCCTGTTGGGATACAAAAACCGCATTTGGTCGTGAAGAATACGTTCCGACATCAATAAAATCAGCTCCTTCCGAAAGCATCTTTTCTACTCGAAGAAGTATTTCAGCATCACTTTTATATTTTCCTCCGTCAAAAAAAGAATCAGGCGTAAAGTTGAGAATTCCCATTACTTTGGGAGAAGAAAGATCGATTAGTTTTCCGTTGCAGTTGATGGTCATTGTTAAAGCGTTAAGTGGTCAATTTGCGGAATCGGTTAAAGAATTCAACAAAAATTATTACTTTTGAGCAAATTTACGTCAATGAAAAATACTTCGGAAGAATTCGACCAAATAATATCAGTTTGTAGAACGCTTTTTATCAACAAAACCAAAGATTACGGAACCGCTTGGAGGATTTTACGCCTTCCATCTTTAACCGATCAAATATTTATAAAAGCTCAAAGAATTCGCACTTTACAAGAAAATTCAGAACGCAAAGTTGACGAAGGAGAAGCTTCTGAATTCATCGGAATTATCAATTATTCAATAATGGCTTTGATTCAACTCGATAAAGGAATCGGAACAGAACCAGATTTAACATTAGATGAAGCCATCGTTTTATACGACGAAAAAGTAGCTTTAACCAAAGCGTTGATGGAAGCCAAAAATCACGATTACGGAGAAGCGTGGAGAGATATGCGAGTGAGTTCGCTTACAGATTTGATACTACAAAAACTACTTCGTGTAAAACAAATCGAAGACAACAAAGGAAAAACGATTGTATCTGAAGGTTTAGATGCTAACTATCAGGATATGCTGAATTACTCGGTTTTTGCCCTGATTTTGATGGGATTTAAGAAATAGTTAAAAAGAAATTAATAAAAAAGCAGAACATATTATGTTCTGCTTTTTAGTATACTAAAAAAATGCTTTTTTAAAGAACTCCAAGCTCTTTCATACATTCTTTCATCATTTGATACGTTCTTTCGATATCGTTGTCAAGCCCTATAGAAAAACGAATAAGGCCGTCTGTAAGTCCCATTTCCTCTTGTTCTTCTAACGGAATTTCAGACGAAGTTGAAGTTCCTGGAGCAGAGAAAAGAGTTTTGTAAAAACCTAAACTTACAGCAAGGTAACCAAGATTTTTTTGTTGCATCATTTCCATAAGTGCATTAGCCTTTTCTAGTGAACCTGCATCTATAGTTAGCATTCCACCAAAACCATATTCTTCGTTAATCATCGAAGCGTATAGCTTGTGCGAAGGATGAGATTCTAATCCTGGGTAAACTACTTTTAATCCGTCATTTTCGAATTTGTGAGCCAAATACATTGCATTGTGGCTGTGTTGTTTCATACGGATATGAAGCGTTCGCAAGTTTTTCAGAATACTTGCTGCTCTTAAACTATCCATAGTAGAACCCAGAAGCATACAAGCACCTGTGTTTACGTCTTTTAATTCGTTTATAAATTCTTGCGAAGCACAAATTACTCCACCTACTGTATCGCTACTTCCGTTGATGAATTTCGTAAGCGAATGGATAACAACATCAGCGCCTAATAGAGCAGGTGCTACCGAAAGCGGAGAAAATGTATTGTCTACAACTAATTTTAGATTGTGTTTTTTTGCAATTTGAGCAAGCGCTTTGATATCGGCTACTTCTAAAAGCGGGTTGCTTACCGTTTCACAGTACAAGACTTTAGTTTTTGAAGTAATTGCTTTTTCAACTTCGTCAAGTTTAGTAATATCCACGAACGAGGTTGAGATGTTTAGTTTCGGAAGAAACTTTTTCATAAAAGCATAGGTTCCTCCATAAATTGTTCTGCTGGATACGATATGTTCTCCAGCTCCACATAATTGTAATAAAACAGGAGTAATAGCTCCCATTCCAGAAGCAGTAACGTTAGCGCTTTCTGTACCTTCCATAGCTGCTAAAGCTTGACTCAAGTAAAGTCCGCTTGGATGTGAATGTCTTGAATAAAGGTAACATCCATCCGTGTTGCCTTCAAAAGTGTCAAACATTGTCTTTGCTGACAAAAATGTATAGGTTGATGAATCAGAAATGGAAGGATTAACGCCTCCGAATTCTCCAAAATACTGTAAGTCCTGAATTTTATCTGCTGGATTAAACATAGTTATGTTTTTTTAATTATAAATTAATTTATTCTAACACTACAAAAAGAATCATTTGTAAAATAAAAAACAACAGATGTTTATATTATTAGTAAATAATTCTATATTTGGTTTATAATTTAGATTTTTTTTCTTTTATAAAAACTAAACTTATAATTTTCCGAAAATGAAACTAGACGCTATTGATAAAAAGATTCTTAAATATTTACAGCAAGATGCAAAGCAAACCACGAAAGAACTTTCTTTAAAAACAAATCTTTCGATTACAGCGGTTTACGAAAGAATTAAAAAGTTTGAAAAAAACAAGGTTATCAAGAGATATACGGTATTATTAGACAAAACACTGGTTGGTAAAGATTTTACTGTTTTTTGTCATATCAAACTCACTAAACCCGAAAAGGAAATTATTCAGCAATTTGAAAAAGAAATTTCACAACTTGATGAAGTCATGGAATGTTTTCACGTAAGTGGCGATTATGATTACATTCTAAAAGTTCACGTTGCTGATATGAATGCTTTTAGAGAATTTATGGTAACTAAATTAACTGCTATCAAAAGCATCGGAAGTACTCAAAGTAGTATTTCGATAGGAGAAGTTAAAAATACCACGGAGTTTATTCTTTTTTAAACCAAGAAATATATCGTAATTTTGCCTTTCAAATTTTTATAATGGATGAAATTTTAAGGCAATTTCCTGATTTAAGTTCAGTTCAAATCGAGCAATTCTCGATGCTTGAGGAATTATATATAGACTGGAATTCCAAAATCAATGTCGTTTCTAGAAAGGATATTGACGAATTGTATACGAGACACATTTTGCACAGTTTAGCTATTGCAAAAGTTCAACAATTTGCAAAAGGCTCCTACATTTTGGATGTAGGAACAGGAGGTGGATTTCCTGGCATTCCTTTAGCTATTTTTTTTCCTGAAGCTAAATTTTATTTGATTGATGTTATTGCCAAAAAAATTAAGGTAGTAAATGAGGTGGCTCAAGCTATTGGTTTACAAAACCTAAAAGCCGAACAAAAAAGAGCGGAACTGGTTTCAGAAAAATTTGATTTTATTATCAGTCGTGCAGTAACTAATATGCCTGATTTTGTGAGTTGGGTAAAAGGAAAAATTAAAAAAGAAAATAACCATACGCTCAAAAACGGAATTCTTTACCTTAAAGGAGGAGATTTAACCGAAGAATTACAAGGTTTTCCGAAAGCTATCCAATATAATATATCAGACTTTTTTAAAGACAATTTTTTTGAAACTAAAAAAGTAGTTTATTTACCTTTGTAAAAACAGAAGTAATTACAATAATATTTAAAAACAATGATGAATAAGAATACAGTTTTAGGATTGGCTACAGCCATTATGACTATAATAGGTTTGGTTTTAATCGGATTAGGAATTTTTAGATATCAAGAATCTGCAGGATGGGGATTTGGAGTAGTAGGAGTAGGGTTTTTAGCTAACGCATGGGTTTTTAATGCACTAAAAGGAAGAGTATAAAAAAAGCGAGTATTTTAAAATACTCGCTTTTTTTGTTAGGCTGAAGCCGTTTGCATGTCTTTATTGATTTTTTTTACCAATCCTTGTAGTACATTTCCTGGTCCTACTTCTATAAATTCCGTTGCTCCATCTTCTATCATTTGTTGAACAGATTGTGTCCATTTAACAGGAGCAGTAAGCTGAATAATAAGATTTTTCTTGATTTTTGTTGCGTCAGACACAGCATTTGCTGTTACGTTTTGATATACAGGACAAGTTGGGTTTGAAAAATGAGTGTTTTCAATAGCTTGAGCTAGTTCTTCGCGAGCAGGTTCCATCATAGGCGAGTGAAAAGCACCACCTACAGGAAGTAACAAAGCTCTTTTAGCACCTCTTTCTTTAAGTATTTCACAAGCCTTTTCAACAGCAGATGTTTCACCCGAAATTACAAGTTGACCTGGACAGTTATAGTTCGCAGCTACGACAATTCCGTCAACCGAAGCACAAACTTCTTCGACAATGTTATCTTTTAATCCTAAAACTGCTGCCATAGTTGAAGGAGTAATTTCGCAAGCTTTTTGCATTGCCATAGCTCTTTGAGAAACTAGTTTGAGACCGTCTTCAAAAGAAAGCGTTTTGTTAGTAACTAGGGCCGAAAACTCTCCTAATGAATGTCCTGCAACCATATCAGGCTTAAAAGAATCGCCTAATGTAGCAGCTAAAATTACGGAATGTAAAAATATAGCTGGTTGAGTAACTTTAGTTTGCTTTAGTTCGTCTGCTGTTCCTTCGAACATGATATCTGTAATTCGGAATCCAAGTATTTCGTTTGCCTTTTCAAACATTTCTTTAGCAAGAGGAGAATTATCATATAAATCTTTTCCCATTCCTGTAAATTGAGCTCCCTGACCAGGGAAAACATATGCTTTCATTATTTTTCTTAATTTTGAAGTTTGTAAAAACAAATATAAAACATTTATATGAATACCGAAGCTGTAAAAATAAAACAGATTAAGTTTGAAGAAACTTATCCGATAAGACAAATTGTTCTACGTCCTAATCGGGCTTTAGAAACCTGTTTTTTTCAAGGTGATGGGTTAGAAACTACAGTTCATTTCGGATTATTTTACAAGAATGAATTGGCAGGAATCATCTCGCTTTTTGAAAATAGTAATCCATTTTTTTTAGATGAAAACCAGTATCAAATTCGTGGAATGGCAGTTTTGCCAGAATATCAAAAATTTGGCTTCGGAAAAAAATTGGTAGAACATTCAGAAGTTTTCTTGTCAAACCAAAAGACAAATGTTATTTGGTTTAATGCTAGAGAAGTAGCTGTTGGGTTTTATACAAAACAAGGTTACAATCTGAAAGGGAATGCCTTTGATATTCCAGATGTAGGTGTGCATTATATTATGTATAAAAGTTTATAAATTAAAAAGGCCTTACATTTTCTGAAGATGTAAGGCCTTTTTAGTTTATTAATTCAATTATTTCTTATAAAACTTTTTGTATTTCAGATAAGACAAGAATCCTATAATTGCGACAATAACAATCGAATAATACACAAAAGTAGGTGTTACTACTTTGTCACCACTTGCATAAGAATGTAGTCCTGATAAGTAGAAATTTACTCCAAAATAAGTCATGATAATTGAGGCAATAGCTACCACACTTAATAGGTTATAAATCCACAAGTTTCTCATTCCAGGAACTAATCTGACATGAATAACAAAAGCATAAACCATAATTGAGATTAAAGCCCAAGTTTCTTTAGGATCCCAACCCCAATAACGTCCCCAACTTTCG
>Ga0233365_1001343_pt1 | contig 10542 bp, 9 predicted proteins | sample ElkDunMinimDraft_27_FD_191535 | JGI IMG/M metagenome (GOLD analysis project Ga0233365, IMG submission 191535) | Fecal eukaryotic communites from dung pellets of Tule Elk in California, USA - Elk Dung C36 | ecosystem: Host-associated > Mammals > Digestive system > Large intestine > Fecal | place... | reverse complement strand
CACGGCGGGTCTGTTCGATCAACGTCATCTACTCCAGGATGGCGGGGGGTGGCAGCGTTGTACAGCGTTTTATCCGCTTCGGCGCGGCGGTGGCGTGCCACATCATAATCTCTCGGACCACCGACATCACCGAACGAACCGTAGCCACCGGTGACGGACCGACGGCGGCCGGGCGGGCCCCGGCCACCGATTGCCGTTCCCGAGGACGGGTAATCACCTGATCACCTCGGGTCTCGAGGTCGGTCGCGCCGGCTGCGCGAAGCCCGGTGAGACGGGACGCCACCGGATACCGTTCAACCAAGCGACCGTTCCATCGACAGTCCGTTCGAAAGGGGAATGAGCCGTGAGGACGATAGTCGTCAACGAGCATGGCGGACCCGAAGTCCTGGCGATCACCGAGGTTCCGACGCCGGAGCCGAAAGCCGGCGAGGTGCTGATCGACGTCTCGGCCGTCGGCGTCAACTACATCGACGTCTATCACCGGACCGGGCTGTATCCCACCGAGCCGCCGTTCACGCCCGGCCTGGAGGGCGCCGGAATCGTGGCGGAGCTGGGGGAGGGTGTGACCGAGTTCGCGGTGGGAGATCAGGTCGCGTGGTCCCAGGTGTCGGGAAGCTACGCCGCGCAGGTGGTCGCACCCGAGCGGGCGTTGCTGCCGGTGCCCACGGACGTGCCCCCGACGGTGGCGGCGGCGGTGCTGTTGCAGGGGCTGACCGCCGAATTCCTGAGTTCGTCGACTCATCCGGTCTCCGGCGGTGATCAGGTACTGATTCACGCCGGCGCCGGTGGTGTCGGACTGCTGCTGACCCAGATGGCGAAGCGTCGCGGTGGCCGGGTCATCACGACGGTGTCCACCGATGACAAGGCCGAGCTGTCCAAGGAGGCCGGTGCCGACGAGGTCATTCGGTACGAGAACTTCGCCGAGCGGGTGCGAGAACTCACCGACGGGCGTGGAGTGGACGTGGTCTACGACGGCGTGGGTCGGGCGACCTTCGACGGCAGTCTCGCGTCGCTGCGCCCTCGGGGACTGTTGACCCTGTTCGGTCAGGCGAGCGGTCCGGTGCCGCCGATCGACCCGCAGGTGCTGGCCAAGCACGGATCTCTGTATTTGACTCGGCCGATCGGCGCCCACTATCTGGGTCCCAAGGAGTTTCGAGAGCGAGCTGAAAAACTGTTCGGCCTTATCACCAGTAACGAGCTGTCGGTTCGCATCGGCGGTGAATACGGCCTTGACCAGGCTCAACAGGCACATCAGGACCTGGAGGCCAGGCGTACCACCGGGAAGCTTCTCTTGGTTCCCTGACTGATTTTCGGCGATTTGGCCAATGGGGCACGCGGGTGACGCACATGGTGTACGTCAGGCGAATAGTGCTACTGGATACGTTGTGGGCGTTCAGTTTCCGTATTCCGCATCCGGAGCACTTGGCGAAGTCGGCGATCGCCCTGACGGATTCGAATCGATGCAGGCGAGTGTGTCGATTTGATGTCCACAGCGGACCCACCACCGCGCAGCGCGTCGTGCGACCACCCTCGGCTCCGGATGCGGCTGGTGAGAGCTCTGCACGTACCGGTCGAAAAGTCCTCGGTTGTCCGAGGGGCGAAGTCAGGTCGGAGCAGTCAGGAGCTACGCATGTCATATAGCGAAGAACAATGGGCGCTGCGTATGGACTGGGACCAAACCGGGTGGTGCCGGTTTCTGCCCTGGGAAGGCGCACTGCTGTGGCGGATGTTCTGCGAGGCGACCGAATGCGAGGTCGATGGTGATTTGGACGAACTGGTCGATTGGTACTCCCCATTGGATCCGGTGGCGTTCGGACCCGACTTTTTCGGGGGGTTGGACGCTCGAGTGGAACACCGGCGGTACTGGTCGGATCGACGCAGGTTGAACCGACTGTTCGGCAAGGCGAACATCGTCTACCCGCAGACCGCGCGTGAGATCGCCGAGGTCGGTAGACAGTTGGGTCTGTATTGCAGACAGGAAGCCCCCGAACGGTGGCGGGCTCCCGCCGCGTTGCCGCTCCCCACCGAGGTACTGCCGATGACGCCCCGGCAACGTCGGCAGGAGGACGAACAACGACAACATCTACTGTGGTCGGGCCCGGCCGCGGTGATCGTCGAGGTGCTGCGCGACGTTGGTTGTCCCGAGCGGGTGCACACCAGCGTCGACGAACTGGCCGACCTCATCTGCGAACCCCCCGAGACCGTGCGGCAGAGCCTTGCCTTTCTCAACGACACCCGGTTCGGCGGCCATCTGGGGCGACCGCTGATGAAGGTGCAGGTGGCCGTCTCCCACGGTGGCAGTCGGCTGGCCGATCCGGAGAGATTGGAAGGGCGTGAGGAGGTTCAGCTGGTCCCCAACTGGCCGGGCCTGGCCGTCACCTACGGCGCCGTCTGGGAAGCCACTCATCCCGGCGAGGAGTGGCTGGACCCCGATGAGCGTTGACACCGGGCCGACCGAGCTGTCGGCTCCAGCGGAGGTGACGGTTTCATGATCATCCCGGTGGGGTAACCAACCCTCAGGAGGTGACACCACATGGCAGACAAGACGGACAAACTGGTGGGCAAGGCCAAGGAACAGGTCGGCAAGTTCACCGGTGACGACAAGCTCAAGTCCGAGGGATCCGGCCAGAAGGCCAAGGGCACTATTCAGGAGAAGATGGATAAGGCCCGCGAGAAGGTCGAAGGGGCGGTCAAGGGCCTCAAGGGCGACAAGGATTCCAAGAATAACTGATCCATGCACTGCCCTCCATGACACGTGTGGGCGTACGACCACGATGATGGCCCCACCGACGCCGGTGGGGCCATTGAGATGTGCGATGCCGCCGAGGTCGCCGTGAATCCGTGTGCGAAACGGCGTCGCGGTTCAGATGGAGGTCTGTCCGCGCCGAAACCGCCTAGACCACGTCGAAGTTGGCCATCATCGCCATATCCTCGTGTTCGAGGTTGTGGCAGTGAATCATGTACCGGCCTCGATGTCCGCTGAACTTGATCGCGACCTCCACCACCTCATAGGGCCGCAGATCGACGGTGTCCTTCCATCCGGCGTCCTCCGGTGCCGGCGGTTTGCCGTTGCGGGTCAACACCTGGAAGTGGGCCATGTGCACGTGAACCGGGTGATGGAAGTCCGAGGTGAAGGTCCATCGTTCAACGGTGTCCAACCGGGGTGAGGCCAACGACGCGTCGGGATCGAACGGCCGACCGTTGATCGTCCACATCTCATGGCCGTCGACATGGGTCAACGCGAACCTGAAGGTACGCGCGGCGACCTCGTCGTCGGGGCTCACGGTCACCGGCTCAACCAGTCGCGTGGGGACGGTCGCTCCCGAGTCCGCCTCTCGGTCGACGTTGAAACGCATGACGACGTCGGTGCCGTCGGCGCCGAGTCGATTGCGCAGCACCACTTGCGATCCGATCGGCACCCGGGAGAAGTCGACCAGCACGTCGAACCGTTCGGCTGGCGCGATCGTCACCGTCGCCATCTCCTGCGGCTCCGGCAGCAGCCCGGAGTCGCTCCCGATCTGGGTGAGGATCAGGTCGTCCATCGACAGTTCGAAGCGTCGCGCGTTCGACGCGTTCACGAACCGCAGCCGGTAAAGGGTGTTGGCGACCGAGGTCTGCGGCCACGGCGCGCCGTTGACCAGGATGACGTCCCCCTCGACTCCCTGGTGGTACTCATCGAGGACACCGGGTTCACCCAGCAGCGAATCGTCGATCGACGGGTATTTGAACGAGCCGTCCGCCTCGAATGCGCGGTCACACAGTAGAAGTGGCAACTCGTACTCGCCGCGCGGCAGGTCCAGACGGTCCTCATCGTCGTCTCGGATAAGGAACATCCCGGCCAGCCCTCGCCACACCTGCGGTGCGGTGAAGTCCATCCGATGATCGTGATACCACAGTGTCGCGGCCGGTTGGTCCAATGGATACTCGTATTCGCGACTGCCGTCGTGCAGTCGCCACTCCTTGACCTCCATATGGGAGTGAAGACCCGGCTGGAAGTCAAGTCCGGTGGGAACGATCAGGTCGGTGGGATAGCCGTCGGAGTCGGCGGGCGTCACCCCGCCGTGCAAGTGGGTCGACGTCGGAGCAGGCAGGTCATTGTGGATGGTCACCGTGATCGGTTCGCCACGTCGTACGTCGAAGGTCGGTCCGGGAAACATCCCGTCGTAACCCCATACCCGGGTGGTGGTCCCCGGGATGATCTCGACGTCCGCGACGCGCTGGGTCACCTCGAAACGTCCCGGCGAGACCGGTTCGGCCCTGCGGGGCGTCGGAAGCCGCACCTGAAACGGTTCCGGAAGCTCCAGGTCACTTGCCAGGTGCTTGCCCGCCCGCTCCCCCGTCAACGTCGCGCACCCGGTCGCCAAACCCGCGGTGGCCGCGGCCGCCACACCCAGTCGCAATACCGTGCGTCGCTTCACTCTCGTCGAGTTCATCGCGCCACCTCACCGGACCGCCATGACCGCGCGGCCATCCCGATCGATATGCCCGCTATCGCGAAGGCCAGCGGGAAATGGATCTCCAACACCCGGAACGCGCCCAACCCGCTCTGCGCGACGATGAGCAGCAGCAACACGGTGGGGCCGATGACGGCGCGCCCCGGTCCCCGTCCAGGGCGCCATGACAGGATCGCGGCGACGATGAGGAGCAGGGTGAAAAGGGTCATGGCGACCGCGATCATGAGGTGTGCCATCAACATGTCCACATTGCCGGTCACGAACAGGCCCGCCACGAACGGTTGGAGTATGCCGGCCGCCGCCAGCAGGGTGGCGAGGACACGTTGTGACCAGACGATCCAGCCGGGCATCGGCCGCATCGGTCTGGTCTCGGTGACACTGGTGGTCGGTATGCTCATCGATCCTCCGAATCAGGCGGTTTGACGCTTCACATCGTTTCCACCGCAGGCGTCTTCGCCATCGGCCGGCGGATGACACTTCGCGGTACTGCCCGGGGAGGACATCGGACAGTCCTCAGGGGTATCGCTACTTCCCGGGAAGTAGCCGGTGTCGATTCGGGGGTGGTGGCGTACCGTTTCGCGAATGCGACGTGGCCCGGAACCGATCAACTGGCGGTGGGACCCGCCCATCGCGGGATTGGTCACCGTGGTCGCGGTGGCCGGGGTGTTGGGCGCTCCCAGCGAAGAGGCCGTCATCGACATGCCGTCGCTTCGATGGGCGGGGGTGACCCTGCTGGTGGCGGCCAGTTTGTCGTTGGCGTTTCGCCGCCGCCATCCCACTGCGGTGGCGGCACTGGGGGCGTTGTGCGCCGGAACCTATTTCCTGGTGGTCAACGACAACATCGCGGCCGCCATCCCGGCGGCGGTCGGTCTGTTCACCCTGGCCAGCCAGGGTTACCGGGCGCGAGCGATCGCCATCATCGCCGGTTGCACCGCGGTGGCGTTGACGGTGGCCGTGATTCTCGCCGGCGACCCGGAACCGTCCATTCGGCGTACTCTGGGGCGCACCGGTTGGATGGCGGCGATCATGATCGCCGGTGAGGTGGTGCGATACCACTCGCAGTTGTTGCACCAGGCGCGCGCCAGAGTGGTGGAGGCGGAACTGACCCGTGAGGAGGCGGCCGGTCGCCGAGCCGCCGAGGAACGGGTGCGCATCGCCCGGGAACTGCACGACTCGCTGACCCATTCGATCTCGGTGATCAACGTGCAGTCCTCGGTCGCGCTGCATGTTCTGCCGCAACGGCCGGCCGAGGCGGAGGAAGCCGTCCAGCACATTCGATCGGCCAGCCAGGACGCGATGCGGGAGTTGCGTTCCACGTTGCGGACCCTGCGCATCTCCGACACCGAGGCGAATCCGAGCCTGTCGGGACTTCCGAACCTGGTCCAGCGGATCGGCAACCTCGGAATGACGGTGACCCTCTCCGGCGAACCGGTGGCGGTTCACGCCGATACCGACGCCGCCGCCTACCGGATCGTGCAGGAGGCGTTGACCAACGCGGTGCGGCATTCCAGCGCGAAGCGAGTGTTCGTCGCGCTTATCCCGGAGACCACGTCGTTGACCATCGTGGTCGGTGACGACGGGGTCGGTGCGGACGACGTCATCGAGGGACACGGGCTGACCGGCATGCGAGAACGGGCGGACGCCCTGGGCGGTTCGGTGCGCCTCGGGAGGTCGGAGGCGGGTGGATTCGAAGTGCGCGTGGTGTTGCCGAGGTAGCCGTCGGCCTGCCGTTGTGCGCTGTGGTCCGAGCGGTGTGGTCAGAGCGCTGTGGCCAGACGAGTGCCTTGTGGGCGTTGGTCTGCGGGCGTTGGCTTGAGCGCGGCGCATACGCTGCGTTCGCCCGGATTCGTCGGATCGCGGCAACCGCGGTTCTGTGAGTGCGTGGCGTCGCGAGTGGAGATCCGTGCGGATACGCCGCCCTGCGAGTACTCCGCCGAACCGACGACCGGGCATGGCAGTGAACGAACCGATGAGAAGGGACTCCGGGCGTGATCAAGATCTTGTTGGCCGATGACCAGGCGCTCATCCGAGCCGGTTTCCGAGTCCTACTGGACTCCGAATCCGATCTGGAGATCGTCGCCGAGGCCGCCGACGGACAGCAGGCAGTCGATCTGGCGCGTGCGCATCGGCCCGACATCGCGTTGGTCGATGTCCAGATGCCCGGCCACGACGGTATTCACGCCACCAGGCACATCTGCGCCGACCCCGAGTTGGCCGACGTCAAGGTCATCATCCTGACCAATTACGCGTTGAGTGAGTATGTCTTCGACGCCCTGCACGCCGGTGCGAGCGGATTCCTGGTCAAGGACGCCGAACCCGAGGAGTTGATTCGGGCGGTGCGTGTCGTGGCCTCCGGTGAGGCGCTCCTGGCGCCGTCGGTGACGCGGCAGCTCATCGCCGAGTACGTGGCCACGCCTCGTCGTATCCAACCACCCGCGACCCTGGTGGACCTGACGCCTCGGGAACGGGAGGTGTTGACACTGGTGGGGCGAGGAATGTCCAATCAGGAGATAGCGGAGTCCCTGCACATCAGCCACACCACCGCCAAGACCCACGTCAGCCGGGTGATGATCAAACTCGCGGTGCGCGACCGGGCGCAGTTGGTCGTGATCGCCTACGAGTCACGACTGGTGGTGCCCTCACCGTGATCATCGACGGCGCGCCGATTGCGTGAAAGTCGTGCTCTCGTGGCGGTCCAAAAATCTAAGGATGTCGATAAATGATTCTTGACGGATAGTTAACAGAGGGACTACCGTGCTCCCATGGCCCCCAGAATCCTCGCCGCCGCCACTGCGGCTCTCCTGATGGTGACCCTGTCGGCGTGCGGTGGCTCGGACCCCGAACCGGCGGCGGACGATGAGCACGCGCACCACGGCTCCGACGGCTCCACGGTGGAGACCGGTGAGTTCGAGGTCGTCGTCGGCGGGGCGGTCTCGCTGTCGGGCGACTACGAAGCCATCGCCTACGAGGTCACCTACACGGTGACCTCGGTCGGTCGGGCCGACACGGACGACGACGGGACCGAACCGGCCGAACACGACATCTTCGTCGTCGCCGAAGTCCAGGTGCACGGATTTCGCGGTGACCACGACCTCGGTGTCGCCAATCCCGACTACACCTTCAGCATCCTCGACGCCGACGGAACCGAATACCCGCAATCGGAGCAGGTGATCTCGCCGGCGCTTTCGGGGACCGTCACCGCCGATCAGACGCTGACCGGAAACATCGTCTTCGATGTGCCGGAGTCGGTCCTGGCCGGCGGCAAGGTGCGGCTGCTCGCACTGGGGGCCAACGGAAGTGACCTCACCATCGACTGGAAGTACTGACGGCGCACCGGTTCCGACAAGTCATCTCCAGGCGACCCGAGCCGGTGTTCGACCTGGTGCGAGGACGTCGACGGGTGCGTGCCGACGGGGCACGCCGATCTCCGCCGACCGCTAATTGTTCTACCCCTGTACAAAACAGGGCGGGCTCGGTACCGTGCTCGCCATGGCGACGACCGAACTGATTCTGGTACCCCGTCCGCAACGAATCGACATCACCGGTCAAGGCCCCACTGTGGATACCCCGGTGGAACGGCTTGCGGCCCCCGACCTCCCCGACCAGGGCTTCGACATCGAGATCACCGACACGACGGTGACCCTTCGCTACGCCGACGCCGCCGGTGCCCGGTACGGTGACGCGCTGCTGGAGCAGATCCGGCGGCAATCGCCGACCCACTGGCCGAGACTGACCGTCAACGACTGGCCCGACTTCCCGGTACGCGGCTACATGCTCGACATCAGTCGCGGCCGAGTCCCCACCAGAAACACCCTCAGCCGTCTCCTGGAACTGCTCGACCTGGTTCGTATCAACCAGTTCCAGCTGTACACCGAGCACACCTTCGCCTACGCCGACCATGAGGAGGTCTGGCGGGACGCCTCACCCATGTCGCCCGACGACGTTCGGTGGCTCGACAACCGCTGTGCCGAACTGGGCATCGAACTGGTCGCCAACCAGAACACCTTCGGCCACATGGAACACTGGCTCAAACACCCGACCTACCGCGACCGTGCCGAACTCCCCGACGGGTTCGAACTTTTCGGCCAGCACCGGTCCGCCACCACATTGGAGCCGACGCCGGAGAACGCCGAGTTCGCGATCGAACTGGTCGAGGAACTCATGCCGCACTTCCGCAGCCGACGCGTCAACATCGGCTGCGACGAGACCTGGGAACTGGGGCGTGGCGCCAGCGCCGAGGCCGTCGCTCACCACGGACGCGGCGCGATCTACGCCGAACACCTGAACCGGCTACTGGAACCATTGCTGGACAGGGGATACCTGGTGCAGTTCTGGGGCGACATCATCGCCCACCACCCGGAACTGGTCCCCGAACTGCCCACCGGCGCCACCGCCGTCGCCTGGACCTATGAGGCTCCGCAGGACCCCATCGACTGGCCCGAACCGGTGCTCGCGCGATTCCGCGAAGCCGGCCTGGACTCGGCCACGCTCACCGCCGGATTCGAACCCACGGTGGCGGCCTTCACCGAGGCCGGCTACCCGTTCTGGGTCGCGCCGGGCACCTCCACCTGGCGCAGTTTCATCGGCCGCATCGACAACGCCATGGGCAACCTGATCGACGCCGCCGAAGTCGGTACACGCCACCGGGTCGAGGGCTACCTCATCACCGACTGGGGCGACCTCGGTCATATGCAACCGCCGTCGGTGAGCTTCCCGGCGCTGACGTTCGGCGGTGCGGTGTCCTGGGCGCTGGACGCCAACCGGGACCTCGACCTGGACGAAGTCGTCAACCGGTACGTCTTCGAGGACCCCACCGGCCTCCTGGGACCCGCGATGGACCGACTCGCTCGAGTGTGGAGCCGCAGCGGCCTCACCACGTTCAACGCCAGTCCACTGTTCGTGTCGGTGACCGGAGCGCGGGCCACCGCCATGGGCGCGCCCGAGGTGGCCGGACTGACCGAGATCATCGCCGACATCGACAGCGCGCTGGCCGACATCCGTGATGCCGAACCCGGAAGTGTCGACGCCCGGATCGTCCAGGACGAACTCATCGCCGCCGCGCGGTTGGCCAGGCACGGCGCCTACCGGCTGTTGGCCGACGCCGGTGAATCCGTCGACCGTTCCCTGTTGGCCGACGACCTCGCCGAGACGGTGCGACTGCACCGCGCCGCCTGGGCCATCCGTAGCCGTCCCGGCGGCATCGAGGTGGGTATGGACCTGCTGAACAGGCTCGCCGACGAATACCGCTGACCGCCGCCGACGACCACGGGGCCGGTCGACCGACGGCCGGCCCCGACATTCCCGCCCCACTCCGGCCAAGGTGACCGGACACCACGGAAGCGGAAATTGACGCATAAGCGCCATCCACCTCGCCGGGCGTGGCATCCTGCCAGTCAGGAGGCGAAGCGGCATGGGGGAGTTGACCTACTGGTTCGGCGGTCCCGAAGGTCTGCGGCGCGTCGAGGCCACCAAGCCACTGTCCCGGTTGGTCGAGCAGATCCCCACCGACGGATTCCTGTGGGTCGACGGCGACATGCCCCACCGTGACCAGCTGGCCGAGCTGTCCCGACTCATGGGCCTGCACCCCTTCGCGATTCGCGACGCCACCCAACCCCATGAACGGTCCAAATACGACGATATCTCGGCCGTAAGCACCATCGTGATCAAGACGCTGTGGCGCGAGAACGGCGGAATCGCCGGCGGTGACCTGACCGCCTTGATCAGTGACGACATCCTCCTCACCGCGCGACACCACGGCGCCGACCACCTCACCGACATCCGGCGGTTCCTGACCGACCACCCGCAGATGATGCGCCACGGAACCTGGGCGCCGGTGTACGCGATCCTGGATCAGACCATGGGGCAGTACCAGGACCTGAGCGAAGAGACCGAGGAACAGGTGTCCAAGGTCGAACGACGAGTCTTCTCCGGCGGCCGGGTCGACGCGGTCGGCGACATCTACGCGCTGCAACGACGCGTCGTGGAGATCCGCGAGGCACTGAACCCGCTGCTTCCGATCGCCGAGAACGCGCTGCCCGGCGACCATCGCCCGTACTTCCGCGATGTCGCGCACCGGTTGCGGCGACTC
>Ga0233365_1001342_pt1 | contig 10548 bp, 9 predicted proteins | sample ElkDunMinimDraft_27_FD_191535 | JGI IMG/M metagenome (GOLD analysis project Ga0233365, IMG submission 191535) | Fecal eukaryotic communites from dung pellets of Tule Elk in California, USA - Elk Dung C36 | ecosystem: Host-associated > Mammals > Digestive system > Large intestine > Fecal | place... | reverse complement strand
TGGTCGGACCAGGGGAAGAGGGTATTGCGGGCGGCATCGTGGCTGCCAGTCGGGCACAGATCATCAACACGGCCGGTGAGCACATCAATCTGGCTGATCTGAAACCCCTGGTGCAGCGGTGTGACCTGCTCATTACCAACGACACCGGGCCCCGACATTATGCGGTCGCCTTCGATGTTCCTCACATTGTGCTTATGGGGCCTACCAATGGGGACTGGACTGCAAGCAATCTTCAGCTTTCCCGCGTATTGCAGCTGGATCTGCCATGTATCCCCTGTCATAAAAAGGTGTGTCCGCTGCACCACCATGCCTGTATGAGGGACATGACCCCCGACATGGTGCTGCAGGCGGCCCGGGACATGCTGCCGTTGCCGGTGCAGGTCCCGGCAGACTCTAAAGAATCAGTATCAACAGGATGATGATGGGAATGGGAATGCCCAGCAGGTAAAGCAGTATGGATCTCATGATATATGTCTCCTTGTGGTGTGATTAGTCGCTGATTCATCCTCTGAATCGGCTTACAGGTCGCGCTGTCGTCCGCCGATGGTGGCTGCAAAGCTGGCCACGAAAGCACCAATCAGCAGCGAGACCACCATCCACATCGCCACATAGGCTGATGCTTCACGCGCCTCATCTGCAGCTTCCATCGCTGCCATTTCTGCGGTCTGCAACGTGACGAAAGCGTCCTCGATCCGCTGCTCCGCCTCCTGTTGGGTGATGCCGGTGTTGCGGGCGATCACGTCGGCAGCATAGTCGGCATCTTCCTCTGGCAGCGCACCTGTTCTCACGGCATTGACGAATATGCGACCAAACTCGGGGATGGCGGCCTGAATGGCGTCACTGTTGTCTCCCTCGAACAGGGAGTTGCTGGCTCCCTCTACGCGGAACAGCGAATCCATCGTATACCCCATCACCTGCTCTACCGGATTGCTCTGCTGATCGTCCGACATGGCGGCAGCAGAGGTCCCCAGTGCCGCAACGCCACCTGCCGCCGCTGCGCCCGCGCTGGCCGCGCCGGCAGCAATAGCCGCGATCAGCGAGCTGAACAACGCAGCGGTCGCCAGCGTGGAAATGCCCCAGGCAAGGAGACCATGCGCGGTGTCGCGGAAGAATATTTCATCACCGTGGATATCCGCCCAGCGCACCCGCAGGCGTCCTGCCAGATAGCCGCCGGCCGCCGAGGCTGCCAGGGAGGTGAGGGTAACCCACAGGACCGAGGTCATGCCGAAGGTCTGCGCTCCCACACCCTGGTTGCTCCAGGGCGAGATCATGCTCAGCCCCAGGCCTGTGCCGAGGATGAAAAGTACCAGGGAGAGTACTGCTGCTACCGTGGCTCCGGCGAAGATGGCCGGCCAGGATACGGCGTTGAGGCTGGCGTCGTGGGTGATTGCGCTGATGCCGGTCTGTCCATGCACCGGGCTGATGGTGGGGTCAATTGTTGTTCTCGTCATTTCCCTTCTCCTGTCATTAAATTTCCCTTTGTAATGACTGGGAGCGGTCATCGTCCTGATGACCGCTCCGTGTCTACTTCATCAGTGCCTGACATCCTCAGTGTAGGGGCGGGTGCCATAGTAGGTGTGAATGGACTGGGCCCAGGTCGGGTCGGCCATGTTGGGCCAGTCGTCCTTGTCGAAGCCAGGCGCATCCTTGAGCAGCTCCTTGTCCACATTGAGCACAAAGCACTTGTTCACCGTGTCCAGGGTGAGGGCTTTCCAGGGCACTGCAAAGAGCTTGCCGCCCATGCCCAGGAAGCTGCCGAATTCAAGGACAGCGTAGGCAACCTTGCCACTGGAGACGTCCAGCATGATCTCCTTGATGTTGCCGAGATTCTCTTCCCGGTTGTTGGAAACATCATTGCCGATCAGTGTGCCGCTACCCATCAGGTGGGGGCCAGGGCCCTTCTCGTGTTTGTTGGTTTTATACATGCCGTAGGTGTCGCGGGATTCATAGTTCATTGCATTCTCCTTGTTTCAATGAAAGGCAGGTCAATTCATTCAAAACTGACTCTATTGCTGCATCCATTCAGATGCCTCGATTCCACTGTATAAGTGTCACTGGCTGGGGAGAACGCGGGGGCTGCGATTGTGCTCGTCACTTCACATTAAGCACTTTTTCTGTAACCACGGGGAAACTTTCCATGGGGTTTCCCGCGGGACTTGTTGATGGGGGTCACAACAACTACCATATAGCGCTTTTCTGGATTTTTATTAGCCAGCGCAAGGTTTTACTGCGGAAAGTTGTTGTGTTTTCGGCAAAGGCGTTTTGTATGTGACGCACTTCAAGAAACCCAGCCTCCGCTATTACAGTTTGGCCCGTCTATTCTTAGACTGCTGTTCGCTACAAACAAAAGTCGACTTTTAAGGGAGTATCGATATGAAACGACAACTTTGCCTCCTCGGAGCCGCTGCCCTCATCCCGATGGGCGCCATGGCTGCCGAGAGCAACTCTGAATTGAGCTATACCTACTTCGAGGTTCACCACGTAGGACTGGACATCGACGGTTATAAGGAAGGTAGCAGCGTCCGTGACCGTCTCCGGGACCTGGACAATGGTGATGGCTGGGGCGCCCGCGCGTCCTTCTCGGTGAGCGAGAGCTTCTTCGTTTTCGCCAACTACGCTGACACCGATGGCGACGTTTCCTACACAAACGACGCAGGGCTCTACATTCCCCGCCACACTTCCGCCAAGAAGCTTGATCTTGGGGTGGGCTGGCACCGTTCGGTCGGCGATCAGACTGACCTGGTCCTGAGCGGTGGTTACACCGATCTTGATCTGGGCAAGTTCCGCATCGGCGGCAGCGGCAGTGGTTCGCTGGACGACCTGAACGATGACAGCAGCGACGGTTTCTTCGCTGACGCCGCTATTCGCACCCAGCTGACCAGCTGGCTCGAAGGCAGCCTGGGCGCCCGTTACACCGATTTCGACGGTAACGACGCATTCAGTGTTATCGGCAACCTGATGGTTGAAGTCACTCCTGCCATCGGCCTGAACCTGGGCATCGATGCGGGTGATGATCTGGCAACCTGGACCGCTGGTCTGCGTTACAGCTTCTGATTGATGGGCGGGTGATTGCCCGCCACACCTGATAAAAACCCGCTTCCGGTGCCCACAGCCGGAAGCGGGTTTTTTTATTGCTCCTCCAGATTGCAGGTCCTCTCGATTATGCCCTGCCTTTAATTCCCTGCCTGTTTATTGGCGTCCCCGCCCGCGCTGTCGGGCAGCAGACTGCTGGCCTGGTGCCAGACATCCTCGTTCACCGCTACCAGCAGTCCATGCAGTTTTTCCAGGGGTACATAGCGCCGCCCGTTAAGGCGCGCCACGTGCCCTCCCGCCTCCTGGATCATCAGGGCACCGGGAACGTGATCCCAGGGCAACGTTCTCCAATACAGGATGAATTCGATATCGCGCTGCAGCAGCAGGGGGTAGGTCACGCCGGCAGAGCCGCTGGGTGGAAACAGTTCCGCACGGCCTTCCGCTCGCTTGCGGATGGTTTCGGGCCAGGTGGCGGGAAGGAAGCGGGTATGGACATTGCCGCGCAGGGTGGCAGGGGTATCGTTCAGCTGGATACGAGTGCCATTCCACCAGGCTCCCCCCTCGCGCTCGGCATACGCCATGGAAGCCGTGGTCGGTGAATATATCCACGCGTTCTGCGGTACGCCATTGTGCAGCAGCGCGACCATGGTGGCGAAGTCGGCAATGCCATTGACGAAGTTGCGGGTGCCGTCCAGCGGATCCACCAGCCATACCCAGCCCTCGTTCAAGGAATCCAGCAGGGCGGGGCGTGCCGCTGTGCCTTCCTCGCCTATCACTCTTGAGCCGGGCAGCAGGAAAGGCAGGCGTTGTTCCATGAGCGCCTCCACCTCGTGATCCACGATGGTGACCAGATCGCCGGGGGCCTTCTCGTGCACCTCGTCATCGCGGATGCGGCGGAAGCGCGGCAGGATGATCTCTGCCGTCGCTTCTTCGAGAATGCGGGTGACTTCGTCGGTGCGGTTGAAACTGCTCATGAGGGCCGCCCAGGTTGGAGGGTGTCCTCAGATTGTGCTTGTGCGGCAGGGTGACGTCAATTGTCGAGGAGCAGGAGAGGCGAAATGGCCGAGGTAATCAGCGAATGATCCGGCGCTCCCGCATCGCGGCGCGCAGCGCGGAGGAGCTGTGGGTCTTCTCGTCGCCAACAAACTCGATGCGGCCCCCGCAGGCTTCCACCGCGAAGCGTTCTGGCATCTGCTCCAGGGTGTAATCCGTGCCCTTGGCCTGGATATGGGGCCGGAACAGCTCGATCAGCGGCACCGGCACGGCAGCGTCCAGGGGCACGACATAGTCGACTGCCGCCAGCGCGGCAATGACCTCCATGCGCTCTTCGCAGGGATTGATGGAGCGTTCACGATTGGGGTTGGTGGCGATGGATTCCTCGGTGTTGACCGCGATCACCAGGATGTCCCCCAGGGCCCTGGCGGCGTTCAGATAACGGGTGTGCCCGACGTGCAACAGGTCGAAGCAGCCATTGCCGAATACAATGGTGGCGCCCTGCTGTCGATGGGCCTCGAGTATCGGCACCAGCGTGTCGGGGTTCACGAAAATCTTGTCTGTCGTCATGTCCTGGTCCCGCAGCTACAGGAAGTAATCCGGTTGGGCGGAGTTGTCGGTCTTGAGCTTCGCCAGTTCCTGGGGGTTATCGATGAGACGCTCGATCCACCAGTTGACGTCGTTATAGAGGCAGGTGACCTTCTCGCAGTTGGTGGTGGCATTGAAGTTCTTGACCAGATCCGCGGTGGTGCTGCGGGTGACCTCATAGGTCTGTACATCAGCCACAGCATTCTTGTCGCCCAGACGACCGTGATCCTGGTTGCGGTACACCGGACAGTTGAACATGCCCAGCGGGCTCAGCACCTGCCGGAAGAACTGCATGTGGCACTGTTTGGGCTGCTGCGACAGGCTTTGGGTGCGTCCCTGCAGCATCGCCTTCAGGCCGGTGCTCTGGTGCACGCGGAAGGTGGGCGACTCCAGCGTCATGGACTCATCCGCCTGCGCCTGGATACGCGCGATGGTTACGTCCCAGTTTTGCTGATGGCGGATGTCGATGACCTCGGCATTGTTGGCCTCGTCGCGGGTCAGGAAGGGCTTGAAGCTGATGTAGGTGAACTGCGAATCCCGGGCCAGCCGCGCGGCCTGTGCCATCTCGTGCAGGTTCTCCACGATGCTGGTGTCGTTGATGTTGGCACCGCGCCAGGTGACGATATAGGAGAAACCCACGGTCAGGTCGGGGTTGGCGGCCTTGATCTCGGGCACCAGCGCGCAGATCTGCTCCAGGGTAATGGCCTTGCGGGGATGGTGCATGGCCTGGAAGGTCGGGTCGCTGCCCGAATCCAGTGACAGCCGTACCCAGTCCTGGGCATCCAGGCAATCGGCAATCTCGGCAATCTTCCTGTTGCCGGTGCCGTTGGAGACGATGGCCACCTGCAGGCCGAGCTGCTTCATGTAGCGGATGGCCTCGCCGAATTTGGGGTACAGGGTCGGTTCGCCGCCGCCGATGACGATTACCGAGCGCAGCCCCCGTTCGGCCATCAGGGCCAGGGAGGCCAGCAGCTTTTCATGATCGAAGCGGATGCCGGTGTTAAGGATGTCGAGGTCGACGCAGTGATCGCAGGCATAGTTGCAGGCAGTGGTCAGATCCAGGTTGATCGACAGGGGAGCGAAGTCGGGCACCTTGTCCAGCTCCATGGCGGGATCGAATTCCGCTCCGGAGCGCAGCGCGATCTGCCAGCGCACGTAGCTCTCGAGCGCGTCGTGGGCGCCTGGCTGCAGCAATTTGGTGGCAAAGTCGTGGATGCTGTCGAGTTCGAGCTGCTCGCCCAGTTCCTCAGACATGTCGGCGGTGGCGTCCAGGTCACGAAGGGGGATGGTGCTGGCGATGCCTGGCATGGTTGCGTTGGTCATGAGATTCGTCCGGCTTCATCGAAGCGGCAATCTTACGTTCTAGAGCAAGGATGGACAAGGGTTGGCTGGCCGGGGGTGGCGGGTCCCGCCAGTTTATGCCAAAACCGGGCATCTCCCGAATACACGCCATTGAATTTTCGGGATAAATTTATGGCCTGCTAATTGCTGCTGAGAATAACAGCAGAGAAACAAATGAAAGATAACAACAATAATCCCCATCAGAGACCTATTATGCCTGCGACTCTCCGAACACGTTCCCTCCTGACCCTGGCGCTCACCGCAGGGGTTGGCTCCCTGGCGCTGGCCCAACCCGACGCCGCCGTGCAGATTCCGCGGGTGGACGCCTCTCCGCGGATCGATGGTGTGGTGTCGGCCAGCGAGTGGGCTCAGGCCCGCCGCCTGAGCCTGGATTTCGAGATATCACCTGCGGAGAACATCCCTGCCCGGGTGGCGACCGATGCCCTGCTGATGGAGGATGGGGAGATGCTGTATATTGCCTTCATCGCCGAGGATCCGAACCCGGAGGCGATCAGAAGCTTCTACCGGGACCGTGACCGCATCAACGGCATGGACTTCGTGGGCATCGGGCTGGACACCTTCAACGACGAGACCCGCTCCTTCAACTTTGTGGTCACGCCCCTCGGCGTCCAGTTCGACTCCATACAGGACGAGCGCAAGGATGATGAGGACGAATCCTGGAACGCCATCTGGGACAGCGAGGCCCGCATCACCGAAAGCGGTTATGAGGTGGAGATGGCGATTCCGCTGCGGCAACTGCGCTTTCGCAGTGGCATCGGCGAACAGACCTGGGGTGTGAAGATGGTGCGTGATTACCCCCGTGATCGCCTCTATCGCTTCTCCAATGTCGTCGACGACCGCAACATCTCTTGCATGACCTGCGAATTCGCCAAGGTCAGGGGGTTCGCCAATGTGGAACCGGGCCGCAATCTCGAGATCACGCCAACACTGACCAGTTCGGCGGTCAGGTCGCGGCCGGACCCGGTGCGGGATCGCTGGAGCCGCACCGACAGTGAGGTGGAGGCCGGGGTGGACCTGCGTTGGGGCATCAACGAGAACAACGTCCTCAACGCTACTCTCAACCCGGATTTTTCGCAGGTGGAGGCCGACAGTGCGCAGCTGGACGTCAACAACACCTTTTCGCTGTTCTTTCCGGAGAAGCGTACCTTCTTCCTGGACGGGGCCGATTACTTCAATACCGCGCTGGATGTGGTGCACACCCGCAACATCGCCGACCCCGACTACGGTGTGAAGCTCACCGGCACCAGCGGACGGCATTCCTATGGTCTGCTGCAGGCCAACGATACGACGACCAGCTTCATGCTGCCGAACAACCAGAGCAACACCATCGCCTCGCTGGGCGAGAGCGCCAGCGACGTCTCCATCCTGCGCTACCGTCAGGAGGTGCTCGCTAACTCCAGCATCGGGGCCATCGTCACTCACCGCAGCGGCGAGGATTACAGCAACACGGTGGCCGGCATCGACGGTCAGTGGCGGCTCAGCGACAGCGATGTCATCAACGCGCAGGCGCTCTCCTCCCGCTCCGAGTATCCCTTGCTGGTGCAGCAACGCTTCGGCCAGGAAGAGCAGATCGATGATCAAACCTACATGATCGAGTACCGGCACAACGATCGCCGCTGGGACCTGTGGATGGAGTATGTCGACTTCGGCGATGACTTCCGCGCGGACCTGGGCTTTATCAACCGGGTGGATTTTGCCCGCACCACGGTGCGTGCCGGTCACACCTGGCGTTATCCCTCAGGGAGCTTCTTTGATCGCATCCGTATCGCGCTGGACTGGGATCAGTCCTTCGATCAGGCGGGGCTGGAGCTGGAGGAGGAAACCGAAGTGTTCCTGGAGATGCGCGGCCCTTACCAGTCGTCCCTGGACGGGCTTTTCGGCGGCAGCAACACTTGGTACAACGGGCAGTACTTCGACGAAAAATTCAGCCAGCTGTCGTTGTCTGCACGGCCCACCAGCAACCTCTATGTCCGGATGCTGGTGCGGGTGGAGGATGTCATCGACTTCGCCAATACCCGTCTGGGTGAGTCGCGACGCTATTCTCCCGAAATCAACTACCAGTGGGGCAGGCATCTGCAACTGGGGCTGCAGCACACCCACCAGACCTTCGACGTGAGTGATGGACGCCTGTTTACTGTCGATCTGACAGAGCTGCGCGCGACCTATCAGTTCAGTGTGCGCAGCTTCCTGCGCCTGATCATCCAGCATGAAGATAATGAAAGAGACCAGGCCCTTTATCTGGGCGAGGTACAGGCGCGCTCCCGGGAGCTGGCGACGCAACTGCTGTACAGCTACAAGCTCACGCCACAGACGCTGGTCTTCCTGGGTTACTCCGATTCCGGCTTTCAGAACGACTCGCTGGACCGCATCGAGACCAGCAGTCGCACCATCTTTGCGAAGTTCAGCTACGCCTGGCAGCACTGAGCGGACAGAGGCTCCTCAATTCCCGCCGCAGCGGGTATATTGTGTAGACAACAAGAACAGAACACGGGAGTGTCAGCATGACCAGAATCATCATCTCAGGACTTGCTCTTTCAATGCTCATGGCGACGGCCGTCGCGCAGGAACCGGTTGCCCCGGCCCTCTACGTCAAAGCCGATGATATTGCCGCCGCGCTGCAACGGGCGCTCGGCGAACGCCCGTCGATGGGCGTGTCGACCATTACCACAACCGATCAGTATCGGATCAACCTGATCACCCGGACCGAGGCTGCCGGAGCCATCGTGCATCGCCCGGGCACCGAGCTGCATTTCATCACTGCAGGTGCCGGCGTACTGGTGACCGGCGGCACGGTGGTCAGGCCTCCCGAGGGCGGACAGGGCAACATCGACAATGGCGTCGCCCAGCGCGTGGCCAGCGGAGACGCGATCCTGATTCCCGAAGGAACCCCGCACCAGTACACCGCCATCGAAGGATCGCTGACCTATCTTGAAGTGCGTTTCAACGTTCCTGTTGCACAGACGGCGCCCTGACGGCAGTCACTCTCTCCACGGGTGGCGAGCGCTGGCAAACCACCCGTCGCTGTACACACGGCTTTAATCTTGTGTGAGCCTCCGGAAGCTATCCGCTCCACGAAGCGTGGGGTAATCTCGGCTGACCATCACGGGCGCTGCCAACGCTCATCACCGCAGCCGAAATAGGGATATCCTGTGGATCAGTTAAGTTTGCTGGACCAGAAGCTTCTGCTGAACGACCTGCCAGGCATGGCCTACCTTTGTCATAACGATTCCGCCTGGACCATGCTGTTTGTCAGCGCGGGGGGCAAGGCCCTCACCGGCTGGCCCGCCTCGGCATTCATCAACAACCGGCGATTGAGCTTTCAGTCGCTCATTCATCCGCAGGATCGCGATTCCGTCGAGCAACAGATTCGCGATGCGGTACGCATGCGGCGCTCATTCCACGTCACTTACCGCTTGATTGCCCGCAATGGTGAGATCAAGTGGGTCTCCGAAATCGGCTCGGCAGTCCGCAATCAGCATGTCGGCACCTGGATGCTGCAGGGCTACATCACGGACATCACCGCGGAGCGCAACAAGGAGCTGGCACTGACGGAAAGTCTCGACAATTTCCACGAGCTGGCGCGTGCCATGCCATACATTGTATGGAGCGCGGACGCCAATGGCATCGTGGACTACGTCAGCCCGACGCTGGAGGCGTACTGTGGCGAATCCCCTACGCAGGGATCGATGATCCCCTACGAGCGCTGGGAACAGGCGCTACATCCCTCCGATATAGGTCGGGTGCAGGCCGCGTGGCGGGTGGCACACCAGACTGGTAGCGAGTACTCGCAGGAGATGCGTCTGCGCACCCGCGACGACCTGTACCGTTGGCACCTGAGCAGCGCGCGCCCGGTATACGACCGCCACGGCAACATCCGCAAGTGGTACGGTGCCGTCATCGACATACACGAACGCAGGCTGTTGCTGCAGGATGCCCGCCGGCTGGCGAGCCGGTTGGTGAATACCCTGGAGAGCATTACCGACGCCTTCATCACCCTCGACCAGAACTGGCGGATTTCCTATATCAATGCCCCGGCAGAAGAAGTGCTGAACGTCACTCGTGAGGACGTGCTGGGCAACGAGATGTGGGCGGTGTTTCCGGACACCGACATTTTTGAGCAACAATGTCGCAATACGATGGAACAGCAGGTCGCCCGTGAATTCACCCTTGAATACAGCGCGCTGGGTAAGTGCTTCGATGTACGGGTCTACCCCTCGGGCGATGGCGTCGCGGTGTATTTTCGCGAGGCGGGGGAGGAGCGCCCGAAGCATCCTGGCCATCTCGCACCTGCCGCTCATCTGGGCAGCGTGGCGCAGGATGTCAACAATCTGCTGGGCATCATCCTGGACAATGTGCGGATGCTGGAGGACGGAGCTGATGAGGGGCGGCGGCGCGAATTGCTGGCGACGATCCGCAGCACAGTCCAGAAAGGCATGGAATTGGGCCAGCACCTGCCCGGCTTTGTGCGCCCGGAGGCCGTCAGCAGCAGCGAGCAGGAATCCCTCTACCGGGATCATTGACCAGAGATCCTGGTTGAGCGGAGGCTCCCTAGTCGCGTTTCTCCTTATCCAG
>Ga0233365_1001341_pt1 | contig 10550 bp, 7 predicted proteins | sample ElkDunMinimDraft_27_FD_191535 | JGI IMG/M metagenome (GOLD analysis project Ga0233365, IMG submission 191535) | Fecal eukaryotic communites from dung pellets of Tule Elk in California, USA - Elk Dung C36 | ecosystem: Host-associated > Mammals > Digestive system > Large intestine > Fecal | place... | reverse complement strand
TGGTCCACCGGCATGGGAACGGCGCGCTGCGCCAGTGCGGCGATGAGGTCCCGCAGGTTCGCCCAGCAGGGGTCCTCGATACCGACGAGGTCGCCGGGTCCCAGGTGGGCCGACAGCACCCGGTCTATGCCGTCGAGGGCTCCGCCGGTGACGGTGATGTCCCCGGCGACGCCGTCGACGAGAAACCGTTCGCGGATCAGCTCCTTCAACGCCGGCAGGACACTCGTGTGCGCGTATCCGCGGGGTGTGGTGTCGATGCGGGCCAGTGCGATGGTCAGGTCCGGCAGCAGTGCCGCGTCCGGTTCGCCGGTGGTGAGGTCGAGGACGCCGTCGGGCAGTGGGGCGGCGGCACGGTGGGCCACCGGAGGCCGGTGACGTATGCGGGTGCCGTTTCGTCCGGCGGTCTCGACGACGCCGCGTTGTCTGAGGGTTCGGTAGGCGGCCGCGACCGTCGCCGGCGACACGGCCAGGGTGGCGGCGAGGTGCCTGACCGGTGGGAGTGCCGTTCCCGGAGCGAGTCGCTCGACGCGGATTCCGGTCTCGACGCTGGTGACGATGTCGGCGGCGCTGCGACCCGAGATCTGATAATGTTCTGCCACAATTTCATTATTGTACTAGAACAAAAAGCTCCACACGACGGGACCACCTCATGAACTTCGCACCGACCGCCCGGACCACCTCGTTGCGTTCGCCGGAGAAACTGCGATACGACACGGCCACCGCGTACGCGATCCTCGACGCCGCCCACATCTGCCACATCGGCTACGTCCACGACGGCGGCCCTCGTGTACTCCCCACCGCATACGCCCGAATCGACGACCGGCTCTACTTTCACGGTTCCACCGGCAGTCGGGCATTCCTCTCGGCACGCGACGACGGTGTGGACGTGTGCGCGACGGTGACACTCGAGGACGGCATCGTGTTCGCGCGCAGCTGGTTTCACCACTCGGTCAACTACCGCTGCGTGATGGCGCATGGTCGAGCCCGGCTGGTGCGAGACCCGGACCTCAGACATCAGGCGCTGGCCGCGATGATCGACGCGCTCGCCGACGGGCGCTCGGCGGATTCACGACCACCGTCGACGAAGGAACTCGCTCAGACCGCCGTACTGGAACTTCCACTGGTCGAGGTATCGGTGAAAGTGCGCAGTGGCGCCCCCAACGACGACCCCGAAGACGCCTCGGCACCCTATTGGGCCGGACAGCTTCCCCTGTCGATCGTCGCGGGAGAACCGGTACCCGACACCGGAGTCACCCGGCCGCCACCGCCGTATCTCGGATGAGATCGAGATCACCGGCCCCGACGGTCCACCTGGTGAGCATTTCACTGGCGCACAACGGCATTCCGCGTAACACTCGCCAAGTCGTGTGAACACTTCCCCCGCCGCGACAAACCCCTTTTACCGGAAAGGACCCCTCAACCGTGCTCGGTGTGACTGATCTGTGGGCGTACCTCGTCGCGACGATCCTGATCATCCTGTTGCCCGGACCGAACTCGCTCTACGTGCTGTCGGTGTCGGCGCGACGCGGAGTGCGGGCCGGTTACCAGGGTGCGGCCGGAGTGTTCTTGGGCGACACGATCCTGATGGTCGCCTCCGCCGCAGGGGTCGCATCACTGTTGCAGGCGTCGCCGGTGGCGTTCGGCATCATCCGCTACGCCGGTGCGGCGTACCTGGCCTACTTGGGCTTCACACTGATCCGAGGTGGAATCCAGATCTGGCGGCGTCGCCGTGAAGTGGTGTCGGAGGCGGTCACACCGACGCGAACTCCAGCCCAGTCGGAGCGTCCGTTCCGGCGGGCTCTGGTCGCCAGTCTCCTCAACCCGAAGGCGATCCTGTTCTTCGTGGCGTTCTTCGTCCAGTTCGTCGACCCGGCCTACCCCTACCCGGTGTTGAGTTTCCTGCTGCTGGGAACCATCGTGCAGGTGTTCAGCCTCAGCTACCTGTCCATTCTCATCTTCGGTGGTAACGCGCTGGCCAACACGTTCCGCCGCCGCAAAGCCCTGGCCTCGCTGGGAACCGGCGCCGTCGGGGTGGTCATGTTGGGCTTCGCCGCGCGCTTGGCGGGTGGCTGACCGCCCGACTTGCCCGATACGTGCTTTCCCCTTCTACCATTGCTGCCGGTGAGGGCGAATGGCGAATGGGGTTGTCTGTGACGGTAATGGCGATACGTCAAGGGATGTGGCGACGAGGACTGGTGCCCGCCGCGCTGGCCATTGTGGTGGCCGGAGTATTGGCGTTGCACCGGTTCATTCCGAACTCGGTGGGCAACCTGGGCAGTCTGGTGGAGACCTTTCTCCCCTGGCTGGGATGGATGATCGCACCGTTGGTGGTGTGGGCCCTGGTTCGGCGATCGGCCACGGCGTTGATCGCCACCGCGCTTCCGCTGGTGCTCTGGTTGTCGATGTTCGCGGGCCTACTGCCGGACAAGGCGCAGGGTGACGGACAGCTGCGAGTACTGACGCACAATGTCGACGTCGACAACACCGACGTCGGCGGCACGATCGCGATCCTGTTGGCCGCCGATGCCGACGTCCTGGCGTTGGAGGAGATCGACCCGACCGTCCAGACGCTGTACCAGGAGGGGCTGCAAGCGCAGTATCCCTATCAGGTCATCCACGGAACGGTGGGACTGTGGTCCAAGTACGAACTGGCGGGTTCGGATCCGGTCGACATCAACATCGGTTGGACCCGTGCGATGCGAGCCCAGGTGAACGCACCGGAGGGCCCGGTCGCGGTGTATGTGGCGCACCTCGCGTCGGTGCGGGTGGGATCGGAGGGTTTCACCTCGGAGCAGCGGGACAACACCGCCGACGCGCTGGGACAGGCGATCTCCAGTGAGCAACTGGACCGGGTGGTTCTGCTCGGCGACCTCAACGGCACTGTGCAGGATCGAAGCCTGGCTCCCATCACCTACCAGTTGGAGTCGGCGCACGCGCAGGCCGGCGCCGGGTTCGGATTCAGTTGGCCGGCGGCGTTTCCGATGGCTCGCATCGATCACGTCCTGATGCGCGGGATGACGGCCTCACAGTCATGGGCGCTGGAGACCACCGGCAGCGATCACCTTCCGCTGGCCGCCGACCTGCGGTTCTGACCTCACGCGGGTCGCACCGTCGCGGTCAGCGGCAGATGGTCGGAGACCGTGGTGTCCAGCAATGCGAACGAGGTGAAGGTCAGATCCGGGGTACCGAAGATCCAGTCCACCCGGTGTCGGGGATCCTCGGCCGGTGAGGTGGCCGCCTCGGGATCGCCGACGGCATCCTGCGCGCTGTGGAACCCGGCCTTGGTGAACGCGTCGATCTCGGGCCAACCGGGTTCGGAATTGAGATCACCGGCGATGATGGTGCGCACCGCACCGTTCCATTCGTCCATCACGGTGTCGATCTGATCCAACCTGGTGTCTGGAACATCGCGATGCTGAAGGTGAGTGGTCATCACTCGGTAGCGGTCACCGGCGAAGTCGACGGTCACCGCCGCGAACGAGCGGGTTTGGCTTCCCTCTCCCTTGTGAAGTCGGCCGGTGTCCTCGTCGCTCATGGGCAACGCGGTCATGATCAGGTTCCCGAACTGGCGGTCGGCCGCCGGCGCCCACACGAAGTCGAGTCCGAGGCGGCGAGGCAGCCAGTCCACCAGGTCCATTCCGCCTGCGATGGGCCAGCCGCGCGACACCTCCTGCAGGACCACGACGTGGCTGCCGGAGTTCTCGATGACGGCCGCGATGGCCTCCGGTGAGACTCTCGCGCGCCCGTCCACTCCGTAGTGGATGTTCCACGACAGCACCCGCAGCTCGTTTCCGGCGGGCGGGGGAGGCGGTGTGTTCGGGCGAGCGGCATCGATCACCAGGGGCAACATCGCCACGGCCAGCAGAGCCGCCGGGACCCGCCACAGTCGCTGTGGGCGCCGCACCGGTGCCGCGGTGAACCCGGCGACCGCGATCACGGCGGCACCGGCGATGGGCAGCCACACCTGCGGAATCGGCAGCGGCGTCTCGTAGTGGGCTTGATACGGCAGCACGACCAATGCGAATCCCAGGCCCGCGATGAGACCTGCTCCCAGGCCGCCCCAGCGGGTTCCGGCCGCCGCGACCGAACGCCACGCTCGCGCCAGCGCCTGGGACATCGCGACGAACGCGAGGGCGATGGCGACGGCGGCACCGACTCCGGGAACCAGGAAGGTCGAGGCGACGGCCGCCGTCAACAGCAGCCCTGGCATCACCAGTGGCGGCGACAACGTCAACGACAGAATCGCCAGACCACTCGCCCCGCAGATCAGCACCGCCGCCAACGTGGTCGGCAATCCGGTCTGTGCGGCCACGAAAGCGGGAGCACCCAGAAACACCGACCCGAGCGCGAGCACCGGTCCGATCACGCCCACCCGCGCGCTCAGCCGTCGAGCGGATTCGTCGACCGACAGTGTCACCGCCGCCATGACGAGCAGCGCAGCCATCACCACGGCGTACCCGATCGCCGGCACCGATGAACGCCAGACCGGATCCCAGGTGCCCCATGCGACGTTGAGTACCGCGTTGGCTCCCAGGGCGACGAACACCGCCCGCACGGCACGAACCGGTCCGACGGAGTCCACGCGGGCGCATACCGCTATCGCGACCATCGACGTGACCAGCGCGATCGCACAGGCGACCGCAACCGTGCCCAGGTACCTCGGCAGCGGTTCCTGAATCACCAGCCGAGCGACGGCCAGCGCCACCAGACCGACGACCAGGCCACGTCCGGTCCCCAGAAATCGAACCCACGGCCACACCGATACGGCGGCACCGAACGCTGCTATCGCGACGGCGGCTGCGATCAGGACGCCGTGTCCACCGGCGACGGCGTCGAATGTAGGACCACTGGATCTGACGACCTCAAGGGTCACCAACAGGACCACGACGAGGGTGGCTTCCAGTCGAAGCGGGCGCGAGGGGCGGGCGAAACGCGAGGGCATGGGCCCAGAGGCTAGTCACCGGTCGTGGTGGGCAGAATCCACCGATCAGTCATCCTGGGAAAGTTTCCGAACCGAGATCGGTGTGTCGTACCGGAGGGGCACCATCGATCCATGAGCACGGACTCGCTAGCCGACTTCTCCCCCGCCACGCGCCAGTGGTTCAGCCGAGCCTTCGGGTCGGCGACCAACGCTCAGACCGGGGCGTGGTCGGCGATCGCCGCGGGAGACAACGCCCTGGTGGTGGCGCCGACGGGTTCGGGAAAGACCCTGGCGGCGTTCCTGTGGGCGTTGGATCGGCTGACTCATTCACCGCGCCCGGACGAACCCATTCGGCGCTGCCGGGTCCTGTACGTCAGTCCGTTGAAGGCCCTGGCCTACGACGTGGAACGCAACCTGCGTCAGCCACTGGCGGGGATCACTCAGACGGCGCGGGAACTGGGTACGACGGTGCCCGACGTCTCGGTCGCGATGCGCACCGGGGACACGCCACCCGACCAGCGCCGCGCGTTCGCCCGCGCCCCCTCCGACATCTTGATCACGACTCCGGAATCGCTGTTCCTGCTGCTGACCTCCCAGGCACGCCGGGCGTTGTCGGGCATCGAGACGGTGATCGTGGACGAGGTTCACGCGGTGTCGGGCACCAAACGCGGCGCACACCTGGCGTTGTCGTTGGAGCGGTTGGACGAGCTGCTGCCCGCTCCGGCTCAGCGCGTCGGATTGTCGGCCACGGTGCGCCCCATCGAAGCGACCGCCGGTTTCCTGGGCGGCAGCCGACCGGTCACGGTGGTCCAGCCACCGACGACGAAGACGGTCGAGGTGGCGGTGGAGGTGATGGTCGAGGACCTGGCGAACCTCGACGAGGTCGACGAACACGGCCAGCCGTCGGTGTGGCCCTCCATCACTCGTCGTCTGGTCGACCTGATCAAGGCACACCGATCGACGATCGTCTTCGTGAACTCCCGGCTGCTGGCGGAACGGTTGTGCGCGCGAGTCAACGAGCTCGCCGGGAACGTTCCGCTTCCCGGTCGCGCCGAGGGTGCCGAGATGATGGCGCAGTCGGCGGTTGCGGCCGGAGCGCCCCGGGTGCTGGCCCGGGCACATCACGGGTCGATGTCACGGGAGGAACGCCTGATCGTCGAGTCGGGTCTGAAGGCCGGCGAGTTGCGGGCGGTCGTCGCGACCTCCAGCCTCGAACTGGGCATCGACATGGGCGCCGTCGATCTGGTCGTCCAAATCGGAGCACCGCCCAGCGCTTCGGCGGGCCTGCAACGAGTCGGGCGAGCCGGCCACCAGGTGGGGGCGGTGTCGCGCGGGGTCATGTTGCCCACGCATCGCAGCGATCTGCTGGCCGCGGCGGTGACGACCGAGCGGATGACCCGGCGGGAGCTGGAGACGATGCGTCCACCCCGAAACCCGGTGGATGTGCTGTCGCAACAGGTGGTCGCGATGGTCGCGATGGAGGATTGGCCGGTGGACCGCCTCGCGACGGTGGTGCGGCGCGCCGCCCCGTTCGCCACCCTGAGCGATACCGGCTTCTTCGCGGTGCTGGACATGCTGTCGGGAAGGTATCCGTCGACGAGCTTCTCGGGACTGCGGCCGAAACTGGTGTGGGATCGTACCGCGGGGCGTCTGACGGCCCGCTCGGGCGCGCAGCGGGTGGCGGTGCAGAACGCCGGGACGATCCCCGATCGGGGCCTGTACGGCGTGTTCCTGACCGGCGGGGGCCGAGGCTCCCGGGTGGGCGAACTGGACGAGGAGATGGTCTACGAGTCGCGCGTCGGCGACGTGTTCATTCTGGGAGCGACGTCGTGGCGGATCGATGAGATCACACCGGATCGGGTCTTGGTGACCCCGGCGCCGGGGCGGGCCGCGCGCATGCCGTTCTGGAAGGGCGACGACATCGGTCGGCCCGCCGAACTGGGGCGGGCGATCGGTGAACGAATCCGCACGATGGATTCCGAGTGGGGGTTGTCGACCGGCCTCAACCCCGCCGCCGCCGACAACCTCGCCGGCTACGTGACGGCCCAGAAACGCCACAGTGGAGTAACTGTGGACGATCGAACCGTCGTCATGGAACGGTTCCGTGACGAGCTCGGCGACTGGCGACTGGTCATCCACTGTGTCCTGGGTGCCAGGGTGAACCGTCCCTGGGCGTTGGCGATCGGCGCTCGACTACGCGACCGGTACGGCATCGACGGCCACCTCATGGCGGCCGACGACGGCATCGTGGCGCGGCTGCCCGACATGCCCGAACCGCCCGACGCGACGCTCATCCGGTTCGACGCCGAGGAGATCCATCGCCTCATCACCGACGAGCTTCCCGGCTCGGCCCTGTTCGCGGGCCGCTTCCGCGAGTGCGCGGCGCGGGCGCTGCTGCTGCCGCGACGTGCCGTACAGCGGCGGCAACCGCTGTGGCAGCAACGACAGCGCGCCGGACAGCTGTTCGCGGTGGCGCGCGACTTCGACGACTTCCCCATCACCGCCGAGGCCGCCCGGGAGTGCCTGGAGGAGTACTTCGACATGTCCGAACTGTCGGGATTGATGGCCGACCTGTCGGCGGAGACGGTACGCATCCAGCACGTGGTGGCCGAGTCGCCGTCACCGTTCGCGACGAGCCTCATGTCGGCCTATGTCGCCGCCAACCTATACGGCGAGGACCAGCCGCTGGCCGAACGGCGGGTCGCCGCACTGAACTCCGGGCTGCTTGACAGCCTGCTGGGCGAGGATCGCCAACTGCTGGACGCCGACCTGGTCGCCGAGGCGGAGAACTGGTTGCAGTGGCTGGACGATCGGGTCCTGGCCGGTCCCGAGGATGTCGCCGAGCTGCTTCGGGTCCTCGGGGACATCTCGGACGCCGAACTCGTCGCACGCGGGCTTAATCCCGCCGCCGCCCGGGAACTGGCCGCGGAGGGACGCGCCGTCGGTGTCCGCGTCAACGGACAGGATCGCTGGATCGGCGTTGAGGACGCCGGTCGGTACCGCCACGGGCTCGGAGTGGAGATCCCGGAGGAGGTTCCCGCCGACCTGCTGGTCGCGCCGCCGCGCCCGCTGGACGACCTCATCGCCCGATACGCGCGAACCCACGGCCCGTTCACCGTCGAGACCTGCTCCCGCAGGTTCGGTGTATCGGAACCGGCGGCCACGGCGGCCCTGCACCGGCTGGACGCCGACGGCGTCGTCGACCACGGACGGTTCGTCGCCGACGGTCCCGATCAGCAATGGTGCGCCGTCGACGTCCTACGACTGCTCAGACGAAAGACCATCGCGGCGTTGCGGGCCGAGATCGCCCCGGTCCCGGCGACCAGGTACACGTCGTTCCTGGCGGGCTGGCAGGGCATCGGTGGCAAGTCCACCGGCTCCGACGCGATCGCCGACGTCATGGAACGACTGCAGGGCGCGCTGATTCCCGCATCGGCGTGGGAGAGCCTCATTCTGCCCACCCGGGTCGGCGACTACTCGGCCGCGTGGCTGGACGAACTGACCGCCTCGGGGGAACTGTTGTGGGCGGGCGCCGGTTCGCTGCCGTCCAGCGACGGCTGGATCTGCTTCGCGTTCGCCGACAGCGCTTCTCTGCTGCTGCCGCAGCCCGACGAGTCGGCGGTAACCGGCGAGGTCCACCGGCGGCTGCTCGCCAACCTCGACCAGGCCAGGTTCTTCCGCGACATCGCCGATGATCTGGGAGACCTGGCCGACGACGACCAGGTCCTCGCCGCGCTGTGGGACCTGGTGTGGGCGGGATGGGTGTCCAACGACACGCTGGCTCCCATCCGGGGCCACCTGGCCGGACCGACCGGAAAGTCCACCGGTGCGAGTACTCGGGCACCCCGATTCGGTTCTCGCCGAACCGCTCGGCGAGCCAACCCTCGCGCCGCCGGACGGTGGTACCGGCTGCCACCGGCGGAAACCGATCCCACGCAGCGAGCTCTCGCGGCGACCTCCAGTCTGCTGGATCGGCACGGGGTCATCGTCAGTGGCGCACCGGCCGGTCACGCCAGTGGCTTCGCCGGGCTCTACCCGGTGCTGTCGGCGATGGAGGACCGGGGCGGCCTGCGCAGGGGCTACTTCGTCAACGGGTTGGGAGCGGCGCAGTTCGCCGACCCCAATGCGGTGGATCGGCTGCGATCACAGCCGACCGCCGGGGCGGTCGTGTTGGCGGCGAGCGATCCTGCCAATCCGTTCGGCGCGGGACTGCCGTGGCCCGCCGGTTCCGGTCACCGGCCGGGACGTCGTGCCGGGGCGCTGGTGGTCATCTGCGACGGGGAACTCGCGTGGTTCATCGAACGTGGCGGCAAGACCATGTTGTCGTTCACCACCGATCCCGGCACGATCAGAACAGCCGCCCGGGCGCTGGAGCGGGCGAGGTCGCATCTGCCGAAACTCGCGGTGGAACAGGTCAACGGAGAACCGGTCATCGGCACCGATACCGGAACCGCGCTCTCCGACGTCGGTTTTCGGGTCACGCCCAAGGGGCTTCGCTTGGACTGATTCGTCCACCAATGTGACAAGCTGGGCGAATGCGGTTGGAATGTGTGCTCGGTGACATCACCGAACAACAGGTCGACGCGGTCGTCAATGCCGCGAACTCGTCATTGCTGGGCGGCGGCGGAGTGGACGGGGCCATTCACCGAAACGGTGGACCGGCGATTCTGGCCGAATGCCGTCAACTGCGAGCAACGCGTTACCCCGACGGTCTGCCCGCCGGTGAGGCGGTGGCCACTGTTGCCGGCGACCTGGCCGCCACCTGGATCATCCATACGGTCGGCCCAGTCTGGTCCACTACGGAGGATCGCACCGAGCTGCTGCGTTCCTGCTACCGCAACAGTCTGGCCGTCGCCGACGAGCTGGCCGCGACCAGCGTGGCCTTCCCATTGATATCGGCGGGCGCCTACCGGTGGCCCACCGACGACGCGGTGAAGCAGGCCGTCACCGGTATTCGACAGGCCGATACGACCGTCGAGGTGGTCCGACTGGTGCTGTTTCAAACGGCGACCCATGAACTCGCACGACAACTCGTCGACGAGGCGTGATCAATAATCCGGTGTGCCGATGTCACACGAAGCTGCTAATCTTCGAGACATGTGGATGATCTGAGCGCATCGCCGTGTTGTCGGGCCATTGCCCCTGCGGCCATTCAAGTCTTGCCAGCCTCCCGGGCGTATCCGGTGACGGTCACGCGCCCGATCAGTTTTAAGGACCCACCATGACCGAAGCTCATGACGCGAAGAACGCTGACGCTCAAGCCGCCGAAGCCGCTGAAGGCGACGAGCAGGAGGCGCCGTTGAACCGCGCCGAGCGTCGCGCCGCCAAGCGCAACAAGGGAAAGAACCAGGTCAAGGGCGTCGGACACGGCGCCAGCCGGTCCTCCTTCACTCCGAAGGACGTCAAGGTGGCCGGCCACAAGGAGTTCACCAACCGCAAGAGCGGTTGATCCCGGTTCGGTCGATCTGACCGTCCCAGCAGCATTCGTATTATTCAAGACATTCAGAACACCGCATCGGCCCGCGATGATGATCGCGGGCCGATGCGCTTCGTGATCCACAGGGAGAACCATGTCTGACGATGGATTCGATTGGGCCGCCGAAGCCGGCAATCTGGCCGCAGCAGCGCA
>Ga0233365_1001340_pt1 | contig 10554 bp, 15 predicted proteins | sample ElkDunMinimDraft_27_FD_191535 | JGI IMG/M metagenome (GOLD analysis project Ga0233365, IMG submission 191535) | Fecal eukaryotic communites from dung pellets of Tule Elk in California, USA - Elk Dung C36 | ecosystem: Host-associated > Mammals > Digestive system > Large intestine > Fecal | place... | reverse complement strand
CCCCTCATCGCCCTCACCCACGCCCATAAAGGAGACACCCACAATGGATGAAACCCTCGACTTCGACCAGCGTCTCGCGCTGATCGCGATGCTCACCGACCGCCACGTCAGCATTTACACCGTCGGCCTCGCCTACGACGGCGACGACGACCACGCGATCGACGTCCTCGACGACCTGACCGAGGCGGGCCTGGCCGAGCCGGTCCCCAACGACGACACGTACTACCTCACCACGACGGGACGCGCCGTCGCGCTCGGACTGATCACCGGCCACCCCGCGACCGAGCGCCCCCACCCGAACGACCCGCCGTGGGCGCAACTGCTGTACGCGGTCGCCGGGACCCTCGCCGACGCGCTCAGCGACAACATCGCCGCCGCGCTCGACCGAGTCCACGCGGACCGCGAGGCGCAGATCAACGCCGACGACGTCGAGGCGTGGAACGCGATCGACGCCTACATCGCACGGAAGGCCCAGAAATGACTGACCTGAATGGATGGCGGATCGGCGACGACCAGGACCGGTACACGGCCCTATGGCACGCGTGCGGCGGCGTTGGCGAGCGCAACACGCTCGTCGAGTACGTCGATCGCGGCGCGACCCTCACCGAGATCCACGCGATGATCACCGCGCACGTGTGCGGGCAGGACAACGACGATGACTGACCCCGCCGCGATCGACAAGACCGAGCAGAAAGCACGCAGCATCGCGGCCGACCTCATCCGGTCCCATTCGGAAGGTGTCGAGTTCCTGTCGGTTGTCGAGATGCTCAGCGATTACGAGATCGCCGACGACGCCGACGACACGCTCGCGCATCGCGTCTCCGACCTGATCGACGCCGCGACGGTCACCGTCACCTGGCCCGACGAGGCCCCCGATGGACGCTGACGACGTTCTCGCCGCCGCCATGCACGGCACCGACGCCGACGGGTACTCCGAGATCCTCACGTGGGCGCTCGACGTCGTCCGCGCCCAATGGCGCGCCGCATGGCGCACGCTCGCCGCCCCCGAGCCCGACCCCGACGCGATCTCGCAGGCACTGTGGACGCTGCTGGTCGGCATCACCTCGCTGGCCGGGCTCGCCACCGGCCCCACCGAGTAACCCATCCCGCCCGGCCGTCCATCACGGACGGCCGGGCACCCGAAAGGAGGCGCAACACCATGACCGACACCCTCACGTTCGTCGATCTGTTCTGCGGTGCCGGGGGCAGCAGTACCGGCCTCGTCGAAGCGGGGTGGGAACTCGCCGCCGCCGCCAACCACTCGCGCGTGGCGATCGAGACACACGCCGCGAACCACCCCGACGCCGAACACCTCGCCGTCGACATCTCCGCATACGACATGCGGCACCTCCCACGAGCACGAGCACTATGGGCGTCGCCAATCTGCACCGAGATCTCTCCCGCCGGGGGCCGACGACGACAGCCCGTCGGACAGGACCCGCTCCCGGTGCCGTGGGAGGAGTACGGCGCGGTCGAAGCCGAATCGTGGCAACGGACCCGGGCGACCGCGCACGACGTGATCCGAGCGACCGAGGTTCACCGCTATGACGCCGTCATGTGCGAGAACGTCGTCGAGTTCGTCACCGACTGGCCGCTGTTCGATTGGTGGCGAACCGGTATGCACCACCTCGGGTACACGTCACAGGTCGTCTCGTACTCGTCGGCGCACGTCGGCGACGCAGCGAACCTCCGCGCTCCGCAGTGGCGAGACCGGATCTACATCGTGTTCGTCCGCGACGGCATCCCCTCGCCCGATCTCGAACTGCGCCCCCGCGCGTGGTGCGTACCGTGCGGGGCCGACGTTGACGCCGTCCAGACGTGGCGGAACGGCCGGTGGGTCGGGAAGTACAAGCAGCAGTACGACTACCGGTGCCCGAACACCACGTGTCGGCGCGCGCTCGTCGAGCCGTACGTGCGGCCCGCCGCCGACATCATCGACTGGGGCAACCTCGGCACCCGCATTGCCGACCGGAAACGCACCGCGGCGAAGCCCGAGGGCCTGGCACCCAAGACGATGGCACGGATCCGCGCCGGCCTCGCCGCGTACCCGCTCGACCCGTCCCTGATCACCGTCAACCACGGCGGTCACGACGGCCGCGCCGTCGGCGTCGACGACGCGCCGCTACCGTCCCGCACGGCGAAGATCGGTGACGGTCTGCTCGTCCCCGTCGGTGGGCAGCGAAACACGACGTGCTCCACGACACGAGACCCGATGCGGACACGCATGGCGAACCCGAAGGGGTACGAAGCGCTCGTCTCGTCGCCTTACATCGTCGAGTTGCGGCGCAACGGGAAGGCGCGACCGATCAACGCCCCATTGGCGACGGTCGCCGCTGGAGGCAACCACCACGGCCTCGTGGTCCCGTATCGCCGTGCCGCCGCCCGGCCTACCGCACACCCCATGCACACACTCGGGACCGTCGATTCCGCTGGGCTCCTCACCGGGAAGGCCATCGACCCCGCCGACTGTCATTTCCGCATGATCCAGCCGCGTGAACAGCTAGCCGCGCAACGGTTCCCCGACGACTACATCGTCCACGGAACCCGGGGCGAACAAACCATGCAGGCCGGGAACGCAGTCAGCGTGAACGTCGCCCGGTGGATCGGCGAACGCGTCGCCGCCGCCCTCAACTAACAAACCCCGAAAGGAGGACCACGTGAACGACACCCTCACCACCATGACCGACACAGAACTCGACGCCGCGTTCGCGGACGCGTTTCACCACTGCCGAGCGGCCGACGTCGACCGGCTCGCCGCCGAGATCGACCGCCGCGAAACCGCCGCCGACGCGCGCCTGCGAGCGCCCGGCGCGCTCGCCGCAGCCGCCCATTGGTACGCGGCGCGGGGCCTGCCCGTGTTCCCCCTCGTGCCGCGCGGGAAGCGCCCGGTCACGCGTCACGGTGTCAAAGACGCGACCCTCGACCGCGACCAGATCGCCCGCTGGTGGCACGAGACGCCCGCCGCGAACATCGGCGTCGCGACCGGTCACCGCGTCGACGTGATCGACATCGACGGGCCACCCGGGTACACGAGCCTCGCCACGATGCACGCCAACCGGATCGTGCCGCACGTCCTCGGGATCGTCGGCACCGCAGGCGATCGCGGCCGCGACCGTCCGCGCGGGCAACACCTGTACGTCGCCACCACCGGCGTCCGCCGCAACAGCGCGAAGCGGCTACCCGGGATCGACACGCGCGGCGTCGGCGGGTACGTCGTCGCGCCACCGAGCATCGGCCCCGACGGCACCCGCTACTCGTGGATCGAGCCCCTGCGCCTACCCGAGACACCCGAGCCGCGCCCCGCCGCCGCTCCACACCCGACCCTGTTCGCCACCGCATCCTGACCCGATAGGACACCGCGCATGGACGCCACCACACCCGGCCCCGTCGACCCGCGATTCGCCGGCCTCGACTTCGACGACGCCCTGCGGCTACTCGGCGCGATCATCGACGCCGAAGCGCGCGGCGAGACACCGCCCGAGACGCTCGCCGACCTCACCCGGCCGCATCGACCCGCGCCGGTCGTGCTCTCCACACCGGGCGTCGTCCACCTCAATGGGTCGGCCGGCGGCGGGCACGTCGCGTACGCGACCGCCGCCCTCGACGGCGAATGCGCCGACCTCGCCGCGACCGGCGAAGGCGGACGGAACGGGAGGTTGAACGAGGCCGCGGTCAAACTCGGAAGCCTGGTGGCAGTCGGCGCGCTCGACGAGACGACCGTCCGCGACCGCCTCCGCGACGCCGCCGCCGCATGCGGACTCGACCAGGACCGCGAGGGTGGCGGGTGGCGCGGCATCGACGCGACCATCACCAGCGGACTCGACTACGGGATGCGGCACCCCCGCGTCATCCCCGACCGGCCGCCCGCCAACGGGTTCAGTGTTTCCGCAGGCCCGCGAAACATTGTTGGGGTCAACAATGTTTCGTCCGATACCTCGTCCCTCGTCCCGGACGAACAACGGGACGAGGTCGACGGAGACGACGTCGAAGACATCGCGGCGACGTGGCGGCCCGTCAACATCGCGCCCGTCCTCGACGGCACCTACCAGGCGCCGACCCCCGACGTCGGCGCCCGACGCGACGGCGTCGGCCTGTTCTACCCCGGCCGAATGCACTCCATCATCAGCGAGTCCGAGGCCGGGAAAACGTGGCTCACGCTGCACATCTGCACACAACTGTTCCACCAAGGACGCACTGTCGTGTACCTCGACTTCGAGGACGACGAGGGCGGGATCGTCGGACGCCTCATGCGCCTCGAACCCGACACCGCCCTCATCGCGCAGCACTTCCGGTACCTGCGACCCGACCGGCCCCTCGGTGATATCGGCCGCGCCGCGCTCACCCAACTTCTCGCCGACGACGATCCCGCCCTCGTCGTCATCGACGGCGTCACCGAAGCCATGACCGTCCACGGGCTCGACCCGCTCTCGAACGTCGACGTCGCCGCATTCGGGCGAGCCCTCCCCGGGTGGATCGCGCGACACGGCCCCGCCGTCGTCTCCCTCGACCACGTCACCAAATCGAGCGAAGGCCGCGGCCGGTACGGCATCGGCGCCGTCCACAAGCTCAACGGGATCAACGGCGCCCAATACGTCCTCGAGAACCGGGACCCGTTCGGCATCAACCGGACCGGTCGGACATCGATGTACCTCGCGAAAGACCGCCCCGGCCAGATCAGGCGCCACGCCCTCGCGACGAAACACCCCGCCGGCGAGTGGGTCGGTGACTTCGTCATGGAAGCGAGCGCGGTCGGGTTCAACGACGCCGCGATCCATGCGCCGACTGAACGCGCCGAGACGTTCAAACCGACCGCGATCATGGCGCGCATCTCGACGCTGTTGCAGGCCGACGCGAACGACAGCGCCACTCCCGGGATGTCGAAGAACGCCATCGAGGGGTCAATCCGGGGGAAGGCCGAGACGATCCGTACCGCCCTCGAATACCTCGTCAAAGAGGGGTACGTGAGCCAGGACCGTGACGCTCGCGGGTACCGGTTCACGCACATCAAACCGTTCGTAGACACCCCAACCTCGTCCCTCGTCCTCGGCTCGTCCTGACCTCGTCCCGGACGAACCGAAACGACCTCGTCCCTCGTCCCCGTCTATATACGGGGACGAGGACGAGACGACGAACCACTGAAAAAACGAGCGCGACCTCGTCCCTCGTCCCACACCAAGGAGAGACCATGACCAACCGCAACAAGGACAAGGGCAGCGCCGCCGAACGCGCCGTCGTCACCTACCTCCGCGAACGTGGATGGACCGCAGCAGAACGACGCCTCGCCGGAGCCGCCCTCGACCGCGGCGACATCGCCGGAATCCCCAACACCGTCATCGAAGTCAAGGACTGCGGGAAGACGGAACTCGCGGCGTGGATCGCCGAAGCCGAACGCGAGCGCGCCAACGACGGCGCGAACCTCGGCGTCGTCTGGCACAAACGCCGCGGGAAAGGCTCCGCCGCTGAGTGGTACGTGACCATGACCGGCGCGCAGTTCGCCGACCTGCTCGCCGCGCACCTGCCCACCCCCGCCGCGACAGGAGCCCACCGGTGACCATCGACCCGTACCTGTACGCCCTCAGCATCGGGCTCGCGGTCGCGCAGTTCGCGGGCGTCGTCGCCATGATCGCCCTCCGCCGACGGGACACCCGCCGCGCCGACCTCGTCGCCGACACCCTCACCAACGCTGCCGACGCGTTCCGCACCGCGCACGACGCCGCTGCGCTCGGCGAGACGCACGCCAGCGACGTCCACTACGAAGTGGGACGCAGTCTCTACGAGACCGCGCAACGTCTCCGCGACGGTTAACCCAACATAAGGAACGCACCATGAACGACGACCTCGACTACGTCGAACTCCCCGAAACCCGCGAGGCATACGACCACCTCGCCCGCGCCACACGCGAAGCCGAGAACGCCCGCAAATGGGCGGACCGAGAGGCGCACGCCGCCCGCCTCCGCGCGGCATGCGACCACGCCGAGACCACGACCATCGACGTCACCACACTCGGTGACCCCGTCCCGGTCCTGCTGACGACGTGCGGATCCTGCGGGACACACATCGATCCCGCCACGACCACCGGATGACCCAGATTTGCGGGGTCCTTCGGGGACCCCGCAACCGTTTCGGTATCGAACCGGTTATCACCAGAGAGAGGATGAACACCATGACCACAAACGAAGCCGCCGAGATCACCGCCGCATTCGTGCGGCTCGGATCCGCACTCACACAGCCTGCCCGCGATCTCGCAGACGTCGTGCTCGCCACGTACGGCCCCGTCGCGCTCGCCGACCTTGAACAACGTCGAGACCGCCAACCGCCCGGTAGGAAGCGGCACCGTACCGAACGCCGGATACGGTCGATGCGGGCCGCCATCCAACAGGGCACCGCCACCGCACGCAGCCTGTCCAAGCCGTGACCGGGCGACTGCACCATTGACACCACACGAAATCGGGGGGCCGTTCACGCGGCCCCCCGATTCGTGCACGCGGGGAGTCAGAACGTGTAAACCACGGTAGCGGCCACGCCCATCCCCTGCATACGTTGGTCTCATGTCGACACCAGCACGCACCCCGCGACTGCGCCCCTGCGCAGGGACCGCCACCGTGCCCGCTGGCCACACCCTCACCCACACCACACGCTGCGCCACATGCGCACGCGACACCGAGACACGACGCACACGACACAAGCGAGTGCGTCGCCCATACACGTCACACGAACGCCGACGTCGCGCCGCGGTCGTCCGCGAGTGGATCGAAACCTACGGGGCTGTGTGCCCTGGGTGGGGGCGGGCGGGCCACCCCTCCACTGACCTCACCGCTGATCACGTGGCCCCCTACGCGGTCACCGGCCGCGAGGACACCGAGCTCACCGTCCTGTGTCGTGCATGTAACGGCGCGAAGGGCGCGCGCCCGGAGGGGGGCGGGTCGGATGCGTAGAATGTCCGATTCCACTGTGACCCCCTTGCCAGGCTGTTCGTTTTCCAGGCGATTCCCAGATTCGAGCGAGGGCCGTGTGCGAGCTCGCTCGGGTCGGTCGATTGTAGGCGGCGGTGGTAGGGGTGCCTAGGCCGCCGAAAATCGACCCGATACGCGGCCATCGCGGCCGCGGGGTGGTGTCCCTGCCCTCTGAGGGGCGGGCAGGGACACCACCAACATGGCCGCTACCAGCCGTAGACGACGCCGAACGTGCGGAGCGCGAAGCCGAAACGTGGGTGACGTTGTGGACGACGCCGCAGGCGGTCATGTGGGAACGTCTCGGCGTCGGATGCGTCCTCACGGTCGCCCGGTACGTCCGTATGAGTGTCCTGTGTGATGCGCGGCCAGATCACGCGCCGCTGCACGCACAGATGACCGCGTTGGAAGATCGGTTGGGCTTGACACCGAAGGCGATGCGGCTTCTCTTGTGGGAGGTGCTGCCGGATGAGCCCGCGGCGCCTTCGTCGGCGTCGGCGAGAGGTTCGCGGGGCCGTCCGAACCTGAGAGTCGTCGGATGACGCGGCAATGGAGGGGTCCCGAGTACGACGGGGAGTTCCCGTCGTTGGGTTGGCAGGTCGGCGAATGGATCGAGGCGCATCTCGTCATCCCGGACGGGTACCGGCAGGGCCACCCGTACCTGCTGACGGAAGAGATGTGGCGGTTCCTCGCGCATCGGTACCGCGTGCATGAGGATGCGCAACCGGAGCCGTCGGCGCATGCGCTCGTCTACTACGGGGCCCAGCTGCGACGCAGTCAAAAGTGGGGGAAGGACCCGCTTGGCGCGGCTTTGCAGTGGGCGGAAGCCTTGGGCCCGACGAGGTTCGACGGATGGGACGCGAATGGCGAGCCGGTCGGCAAGCCGTACCCGTCGCCACTCATCGTCCTACTCGGAACGTCCGAAGACCAGACGGCGAACACGTGGCGGCCGATCAAGTCGATGGGCCGGAACGGTCCGCTTGCGGACATGCGTGGTCTCGACATCGGAGAGACGAAAGTTGTGCTGCCGGGGGGCGGGATCATCGAGCCGGTGACGACGAGCGCGAAGGCTCGCCTTGGCGCGCCGATCACAAGCGCGTGCATTACCGAGAGTCACCTTTTCGCCCTCCAAGGTGGATACAGGCGCGTCGTCGATGCCGTGAAGCGGAATTTGGCGGGTATGGACGGCCGGTGGATCGAGCTCACGAACGCGTGGGACCCGACCGAGGCGTCCGCCGCGCAGGCGACCGTCGAATCGAGCGCGCCCGGCGTCTACATTGACACGATCGAGCCGCACCGGGTCGCCGACCTCGACGACGACGCCGAACTCCGCCGCGAACTGTTGCGCCAGTATGGCGACAGCGCGGCCGAGCGCGGCGGATGGGTGAACCTGACCCGGATTATGGCCGACGTCCGCGACCCGTCGCATTTGGAGGCTGACCGGCGCCGGTTCTTCCTCAACGAGATCGTCGTCGGCATGTCGGTGTTCGCTGACCCCGTCCGATGGGACGCGCAGGCCCGAACCGACCTCGCGCTCGCCCCCGGCGACGCGATCACACTCGGGTTCGACGGCGCGAAGTACCAGGACGCGACGGCGCTTATCGCGTGTCGCATCGCGGATGGGGCGTTGTTCGAGCTCGGCGTGTGGGAACGCCCCCCGAACGCCCCGCGTGACTGGCAGGTCGACCGGACCGCCGTCGACGATCGCGTTCACGCGACGTTCGACGCGTACCGGGTCGCGCTCATGTACGCGGACCCGTGGCGGTGGCAGGACTACCAAGACCAATGGGCCGGTGAGTGGCCCGATCGCGTGGTCGAGTTCCAGACGAACAGGGAGCAGCTCATGGACCGAGCGATCGAGCGGTTCATGACCGCACAATCGGGCGTCGACTTCGCGCACGACGGGGCGCCGACGCTCGCACGGCACGTGAAAAACACGGTCGTGACGAAGGGTGGCCGCAAACGGGGCCGTCCCGGTGAGGACGCGGTCGCCACCCACTACCTGCGACTCGCGAAACGCGGAGCCGGGCAACTCATCGACGCGGCTGTCGCCGCGGTCCTCGCATACGAGGCTCGCGCCTACGCGATCGAGCACAACCTCGCACCGTCCGACGAGGACATGGCGGCCCCGGCCGCATGGTTTATGTGACGCGCGCTGAGTGGATGTCCGCAATGGTGCTCGCGCTCGTCCTGCTCGCGGTCGGTGGCACGTGGGCGGTTGGGCCGTGGGCGCTCGTTGGCCTCGGGCTCGTCCTCGTTGTCGTGTTGCTCGTGGTCGTCGACGTCACGGCCCCGCCGGGGTCGGATCACCAGGGAGGCCGCGAGTGAAGCCGTTGCGAATGCTCCGCAAGGCGCCGCCGACTGCGGCGCGCTCGTCGATGCCGTCGTTCACCTTCGACGGGATCTCCTACCCGTTGTTCGGTGGCGCGAGCCCCTACTCGGACACCGAGTCGATTGATCATTCGTTCGTCGACTACGTCACCGGCGCGTACCGCAGCAACGGCGTCGTGTTCGCGGTCATGCTGTCGCGGCTGCGGCTGTTCTCGCAGGCGCGTTTCCAGTGGCAGCGGCTCGGGCTCGGCTCGACGTCGCGCCTGTTCGGTGACCGCGCGCTCGCCCCGCTCGAATCGCCGTGGCCGGGTGGCTCGACGTCGGCGCTGTTGTCACGCATGGTCCAGGATGCCGACCTCGGCGGGACCGCGTACGTCGCCCGCGAGACCGGCGCCGACGGCCGGGTTCGCCTCCGCCGGCTCCGTCCGGACTGGGTAGAGGTCGTCCTGACGGCGGCGCCCGCCGTCGCCGTCGAGTCCGACATCGTCGGTGTCGCCTACTACCCCGGGGGCGTCGGTGTCGGTGAGCCGCGCTACTACCTGCCCGACGAGGTCGCGATCTGGGCACCCGTCCCGGACCCGCTCGCCACGTACCGAGGCATGTCGTGGTTGGCCCCGATTATCAGGGAGATTCAGGCGGACAAGGCCGCCACTGTGCATAAAGGCCAGTTCTTCGCGAACGGTGCGACGCCGCAGATGGTCGTCAAGGCGCCGATGATGACCAAGCAGCAGTTCGACGATTTCAAGAAGATCGTCGAGACGAGCCACGCTGGCGCCGAGAACGCGTATCGGACGCTGTATCTCGCCGGTGGCGCGGACGTGACCGTCGTCGGCGCCGACTTGCGGCAGTTGGATTTCAAGTCGGTCCAGGGTGGTGGGGAGACGCGGATCGCGGCGGCCGGCGGCATTCACCCGGTCATCGTTGGCCTGTCCGAGGGCCTGCAAGGGTCGAGCCTCAACGCTGGCAACTTTCGTGCCGCGCGGCGCCTCACCGGCGACGTGACGCTCCACAGCCTGTGGCAGTCCGCTTGTGCCGCACTGGAAACGATCATCCCGCCGCCCCCGTCCGCGCGACTGTGGTACGACGCGCGAGACGTGCCGTTCCTTTCGGACGACGCGACGGACCGGGCCGCGATCGAGGGTCGCAAGGTTGCGAGCATCCGGCAGCTCACCGACGGCGGGTGGACTCCCGAGAGCTCACGCGACGCGATCGTCGCAGAAGACCTCACGCTGCTCGTCCATACGGGACGACTCAGTGTGCAGCTGCAATCGCC
>Ga0233365_1001339_pt1 | contig 10559 bp, 7 predicted proteins | sample ElkDunMinimDraft_27_FD_191535 | JGI IMG/M metagenome (GOLD analysis project Ga0233365, IMG submission 191535) | Fecal eukaryotic communites from dung pellets of Tule Elk in California, USA - Elk Dung C36 | ecosystem: Host-associated > Mammals > Digestive system > Large intestine > Fecal | place... | reverse complement strand
TGTTCTGGTACGGCGAGAACACTGCTCGCAGGCCAGCCGACTTCCGGCCGGAGGTGCACGATTCGGACGGCCTCTTCATCCAGACAGAGGACGAGTACATCTGGCGCCCGCTCTCCAACCCGGTGCGTACTCGCACTGACAACCTGCCTGGCGATAATCTCATCGCCTTCGGCCTGCAGCAGCGCGATCGCGATTACGAGCACTACCAGGACATCGAAGCCGACTATCATCTGCGCCCCGACGCCTGGGTGGTGCCAGGAACAGGTATGCAGGAAGGCTCCCTGCGTCTGCTGGAAATCGCCATCCCTCACGAGTATGCGGACAACATGGCCCTGGTCTGGGTGCCGCGAGAGATGCCTGTGGTGGGGGAGGTTTTCAATTTCCAGTATGACGTCTACTTCGGCGAACGCCCTCTGCCGGAGCTGGCCGCTGTGGTGGCGACGCGATACGGAGAGAGCCTGAGGGGAGATGGCTCCATGGAATTCATCATCGACTTTCATGGCGACCAATTGGACACTCTGGTGGGAAACAGTGACCTTCTGGTGCTGGACATAGATAGCGACGTCGAGGGAGGCGAATTCATCTGGCAGAACCTCAGGCGTAACCCATACAATGATACATGGCGCCTTACTCTGAGAGTGCTGCCGGATGATGAGCAGAACGAAGTACGCCTGAGCGCTGCCATTTTCAACGCCGGCAGGCAGGTGAGCGAAACCTGGCGCTACTGGTGGATGCGTTGATCAGGCTCTATTCTGCTGACGGCCAGGCGCTGGCTCGCCGCGGGCCGTGCTCATGAACGCCGCCAGATAGTCCACTTCAGCATCGTTCGCGCGGGTCCCCAGGAAAATCTGCTTTTGCACACCATGGCGTCCGAGTTGGATACCCGTGATCTCCATCTTGTCCGCATATTCCTTGACGAGCCATAGCGGCAGGGCGGTAACGCCACGACCGCTGGCCACCATCTGCAGCATGATGTCGGTAGTTTCGATTTCCTTGCGCACCCTCGGCAGACAGCCGGCAGGAAGCAGGAACTGGTTATAGATGTCCAGACGCTCCGCTTCCACCGGATAGGTGATCAGGACCTCGTCGACTAGTTGCTTCGGCAGGACGTAAGTTTTTCCTGCCAACGGATGGTTGTTGGCAACCACCAGCACCTGCTCATAGTCGAATACCGGTTCAAAGTGCAAACCGTTCTTGTACACCGGGTCGGGTGTCACCAGAACGTCGATCTCATGGCCTAGCAGGGCGTCAATGCCGCCGAACTGAAACTTCTGCTTCACATCCACGTCGACATCCGGCCATGCCGCCAGGAACGGTGCGACAATCTTCAGCAGCCATTGATAGCACGGGTGACACTCCATGCCGATGCGCAATGTTCCCCGCAGTCCCTCGCCGAATTGCCGCAGCAGCTCTTCTCCATGCTCGAGTTGTGGCAGCACCCTGTTGGCCAGAGCCAGCAGATATTGTCCTGCCTGGGTCAGGCGCAGACGACGACCCTCCCGTCGCCAGATGGGCGTGCCGGATTGCTGTTCGATCTTGCGGATGGCGTGACTCAGAGCCGACTGGGTTAAGTGGAGTTTCGCGGCAGCGGCGGTCAGCGATCCCTGACGGTCGACTTCACGGACGATGGCGAGGTGGATGCGTTCGAGCATGGATATATGAGCCAGATTAATGGATTCATGAAAAACTACCATTATTATTCATATATTGGAATCACTATGATGGCCGTCAATTGACAGGAGGACATCATGGTAACCACACATAATCTTGGCTTTCCGCGTATCGGCGGACGTCGTGAACTGAAATTCGGCCTGGAAAGCTATTGGAAGGGCAACAGCAGCCGGCAGGAACTGGAGGAGCTTGGTCGCGGGCTGCGCGAGCGCCACTGGCAACAGCAAGCATTCCTGGATCTGCTGCCGGTGGGGGATTTTTCGTTCTACGATCAGGTCCTCGATACCAGCTTTCTGCTGGGCCACATTCCCGAGCGGGTCCGTCACGACCCCAATGCGAACATTATCGATAACTACTTTCGCGTGGCGCGAGGGCGCTCGGCCCGCGATTCCGCTTGCAGCTGTGTCCGTGCCGGCGAGATGACCAAATGGTTCGACACCAACTACCATTACATCGTGCCGGAATTCACCGCCGAAACGCAATTTGCCCTGGACGCTTCCAGGCTGCTTGAACAGATCCGCGAAGCGCAGGCTGAAGTGGATGATAGCGGCGCGGCCACCAAACCGGTGATCATCGGTCCCCTGACCTATCTCTGGCTGGGCAAGAGTAAGGACGATGTCGACAAGCTGGATCTGCTGCCGCGACTGCTACCGGTCTATAAGCAGTTGCTCGATACACTGGCGGCGCAGGGAGTCGAGTGGGTACAGATCGACGAACCGGCACTGGTGACGGAACTGGATGCAGCGTGGCAGCAAGCTTACCGCAGCGCATACCAGACCCTTGCCACGGACAAGGTCAACCTGCTGTTGGCAACCTATTTCGGGCCCTTGCTGGATAACCTGGCGTTGGTGCAACAACTGCCGGTGCAGGGTCTGCACATCGATGCCGTCAGTGCCCGCGAGGAAGTGGCAAAGGTGGTTGAGAGCCTGCCTGCACAGCGTGTGCTGTCACTGGGTGTGATCAGCGGTCGCAACATCTGGAAGACCGATCTGGCGGCCACGCTCGACTGGCTCGAACCGGTCCACGCCCTGCTCAAGGAGCGGCTGTGGATAGCGCCGTCGTGCTCGCTGCTGCATGTGCCGGTAGATCTTGCCAGCGAAGAAGAGCTGGATGCAGAAATCCGTTCATGGCTGGCTTTTGCCCTGCAGAAGTTGGAAGAGTTGCGGATTGTGGCCGGCGCCCTCAACCACGGCCGTGACTCGGTGACGGAAGCACTTGCCCGGAACCAGGATGCAATCCGCAGCAGGCGGGCCTCAACCCGTGTCCACAATGCCGCAGTCCAGGCGGCGGTGGAGAAGATCGATGCGAAGCTCGGTCAGCGCAAGAGCCCATATAGTGAGCGTGCAGAAAAGCAGTCAGGATTACTGGGATTGCCGGCTTACCCCACAACGACCATAGGATCCTTCCCGCAGACGCCGGAAATTCGCCAGACACGCAGGCAGTATCGCAACCAGAGCCTGGACGCGCAAAGCTATCAGAACGCCATCCGCGAGGAGATCGCCCGCTGTGTGAAAGAGCAGGAAGCACTCGGCCTTGATGTGCTGGTGCATGGTGAGGCCGAGCGCAACGACATGGTGGAATACTTTGGCGAACAGCTGGAAGGTTACGCGTTCAGCCAGTTCGGCTGGGTGCAGTCCTATGGCTCGCGCTGCGTCAAGCCGCCGATCCTGTATGGTGATATCAGTCGTCCACGCCCGATGACAGTGGAATGGATTCGCTATGCGCAGTCCCTTACCGACAAACCGATGAAAGGCATGCTGACGGGGCCGGTGACAATTCTCAACTGGTCGTTCGTGCGCGATGACCAGCCGCGCTCCGCCTCCTGCCTGCAACTGGCACTGGCGATTCGTGAGGAGGTGCTGGACCTGGAGCAGGCCGGTGTGTCGATCATCCAGATCGATGAGGCTGCATTGCGGGAAGGGCTGCCATTACGCCAATCCCAATGGGCTGACTATCTTGGCTGGGCCATAGAGTCCTTCCGTATCACAGCCAACGGGGTGGCGGATGAAACGCAGATCCATACGCACATGTGCTACTCGGACTTCAATGACATCCTCGCGGAGATTGCCGACATGGATGCGGATGTCATCACCATCGAGACTTCGCGGTCGGACATGGAGCTGCTGGATGCATTCGAGAGCTTCAACTATCCCAACCAGATCGGGCCAGGTGTGTACGATATTCACTCGCCCAACATTCCGGGTCGGGAGCAGATTGAACAGTTGATGCGCAAGGCAGCGGAGCGGATTCCGCAGGAGCGCCTGTGGGTGAATCCGGACTGTGGATTGAAGACACGGACCTGGGAAGAAGTGCGTCCCGCCCTGCGCAGCATGGTGGAAGCGGCGCAGGTGTTACGGGCTCAGCTCAAAGCGGCTCCCTGAGTTGGCTGACCGTCGGCGGCAGCCTGGCGTGAATCGCCCAGCGCTGCCACCGCGCAAGCCACGTTCTGCCGCACGTGTGCGGGGTTGATCGTGCCGATGATGACGGAGCTGACTCCCGCACGGGCGAAGATAAAGTCCATGGTCGCCTGCACCGGATCGGTGCTGAGGCCTGGCGCAGCCGACACCGAGTGACCGCTGTTGAAAGCCTTCTTGATCAGCACGCCCTTGTTCGCCGCCGCAGCGGCGTCGATGACAACCGCATCCTCCGGCGCGCCCGGATGGTAGGTGACCATGACGACGTCAGACTCTTCCACGCCGAGCAGCCCGCCAGCAATGGACTTGGTGGAAATGCCAAAGGAACGGATCAGGCCGTCCTCGCGACAGCGTCGCAGGGCGTCGTAGCAATCTGTCTGCCGGATGATGTGTTCGTCGTTGCCATCGGAGTGCACCAGCACGATGTCCAGGTAATCGGTCTTGAGTCGCTGCAGACTGCGCTCGATGCTGCGGCGTACATGCGCTGCACTGAAATCGAACGATGATTTGCCGTCGCTGAACTCTTCTCCCACCTTCGAACAGATGATCCAGTCAGGTCGGTCGGTGAGAAGTTGCCCCAGCCTTTCCTCACTGCGTCCGTAGGCGGGTGCGGTATCCAGCAGGTTCACTCCCAGCTCACGGGCCAGGCTCAACAGATTGCGCACTTGCGTATCGTCCGGCAGTTCGAATCCAGTGGGATACTTGACCCCTTCGTTGCGCCCGATCTTGACGGTGCCAAGGCCGATGCAAGAGACATCGATGCCGGTACTTCCCAGGTGGCGTCTTGGCAGGGGATTGTTCATGCGAGGTTACCTTCCCATCGCGGCCTGGCGACCGCAGGTGATTGGAGATGGGCGGACAGCGCTACGCCGTCGCCATTCATCGGAGTTATGCCCTGGCGGTCCAGTTCCAGACAGGCGCTGTCCCCCAGGTCGGGAGACAGGGTCAGCTTGGTCGGCCAGGCCACCAGCAGATTTCCGCTGGCGTGCAGGTAGGCAGTGTCTGGCCTTTGCAGATTGGGTAATCTGGGTTCGGCCCGATTGATCATAAAAGTGTGCCAGCTGGCGCTTTTGAAGTTGATCCAGGGGAACGTGTCTGACAGCATCCGCTCGCCCACCTCCCGCTGCTCCTGTGAGCTGCGGTTCACACCACTTTCCGCCAGTTCGCCACCCACATACCAGATCCAGGTGCCGTTCGGCCCTGGGTGAGAAGTGATGGTCAGCCTGGGAGTCATGCCGAAGCTGTCGCCGATACAGTGCAGGTAGAGCGGATGTGGGTGCGACAGCGACAATGCCAGCATGTGCAGGGGGCGGGTCTGCATGGCTGGTTGGGGTTGCTGGATGGCCGCCAGCAGCTCCGCGTTGCCCTCTCCTGCGCAGAGGATATAGCGCTGGGCTCGCAGCGTCAGAGAGGTCGGCCCCGAAGTCAGGCGCAGCGACTCAATCTGGCCATCCGGGCCGGCGACGGGCTGGGCGTCCGCGCGCACGATACAGTCACTGTGCGGTGCGGCGAGCTGCTCCACCAGAGAGGTCGTGTCGATGACGAAGTCGGTCAGCTGATAGAGCGCACCGGTCAGTTGTCTGTTTCCGAAGAATGTTGGGTAGCGTTCGGGGGGCAGCGCCTCAATGCGACCGTGCAGTGCCTTGCTGCCGAAGAACGTCTTCAGCCGCGAACGGTACCCCCCGCTGGACCACATGTAGAAGTGCGGGGAGAGCACCCGGCAGCCACGCAGATCGATATCGCCACTGCCTTCCAGACAGCGGCGCCAGCGCTCCGGCATTCCCGCGATCGCGCTGCTGGCAGGGCTCAATACCCCGTTCAGGGCATACTTCAGGCCGCCATGAACAATCCCCTGTGCGGCGATGGTCTGGCCACCGCCCAATGCGTCCTTTTCCACCAGCACTGCATCGAAGCCCTGTTTGCGCAGGCGGTTAAGCAGCCATAGACCGGCGATGCCGCCGCCTAGAATCGCGATGTCGGTAGAAAACTGGGTCATAGTCCATACTGGAGCGCGGGGTAGCCCGTGCCTGATCAAATTTGTCTAAAATCTGTGCCTGGAGTTTGCTACAGTGCGGCAACCTCTCAGCCGTCGCATCTGCAAAGGCTGGCAATGTTATCACGGCAGCCCCGGTGGCGGCAGGGCACAGTATTTTGAATAGAACGACCTACAACATCCTCTTTACCCTGGCGCTGCCGTTCATCATCCTGCGGCTGCTGTGGCGGGCGATCAGGGCCCCGGCCTATGCCCGCCGCTGGGCGGAACGCTTTGGCTGGGTCACCCTGTCGGCGGAGCAGGACCGGAACAAGGGGCGGTGGTTGTGGATTCACGCCGTGTCGGTAGGGGAGGCCATCGCAGCAGCACCGCTGGTCCGCAAGTTGCGGTCAGAGCGGCCGGATATTCCGCTGGTGGTGACTACCATGACACCTACCGGCTCCGAACGGGTACGCGAGATGTTCGGCGAGGACGTCTGTCACGTCTACGCCCCCTACGACCACCCCTTGGCCGTCAAACGCTTTCTTGCCGCCTTTCAACCGCAGCTGCTGGTCATCATGGAAACGGAGCTGTGGCCGAACATCATCCACTACAGCAAACAGGGCGGCGCGAGGGTCATCATTGCCAACGCCCGTCTGTCGGAAAAATCCGCACGCGGTTACGCGAAATTTCCCTCGCTGGGCGGGCCAATGCTCGAGCAGATCGATTGCATTGGTGTGCAGGCGCCGAATGATGGAGAGCGCTTCCGGCGTCTTGGTGTCAAGGAAGCGCAGATTGCCATCACCGGCAGCATCAAGTTCGAAATTGACCTGCCGCCGACGCTACAACAGAAGCAGGCAGAACTCAGGGCGCTGGTCGAGGCAGAGCGTCCCATATGGATCGCCGCCAGCACCCGGGATGGCGAAGAAGAAAAAGTCCTCACTGCTTTCCAGCGCTGCCTGCAACAGATACCGGACCTTCTTCTGATATTAGTGCCACGTCACCCAGAAAGGTTCGGCAGCGTGGAACGCCTGTGCAGCGGGCGCGGTTTTACTGTCGTGAAGCGTAGCACACAGCGTCAGGTGACCCGTCAGACACATATTCTGCTGGGAGACTCAATGGGAGAAATGCTGGCCTACTTCAGCATCAGCGATCTGGCCTTTGTTGGTGGGAGCCTGGTAAACACCGGCTGCCACAATGTGCTGGAGCCCGCGGCGCTGGGCTTACCCGTCTTCACGGGCCCGTCCCAGTTCAACTTCCAGACGATATGTGAGCAGATGGAAGAGGCCGGCGCGCTCAGAACCGTTGCGGATGAAACCGCCCTTGCAGATGCCATTATCGAAGGTTGTCAGGACGCCGAGCTGCGCCGGCGCATGGGGGAGGCGGGGCGCAGATTGATTGCCAACAACCGCGGCGCGCTGCAGCGCACTTGTGACATTGTTCTGAAGCACTATCCTGAGGTCCTGCCCCCGGTGTCCTGCATATAAGTCGATCTCCCACTGACAGTGGAGTGCAGCAATTTTCATGTGATCCGCACCGGCTTGAATCCGGCCTCTCCCAGCAGAGCCGGCAGCTTCAGGTTCTCTGTCTGACGCACCAGATATCCGACGCCAATTTCGCTCACCGCCCGGGGCAGTATGTCACCCTCCGCGTCAGCCTGCCTGATGGGCAGAAGGTCATGCGCAACTATAGTATTTCCAACCGCCCAGGTTCAGAACAGTTCCGGATCAGCGTCAAGCGCGAGCGCGCGTTGCAGGAAGGAGCGCCGCACGGTGTCTCCTCGAGCTTCCTGAATGAGCGTCTGCAGGAAGGCGACGTGGTGGAGATCTCTCCCCCTGCGGTGAGTTCACGCTCCAGGCCGTCAGCGAGCCCGGATTGCCGCTGGTGCTGATTGCCGGTGGCGTTGGCATAACGCCGGTTCTGGCCATGCTGCATGCCGCCCTGGCCGAGCAGGAAGATCGCGGGATTGTGCCCATCCAGTATGCGGTCAATGGCGCCACACGTCCCTTTGCGGCAGAACTGGCATCCTTGCAGGCAGTGCATCGCAACCTGCAGGTGCACGTTCGCTTCAGTGAGCGGAGCCCTGCAGACCGCGCGAGCGGTGAGCATGACAGCGAGGGTTTCCTGGATGACGCCCTGCTGGCATCGCTGGTGGGTGTAAACCGCGCTGAGTACTATCTGTGCGGCCCGACCCCCATGCTGCAGCACGGCTATAAGCTGTTGCGGTCCTGTGGGGTGCAGGAACAGGACATCCACTACGAGTTCTTCGGTCCCGCGAGCGCGCTCGCAGCCTGACCGCTCACGCCACGCCCCTCCCCTCCAGCGCAGGGGAGGGGCGGCGTCTCCATTTAATCATTCAGCAGTGCCGCTAAGCCTTATCGTCGGCGACCGTCGAGTAACCCCAGTCTCGTACTTCCTGGATGATGGCATCGATGTCCTGCTGCGGGATGGCCAGCATCTTGAGCGTTGTCGCGCCCAGGCTGAGACTGGCCTCGATCGTCTCTGGATAGGCATGTGCTGCGCCGGCGGTCAGCAAGCGCTCACTGGAGTCCAGATCGCGCGCGCGCGCCACGACCGGCACGTGCGGGCAGAAGTTGCTCAGGGACGAGACGCAGCGATAGGTCGCCGCCGAATCATCGATAGTCACCACCACCAGCGATGCCCGTTCGGCGTGGACCGCTGTCAGCAATTCCGGTTCCGAAATATCCCCATAGAGCACCTGATGACCCGCCGCGCGACCCTGGACTACCCTGGCCAGATCCATGTCGAAGGCCATGTAATCAATGCCCTGGTTCTGCAGCAGTACACAGATGGTGCGCCCGACCCGGCCATAGCCGCCTACCAGCACAAAGTTGCCCTTGGTGCCGGAGGGCACTTCCGGGGGACGCTGGGTTTCGAGCGCGGAGGGGCCGACCAGACGCGATGCGATGAGGCCGTTGAAGCGGATCAACACCGCACCAGCGATGATGGCGAACAGCGTGGAGGTCAGCGCGATCTGCCCCAGCAACCCGTCGAGCACGTTGGACTGCGTGGAGATGGCCAGAATGGCGAAACCGAATTCCCCGCCCACGGCCAGCAACAGAGCCGTGCGCCATGCGCCCATGGGCTCAATGCCGCTGCGTCTGACGATGACAACGACCACGAGGATCTTGCTGGCCAGGATCAGCAGCGTTCCGCCAAGCGCCCAGTGCCAGATCTCCGGCAGTACCGCCGGGTTGAGCATCATGCCTATGCCGATGAAGAACAGTCCCAGCAGGACGTCGCGGAAGGGACGGATGCTGGACTCCACCTGGTGGCGAAACACTGTGTCACCCAGCATCATCCCGGCCAGGAAGGCCCCGAATGCCAGCGACAGTCCGAAGGCGTTAGTGGCCCAGGCGGACGTGAGCGCCACCAGTAACACCGTTAGTGTGAACAGTTCGGACGAACGGAAGCGGGAGACCGTGCCGAACAGTGGATTCAACAGCCGTTTGCCGGCCAGATAGACCAGGGCGAAGGCCACGGCGGCCTTCCCTATGGCCAGGACCAGTTCCATGGCAATGACGTCGAGGGTGGCGGCGACTCCAAGCGCCGGGATGATGACGATAAAGGGCACGGCTGTCACATCCTGGAACACTGACATCGCCAGACCTAGTCGGCCGTGAGGAGTGGCGTCTTCGCCCTGCTCGCCCAGCAGACTGCCGATCACGGTTGATGAGGACTGCGCGAAGATTGCGCCGATGGCGAAGGCAGCGGGTCCACTCATGCCGAACGACCATAGCAGCAGTGCTACCAGTGCGGTGCAGAGTGCCACCTGCGCCGTGCCCAGTTTCAACACCTGTCCGCGCAGTGCGTGAATCTGCGGCAGGGAGAAGTCCAGACCGATGGTGAACAGCAGAAACACTACGCCGAACTCGGCCAGTGCGCTGAACTCCGGCACGTTGATGACAGGACCGAAGGTATAGGGGCTGACTATGACGCCTACCAGCAGGTAGCCCAGGCTGGTGGGAATACGCAGCCTCTGGAAGAGCACGACAATCGCTACGGTGATGCCGAGAAGGAGCAGTATCTGACCAAGTAGATTCATGCGTTTAGGGCACCCGCGCGTCGATGATGGAGACGCCGTGTGTAAATTGTGATGTTACGCCTAGCGCTGCAGCAATTCTGCCTGCTCGATCAGCGTATTGCCAGCATCAAGCAGCTCGCGATCCGAACCGGCGTAGCTGAGTGCCCGGCGGGCGAAGCCGATGGCCTCTGAATAGTTCTGCTGTCGATAATGAATGTTGGCCAGCCGGTACCACAGATAGCCATCACGGGGGCTGATGCGCAGAGCGCGCTCGCACAGGGCCGAGGCGCGCTCGAGTTCTCCGGCGGCCAGGGCCTGGTCAACAGAGGCCAGCAGGGAGGAGGCGGGACCGGACGAGTCGCGCGGTGTCAGCAGGGGCAGAGCGGGGGGCGTGTCCGAGGATTGGCCGGGCGGCGGGCTGTCGATGCTGCGTCGCTGTATGCGTCCGGCGCGGGTC
>Ga0233365_1001338_pt1 | contig 10567 bp, 9 predicted proteins | sample ElkDunMinimDraft_27_FD_191535 | JGI IMG/M metagenome (GOLD analysis project Ga0233365, IMG submission 191535) | Fecal eukaryotic communites from dung pellets of Tule Elk in California, USA - Elk Dung C36 | ecosystem: Host-associated > Mammals > Digestive system > Large intestine > Fecal | place... | reverse complement strand
AGCGGCGCGCTCCTCCTCGGTGCCGGCCGGGTCGGTCTTGAGCACGTTGCGCACGTACTGCATCGTCAGCGTCGAGGCACCCTGCTGCACGCCGCCGCTGGTGGCGTTGGCGACGAACGCGCGGGCCAGGCCGAAGAAGTCGACTCCGCTGTGCTGGTAGAAGCGGGTGTCCTCGGCGGCGACGATCGCCTCGCGCATCACCGGGGCGATCTCGGCGAAGGTCACCTCGGAGCGGTTCACGTCGTAGAACGTGGTGATCAGCGTTTCGCCGTCGTTGGCGTAGATGTACGACCGCTGCCCGCTCACCGGGTTGCGCAGCGCCTCGGGCAGCCCTTCCCGGTCGGTGCCGACTGACTTCAGCGCGAAGCCGGCGAGGGCGCCGGCCGGCAGTGCGGCGACGCCCAGCAGGACACCGGCGAGCACGCCGGCGAGCACGAGGGTGAACAGGCGGGAGAGCGTTGACGAGCGGGGGGCCATCTTCTCAGGGTGACGCGGGCACGCCGGATTGACCAGAATTGTCGCCGACCTCACGCCCGGTTTGACGACGGTAACGCGCCAAGCTCCCCGACTGCCCGGTACTGCCGGGCGACCGGCGGCCATCGGGCGCTACCGAAACGATTGCCCTCCCCGTCCGGGGGTAACGCGGCCCCATGAGGGCGAGTTTCCGGATCGGGCGTATCGCCGGGGTTCCCGTGGGCGTGAACTGGAGCGTCCTGGTGATCTTCGGCCTGATCGCCTGGGCACTGTCCGCGCAGCAGTTCCCCGCCGCCTACCCGGACCGCCCCACCTGGCAGTACGTCGTCGCCGGGCTCAGCGCCGCGGTGGCCTTCTTCGTCGGACTGCTCGCCCACGAGGTTTCGCACGCCATCGTCGCCAAACGCAACGGGCTCGAGGTCGGCGGCATCACCCTCTGGCTCTTCGGCGGGGTGGCCGAGCTGCGCGGTGAGGCCCGCACCCCCGGTGCGGAGCTGCGCATCGCCGGAGTCGGGCCGCTGGTGAGCCTGATCCTCGGGCTCGCCTTCGGCGGGCTCGCCGCCATCGCGGCGCTGGCCGGCACGGGCGACGGCAGTCTGCTGGTCGGCGCGCTCGCCTGGCTCGGCGGCATCAACGTCCTGCTGGCCGTCTTCAACGTGCTGCCGGCCGCCCCGCTGGACGGCGGCCGGCTGCTGCGCGCCGCGGTCTGGAAGTGGTCCGGCGACCGGACGAAAGCCTCCGTGGTCGCCGCCCGGGCCGGCTGGGTCCTCGGCATCCTGCTGATCGTCTTCGGTCTCTGGCAGTTCTTCACCGGTGTCGGCTTCGGCGGGATCTGGCTGGCCCTGATCGGCTGGTTCCTGATCAGCGCCGCCGGGGCGGAGGAGCAGCAGGCCCGCATCGGGCAGGTGCTGCAGGGGGTGCGGGTCGGCGACGTGATGACCCCGCAGCCGCAGTCGGTGACCGGCAGTGTGAGCGTCGCCGACTTCGTCGACCACTACCTGTTCGCCTACCGCCACACGGCGCTGCCGCTGACCGAGGGCGACCGGCCCGTCGGCCTGGTGACCCTGGACCGGGTCCGCGACGTCGCAGCCGACGCCCGCGGCGCCACCACGCTGGAAGAGGTCTGCTGCCGCGCCGACGAGCTGGTGCTGGCCCACCCGGAGGAGCCGCTGACCGACCTGCTGCCCCGGCTCAACGAGTGCGCCGACGGGCGGGCCCTGGTGGTGGTCGAGGGCCGGCTGGTCGGGATCGTCTCCCCCAGCGACATCAGCCGCGCCGTGCAGCGCGCCAGCGTCCGTCAGTGAACGGCAGCACCGGCGTGTGTGCGGCCATGCAGTACCCCCGCCGGTGAGCGGCCGGGGGTCAGCCTCCGATCGACTCGCGGGTGCCGCCACTGAGCAGGGCGCGGTCGGCGGCAGCCGTGCCACCGGCCCAGCCCTCGTTGTCGCGGATGCTCAGCCGCTTGCTCGTCGTGCCGCCGAAAAGCTGCTCCACCCGCTCCTCGACGGCCTGGACGCGGGAGCTGAGCACCGGCAGGAGATCACTGCCGGCGGCCTGCGTCACCGCCTCGGTCGCCTGGGACAGCCGTTCCCCGATGCGCAGCGCGAAGGCGTTGAGGAACGACTCGTCGTACGCGCGGGTGCGCCGCCCGCCGCTGCCCTTGCGCTGCGCCCGGCCCTGCAGCATCGCCGTGGTGGCCTGCACCAGCAGCGAGGTGTAGAGCAGCTCCACTGCCTCCAGGTCGGCGGGGAAGCCGAGCACGGTGGCGAAGCCGAGATCGTCGGACCAGACGCTGCGGCAGCGGTTGGCGTCGGCGACCTGCTGGATCAGCAGCGCCTTCGCCTCGTCGTAGGGCTTGTCGGTGCCGAGGCGCACCGCCTGCGGCACGTCCCCGCCGCTGCCGGCGCCGGCGAGCAGCGCGGCGTCGATGCTGTGCCGGGCCATCAGCTCCTGCGCCTTGGCGGTGAACGCCTCGGCCTCGTGCGGGTACTGGCTCGACTCGGCCTTGGCCAGCAGCGCGCGGACCCGGTCCAGCATCCGGCTGCCGCCGGCGGTACGGGGCGCGGGACCACGCCGGGGCGCGCCGCCGGGCGGCGGGCTGAGCGTGGCGATCACCGGCAGCCGCTCGAGCAGCGCCAGCAGCTCCACCGCGTCGCGGAGCACGTCGGTGCGGTCGGTGCCGTCGCGGCGGGCCCGCTCGGTCAGGTAACCGCTCTCGGAGCTCCACCAGCAGGTCGCTTCGAGCACGGCGAGCTGGGCGTCCCACCAGTCCGGGACGGTGCCCTCGGGGTAGCCGCGACGCTGCGCGGCGATCAGGTCGACGGCCAGGCGCGCCGGGGCCGGTCCGAGCCGCCGGCCGGCGACGCGGGCCACGTCGGCGGGCTGCCAGCCGTACGACCAGAGGCGTGCCAGGGTCCGGATCAGCCGGGCCACGACGACGCCGTCGGCGGCGGTGCCGCCGACGTAGAGCTGGTCGAGGCGGCTCTCCACGGCGCGTACGTCGCCGGCGCGCAGCGCGCCGACCGCGTCGGTGAGCCACTGCTCGACGTCAGGCGTCGTCACGTTCGTCCCCCGGTTCTCCCTCGGCGTCGATTCGGCGGTGCCCGGGTCGACCGCTGGAACTGTACAACCGCGTGGATGCGCCGATGATGGAGCTGTGACCGCCGCCGCAGTACCCCCCGAACCTGTGACCCCCGACCCGCCGGGCCCCTGCCGTCCGGCGGTGCTGCGCATGGGCTGGGAGGACGTCGCCTTCGTGCACTGGCCCGTGCCGCCGCGCAGCGTCGCCGCGTTCCTGCCCGCCGGGGTACGTCCCGACGTCTTCGACGGCGTCACCTACATCGGCCTGGTGGCGTTCCGGATCACCCGGACCGCCCCCGGCGTGGGCGTGCCCCTGCCCTACCTCGGCACCTTCTGCGAGACCAACATCCGGCTCTACGGCGTCGACGACGAGGGCAGGCGCAGCGTGGTCTTCCTGTCGATGGACGCCGAACGGCTGCTGCCGGTCCTCGTCGCCCAGGCCGGACTGCGCCTGCCGTACGTCTGGTCGTCGATGGGTCTGACCCGCGAGGGTGACGTGCTGCGCTACCGCACAAGGCGGCGCACCGGGACGGCGACCAGCCGGCTGGCGTTGCGCGTGGGCGAACCGATTGCCGAGCCGAGTTCGCTGGAGCACTTCCTCACCGCCCGGTGGGGTCTGCACGTCGACACGTACGGCCGCACGCTCTTCCTGCCCGGCCGCCACCCGCGCTGGCCGCTGCACCGGGCACAGTTGCTGACGCTGCAGGACGACCTGGTCGCCGCGACCGGGCTGCCCGCGCCGCAGGGGCCGCCACTGGTGCACTACTCCCCCGGTGTACGCGCCGAGTTCGGTCTGCCCCGCCAGGTGCGCCCGCCCGGCTGACGCCGCCGGCGTCAGGGCCGGAAGTCGTCGTGCAGGACCACCCGCGAGAACTCGTACCCGTCGGGGGTGCGCCAGTAGTGCAGCCGGCGGGCCGCGGCCGACTCCCGCTGGAGCGCGACCCGCCAGCAGGTCGCGCCGTCGGCGGCCCGCCGTACGTACGGGCTGCCCGCCTCGCCTGCGCGCAGTTGGTGCAGGTCGCGGCCGGCGATGTGCTTGGCCTGGTCGGTGAGGACCTCCACCACCACCGACACCACCTTCGCCCGGCTGGCCCCCTCGACCTGGGTGATGCTCTCCAGAAAGCCGGGGGCGAGCCGGTACGCGGCCAGCGGCTTGCCGGCCTTCTCCGCCGCCGGTACGCGCTGCGCCCACTCGCGCAGCACCTCGTAGCGGAACTGCTCCTCGGGGTCGAGGAAGAGCGTGCTCTCGTCGACCGGCTCCGCCCGGCCCTGGAGACTGCGCAGCTTCGCCGCGGCCTGCTGACGTTTCAGGTCGGCGCTGCGGTAGCGGGTCTGCAGCCCTTCGATGATCTGCCGCGCCCGGTCCAGCTCGTCCTCCAGGTCGGCGGCACGTGCCCGCAGCCCGGCGAGTTCGTCGGCGAGCGCCTTGCGGGTGGCGCGTTCGGCGGCGAGCTCGTTGTCGAGCTGCGCGAGCCGGATCCGCAGCTGGTCCGACACCCCGTCGGGGCCGGCGGCCGGCGCGGAGGGCTTGCTGCCGGCCTGGGGCTTCGGCGCGACGGCCCCACTGCGGCGGGCCAGGTCCAGCGGGCTCGGCAACCGGGACGGCGTGGCCAGCGGCCCGGTCGCGGGCGTCGTCTCCGGCCCGGCGGAAAAGGTCCCCACCGGCCCGGGCGCTGGCACCCCCACCTGTCCGGGCGCGGGTGCCCCCACCTGTCCGGGCGCGGGCGCCCCCACCTGTCCGGGCGCGGGCGCCCCCACCTGTCCGGTTGCAAGCGTCCCCGCCGGCCCGGGTGCGGGCACGGCCGGCGTTCGCGGCGCCAGCACCGGGGCGCGTGGCTGGTCGAGGGCGGGTGGCCGCGGCGGCTCCGGCTCGGACAGCCGCAGCCACGGCGGACCGCCGGGCAGCAGGCTCGGCGCGGGTTTCGGCGTCTCCTCGTCGTCGACGTCGTCGAGCCGCAGCACCGGCGGATCGGCGCCGACGAGCCGGCAGGCGATCACCTCGCCGATGGTGAACAGGCCGGTGAGGCTGTCACGGGGGTTGCTGGTGACGGCCTCCCGGGGCACCTCGACCGGCAGGCCGGGCAGCAGCCGTACGGTCACGGACTCGTCGGTGACGGCGGCGACGTCGGCGAGCACCACGTCGCCGATCCGGTACGCCCGGGTAACCGCCACGGCCGCGTCGGCGGCCAGAATGCCGCGGAGCTCCTGACGCAGGTCGAGCCGCATGGAGACCGGGTCGTGACTGCCGGTGACGGACTGTCCCTTGACCAGCAGCCGGTCCAGCGGCACCCCCGGCAGGGTGAGCTCTTCCCAGACGGTCGCCAGCGCGGCGTCGTCGAGGGTGACCACCGCGCGGGAGCCGATGACGCCGAGCACCTCGCCGCGGCGTACCCGGGCTCCCGGCGCGGAGCGCGACTCCAGCAGCCCCGCGGTCAGCGCCGCCTCCAGGGCGTCGTTGATGAGGTGTTCGGTGATGCGGGCCCGGTCCTGCGGCGAGTACGCGAAGCGCAGTCTGCTGCGGGAGGGCTTGCTGACCCAGTGGTGGTCGACCGGATAGACGCGTCCCGCTCCGCCGTAGACCTGGGTCATCTGCGGCATCGCGATCGAGAACGCCCAGGAGATGTCGCCGGTGGGCATCACCACCACCTCGGCGAGGTCGCCGACATCCTCCTTGATCTTCTCCGGGTCGGCGAAGGGCTCCTCCTGACCGGCCGGCACGGTCACCACCACGACCGGCCAGCGCCGCCCGGGCAGCGCCAGCCAGCCGGCGAGCGCCTTCGCCTCGGCCTCGGAGCCGATGCTGCGGATCTTCGGCGGGGGCACGGCGGTGGCCGCTGCGTCGAGGTGCGCCTGCCCCATGTGATGACCTGCTTCCGGCAGCGTCGTGCGTCGTGTCCGTCCGTCGACCGAAGCGAACAGTGCACACGGTACGGCGTGGACGGCCGCGTGGTTACCACCGGAAGCACCGCTGACCCCCGCCGGTCAGCCGTTATCCGTCACGTCCGGCGGTCGAACCGCCTTATCCGGGCCGTCAGGACCAGCTGAAGGCCAGCGGCCGGCCGGTGAACTCCCCGTAGGGGGCGAAGGCCGTTTCGGCGCGGGCCCGGTCGGCCGTGCCGAACGGCACCAGCGGGCGCACCTCGATGCTGATCTGCTTGGCCCGGACGGTGCGCCGCCAGGTGCCGACGACCCGGCCGGCCCGGACCAGGGTGGACTGGAACACGGCGTTGCCGCCGGGGATGACGGCCTGCTTGTGGGCCGGGTCGAGCATCAGGGCGCGGTCCTTGAAACCGAGCAGGTACTCGTCGAAACCGGGCAGTGCCAGGAAATCGTCGCCGGGCGCCTCGTCGACGGCGTCCAGCAGGGTCGCGTCCACCATCATCTCGACCCCGCCGACCCGTACGGCCGCCAGCGCGTCACCGGCCAGGGCGATCCCGCGCCGGCAGTCGGCGGCGGTGAGACCGGTCCAGCCGGCGAAGTCCTGGCGGGTGGTCGGGCCGTGGCTGCGGAAGTAGCGCAGCGCGATGGTCGCCAGCGCCTCGTCGCGTTCGGGCCGGTGCGGCTCGGGCGCCCACTCGTCGAGGAGCACGAAGCTCTGTTCGGCGCCGACGTGCGGGGCGACGCAGAGCGTGCCGCGCTGGCTGGCGTACCAGAGCAGGTGGTAGAGCTGTTGGCCTTCGACGCCGATGCCGGCGGAGGTCAGGGTGTCGCGGCACTGGGCGCGGGTGAGCCGGCCGCCACCGGTGAGGGCGGCGCGCAGCACCTCCTCGGCGCGGTCGGCGGTCTCCTCGGTCAGCCCGATCACCTTCCGGCGCTGCGCCGCCCCGGCGAGGACCCGCGGGCCCATCAGCTCCAGCATCCATTTCGCGTCGCGGGACGGCACCAGGTGCACGGTGCCGCGCATCGGCCAGGTACGCAGCACCGTCCGCTGTTCGAGTTCGGTGTGCAGGTCGTCGGAGCTGCGGCCGGGCAACCGCAGGCCCAGCGACCACATCAGGCTCGCCAGGTCCTGGCCCTGCATCGCGCCGAACCACTCGGCGGTCGCGGCGACGTCGGCGGGCCGTCCGGGTCGGGGCGTCAGCAGCAGGCTGCGCAGCCGCAGCGCCAGCGCCTGCGGCTCGGTGAGTTCCATGGGGCGTAGCCAACCAGAAACCTGTGACACCGGGCGGGCGTCGCGGCGACCACCGTGGCCTCCGCATCGGCGGCCTCAGGTGACAGGCGGGCACGCACCGTCGCGGGGACCGTGGAGCAGGCCGCAATCGCCGAGCGTGTGATCATGGCGGGGTGAGTTTGCGCAGCGTGCACGACCGGGACGAGCTCGCCGCGCTGCTGCGCCGCGATCCGGCACTGCACGCCTACGAACTGGGCGACCTCGACGACGAGTTCTGGCCGCAGACGACCTGGTACCGGCACGGCGATGCCGTCGCACTGCTCTACCACGGCACGAGCCTGCCGACCCTGATCGCCCTTGACCCGCCCACCCGGTTGCCCGAGCTGACCGCGCTGATCGTGGCGGCGGTCCCGCTGCTGCCGGCCCGCTTCCACGCCCACCTCAGCACCGGCGCCGAGACCGGCCTGGCCGCCGGGTACGACCTGCACCAGGTCAGCGGGCACCTGAAGATGAGCCTCACCGACCCCGGCCTGCTGCCGCCGGAGCCGGCCGACGGGGACGTCCTGGGCGCGGTGGACCTGCCGGAGCTGCTGGAGTTCTACGATGCCGCGTACCCGCAGCACTGGTTTGAGCCGGGCATGCTCGCCAAGGGGCCGTACCTGGGGATCCGGCGCGACGGGGAGCTGGTGGCGGTCTGCGGCGCGCACGTCTGGTCCCCTGCGTACGGGGTGGCGGCGATCGGCAACGTCGCGGTGCGGCCGGACGTACGCGGGCAGGGGCTCGGCCGGACGGTGGTCGGCCAATGGTGCCGGCTCGCCGCCGCGCGGGTGGAGCGGATCGGCCTGAACGTCCGCGCCGACAACGTCGCGGCGGTGGCGCTCTACCGGCGGCTCGGGTTCAGCGTCGTCGGCGAGTACGTCGAACTGCTCGCGACCAGCCGCCCGGCGCCCGCGACCCGGCCCTGACCACCGGCCGGCGCGTGCCCGGCCGCCGAGTGCCGGGTGCCGAGTGCCAGCCGCCGGGTGCCGGGTGCCGGGCCTTTGACACGGGTGGCCCCGCCTGCCGGGAGACCGGTCAGGCGGGGCCGACGGAGCTGTGTCGATCAGGTGGTGCGTTCGGTGGTTTCGGGGACGCCGGGCAGCGGCAACTCCTCGACCAGTTCGCCGTCGACGGCCGCGGCCTGCGCCGGCAGGGGCTGCTCCCGCAGGTGCCGGTTGTTGCGCGGCTCCTGCTTGGTCTTGGCGTCGTTCAGCCGTCGGCGCAGGTCGTCACGGACGTCGTTGAGGGCGGCGTGCAGGTCCTCCTCTGAAGAGGTGGTGACGATCTTCTGCCGGCCGGCGATCCAGCACTCCAGGGTCACCTTCTGACCGGGCGCCTCCCGGTCCTTGACCGACACCTCGATCTCGGTGCGGTCGGCGCCGAAGGACGCCAGCCGGTTGTCCAGGGTGGCGAACTGCTCGGCGATCCAGTTCCGGTCGCCCTGGGAGAAGCCGGCCCCGACGCGCAGGCACTCCTGCACGGTGGCGGGGTTCGGGTGGGCGCTCATCGCGGTCCCCCTTCCTCGGTACGGGAAGAGGCCGGGTAAGTACGTTCGCGCAACATCTCGTTCGCCCTCCAATCAGCCGCGTGCGGTGATGGCCCGCGGTTGATCGGAGCCTTACCCCGGCAGTGCCGCTTTGGAACAGCCTGTCCCGATCCAGTGCCGCCGGGCCGCCACGCCAGGGTGAGCGGGAATCGGGTTTGGGCAGGGTCATCCGTCTCGCTGTCCGGCACGCATCCGGGACGCCGACGCCCGCCGACGTCGGTGCGGTGAGGCGCGTATCAGCCGCCTCCGCGCAGCGCCCGCAGCACCTCCAGCGCCTCGGCGTATCCGGTGAAGTGCACGTCGGTACGGGTGGCGTGGTCGGCGAGCGTCAGCGCCACACCCCGGAACGCCGGGAGGGCCGCGACGATCTGCGCCACGTTCTGCGGTGTGTAGTCGAGGACGGCGACCAGGTCGTGGCCCCGGGCGAGCTGGTTGAGGTCGTCGATCTGCAGCTCGTCGTCGTAGGCGGGCGACTCGTCGCGCAGGACCTGCCAGGCGTTGCGGTACTCGGGGAGGACGTCGACCTGGAAGAAGGCCGCCTGCAGGTCGTCGACGGTGGTGTACCGGCTCAGGATCCAGGCGGGATCGTCGTCGTGGGCGGCTTCGATGCCGGCGTACACGATGGAGATGCCGGCCTCGCGCAGCGCGGCGCGTACCTGCGGTTCGGGGATGGCGCCGCCCAGTGGCTGGACGAGCCGGGCCCCGATGGCGCGGGCCCGGCGAATCCCGTCGAACGGGTCCTCGCGCAGGTCGACCATCGCGACGAGCCCCGCGGTACGCAGCGAAGCGCCGATCTCCGCGGCCAACTCCATCGCGACCGTCCGCCGGTCGGCGAAGCGCGGATCCGGGTCGAGCGGGACGCCGATCAGGCCGGCGCCGAGCTCCTCCACCGCTTTCGCCTCGTCCACCGAGCAGACCCGATCGACCTTGATCAGTTTATTCATAACGGATGATCGTCCCATTCAGCTGATCCGCGCCCTTGAAGTCCGCCGGCACCACCCAGATCTTGCCCTTCGTGCTCGTGGAGATCTTCCAGTACGGCGAGCCGGCCGGAGTGTGCCGGCCACCACCGGGATGGACCTGGACGTTCGTCACCTCCGGATGCCGGTCGATGCGCACCTGAACGGCGTTGCCGGAGGTTCCCTTCTTGGTGCTCTGCTCGACGGTGGCGTCGTACCCGGCATCCCGGAACACCTGGGCGATCTCTTCCGCGGAGCGCCCCGCCACCGACTGCGGTGAGTTCACGAAATCGTCAATGGTCGGTGCCGAGCCGCCGGAATCGGGGCTGTTGCCGGAATTCGGCGTACCTTGACCGCCGGGTCCACCCGGGCGGCCGTCCTCCGCGCGCCCCGTCACGATTGCGTGCCCAGCCTTCACGCTCGCCGGGCCGGGGCCGTTCGCGCCGTCTTTCTGCGACGACGAATCGGCATCATCGCCGCCGTCGCCGGGCTTCCGTGGTGGTGGTGTCATGGCAACCTAGCCGTCGAGAAACCAGGAGAGGCCGGGCCAGGGTCAGGGTCGACGCATCGGTGAAGACGCACCGCCAGGCCTCGCAGCTGCCGGCCCCACCGTACCGGTGTCCCAGCAGTCTGGACGGAGAATATATCGACGGCAACCGTTCGCGCTGCCCCGCCGTGTCAGCGCGGTCAGAAGAGCGTCAGCGGTTCCACCGGCGCCGGCTCGGGCAGCGGCGCCAGCTGCGGCAGGTGCGTGCGGACCTCGTCGTGGAATCGGCGGGCCAGGGCCGGCGCGTCGGCGTTGTCGGGGGTGTGGATGAAGACCGTCGGCGAGCGCCCCTCGCGCAGCCACCCGGCGAC
>Ga0233365_1001334_pt1 | contig 10576 bp, 8 predicted proteins | sample ElkDunMinimDraft_27_FD_191535 | JGI IMG/M metagenome (GOLD analysis project Ga0233365, IMG submission 191535) | Fecal eukaryotic communites from dung pellets of Tule Elk in California, USA - Elk Dung C36 | ecosystem: Host-associated > Mammals > Digestive system > Large intestine > Fecal | place... | reverse complement strand
CATTAATTTTAGCAGGATTAGTAACACTAACAGTAGTAACTGGATTTAGTGTTGTAACAAAAAACAATGAGACGGATAACAATGTAAAAGTTGTAGGGAAGGAATTAGCGTATGCAGAAATAGCAACCGCTAATAATTTGAGTAAAGATTCTTCTAAAATAAACGAAAAAGAAGCTGAATTAAAAAGTGAATTAATTAAGTTAAATGCTGAACTAGAAGCTTTAGAAAGCGAAGTGGAAACAGTTCACGAAGAAACCAAAGCATCTTACTACCACGATAAATTCAACGGTAAAAAAACAGCAAGCGGTGAGGTTTTTAGTAACAAAAAATACACTGCAGCGCATAAAACATTACCTTTTGGAACTAAAGTGCGTGTAACAAATCTTACAAATGACGAAGAAGTGATTGTTGAAATCAATGATCGCGGACCATTTTCTAAAGGGCGTCAGTTAGATTTAAGCAAAAAAGCTTTTATGGATTTAACCCATAACCGCAATCACGGTACATTAAGCGTTAAAGTTGAGGTGTTACCGGAAGATTACGAAGATAAGAAAATCGAAATACAAGAAGAATTGAATGTAGTAACTTCGGTTCCAAATGATTTAGACTTACATGAATTTGCGTTATAGCCTTTTTAGTATCTTAATAATATTGTGTTTTGCAAGTTGTAAAACGGCAAATCGCACAAAAAACACGAAAACCTCATTGTATAAAGATGAGGTTTTTGCATGTTATTACCACAATAAATTTAATGGCAGGAAAACAGCAAGCGGCGCCGTATTTTCTAACAGTAAACTAACCGCAGCACATAAAACACTGCAGTTTGGTACTAAAGTTAAGGTTACCAATATTGAAAATGATAAAAGTGTAATTGTTGAAATTAACGATCGCGGACCGTTTACAAAAGGTTTGGAAATTGATTTAAGCAAAAAAGCATTCGATCAAATCTCGCACGATAAAAAAGCAGGCAAACTTCAGGTTAAATTAGAGTTGATTAACGATTCCAAGAAGTAAAAGGCACATTGCTTAAATACGCATTGTAATAACGCTCGTCGCCCGTTAATTCGTCGCCCAACCAATCTGGTTTTTCAAATTGCTGATCTGTTGTTTCCAATTCTACTTCGGCAATAACGAGTCCTTTGTTTGCGCCTTCAAAAACATCAACCTCAAAAACAATAGCATCAAACGGAATTAAATACCGGGTTTTTTCAATCACAAAATCTTCGCACAGCAATAAAAGCGCTTCGGCATCTTTAATGTCGATCTCTTTTTCCCATTCAAATCGTGATAAACCATCGGCAGAACTTATGCCTTTCACAGTAATAAATCCCTTATTTCCTTTGGTACGTATGCGAACCGTTCGGTTTTTATCGGTATTCAAATACCCTTGAGTTATCTTGTAGCTTTCTTTAGCATTCGCCAAAAAAGTAGTACTTTTAACGCTGAATTTTCTTTCAATTTCTAACATTGATTTTCTAGATTTTCTTCGAAATCAAATATCGTAAAAAAGAATTTATGAGTTTAATAAAAAAACAGTTAACCTATAAAAATGTCAATGAAATATTTACAAAATACATTGTAGATGATCAGGTGGTTTTGCAAGAACGACTGTATTTTTTATACGATTTGGTGCGATATTACCGTCCAAGAAATCCAAAAGCAGTTGCCAATATTACCTTGCGCGAACTGTTGGATCATTTGATTGAATTCGACAAGCACCGTGTAATTCTTGCCAATTACCTTAAAAATATTCTGTCGGGAAGATCGTTCCATAGAATGGTTTCAGATGCCGGTATTTTGCAGGATTCAGATTTTTTGTATGAGATCAGAAAACGTATTTCAGCAAAAATACTTCCTTATCAGCCACAAAGAGATACATTGGAATATGCTTTGAATCAGGTTTTTTATAAGGAAAATGATTTCGTGTGGATCAATAAAATTCCGTTAGCCGAATTAATAGAACTGGTTGAAATTTTACAGATCAAGGATATTTACAGTTTTGAAAAGGCAGATGACGGAGCTTTGTCTGAAATACTGTATGCCATGGGACTTTTAACCCAGCGAATGAGCGGACGTTCAATGGAAACCAGTATTTTGAACATGATACCGAAATACAACCACTTGGGAAGTCCGTTTTTAGGTTTCGAAAACGAGTTTTTAGAGATTGAAAACCGTTTGCGAAAAGGCGAAATACAGTTTGTAGATTCCAATGATTTAAACTACCGACAAATGGTTATTTTGTATAACCAGTGTGTAGATTTGGTTAAGCACGCCTATAAAAACAGTGCAACATTTGGTATTACCCTTAAAGTAAACCAAAGTTTGCTGCGTATAAGACAGCAATTAGAAAGAATTCAAATTTTAATGAATTTTATGGTTGTGGATCATCCTAAAGATCGAATCGAAAATACCGTAAAATTGTCTTTAAGATTAATAGAATACAACTGTTATAAAAACAATATTAGCAAATTAATTGCCGAAAGTACGCAGGTTGTATCGTACGAAATTACCCAATACACAGCCAAAACAGGCGAGCATTACATTACAGAAACTGCCAAAGAATATTTTTCAATGTTTAAAGCATCAATGGGTGCAGGGCTTGTGGTTGGTTTCTTATGTATTTTTAAAGTGTTGTTGTCTAAAGCAAACACAAGCGATTTTGGCTTTGCTTTTTTGTACAGCATGAATTACGCTTTTGGATTCATTGTAATTTACTTATGCGGATTTGCGTTGGCAACAAAACAGCCTGCAATGACGGCATCGACCATTATAAAAGCAATTGAAGAAGGTAGAAAAAATCAAACATCAACAACCGAACAACATAGTTCTTTTGCCAAATTATTTGCAAGACTTTTTCGCTCTCAGTTCATTGCTTTTGTAGGAAACGTTATTATGGCGTTTGGCGTGGCATTGCTTTTAATTTGGATAATTGACAGTATTACCGGCATAAATATTACCGATACCAAATGGCATACGTTATTAAAAGATTCGAGTCCGGCACATTCGCTGGCAATTTTTCATGCGGCTATTGCGGGAGTTTTTCTTTTTCTGTCGGGAATTATTTCGGGGAATGTTTCAAACAAAAACAAGCACAATCAGGTGTATTACCGTATACAGGAAAATCCGTTTTTAAAATCAACCATCGGTGCGTATAAAGCAAACAGATTAGCAGGTTGGTTAGAAAAAAAATGGCCGGGAATTATTTCTAATCTTTGGTTTGGTGTTTTCATGGGAAGCACACATTCCATCGGAATTTTTTTAGGTTTAAATTTGGATATCCGTCATATTACTTTTGTGAGTGGAAATATTGCGTTAGGTGCTTATGGAGCCGATTTTCAACTTACTTGGACAACTTGGATGTGGTGCCTTTTAGGTTTGTTTTTTGTAGGATTTATGAATTTTATCGTAAGTTTTGGTTTGTCATTAGGATTGGCATTCCGATCAAGAAATATTCCGTGGACAGAAGTTTTCTCTTTGCAGAAATCGGTTTGGAAACACTTTAAAAAACAGCCGCTGCATTTCTTTTTTCCGCCTCGTAAAAGAAAAGAAACTGTTATTAATTGATTTAGATTGTAATGGAAATAAATCAGACGCATCGCAAAATAATTCATGTAGATATGGATGCGTTTTACGCTTCGGTAGAACAGTTAGATTTTCCTGAATTAAGAGGTAAACCACTTGCCGTGGGCGGATCTGAAGAACGAGGCGTAATATCGGCAGCAAGTTATGAAGCTAGAAAATTTGGAGTTCGAAGCGCGATGAGTGGTAAGCTCGCGATAAAGAAATGCCCGGAATTAATCTTTGTAAGACCGCGTTTTGGTCGATACAAAGAAATATCAAACCAAATAAGACAAATCTTTTTAGAATATACCGATCTGGTAGAACCGTTATCTTTAGACGAAGCTTTTTTAGATGTAACCGTTAATAAAAAAGGGTTTAAAAGCGCCACTTTAATGGCAGAAGAAATCCGATTGGAAATCTTTCAAACTACCGGATTAGCAGCATCAGCAGGAATTTCCATCAATAAATTTCTTGCAAAAATAGCAAGCGACTACAATAAACCAAACGGACAAAAAACAATTAAACCCGACGAGATAATTCCGTTTTTAGATTCGTTAGAAATTAAAAGCTTTTTTGGTGTGGGAAAAAAAACCTGTGAAAAAATGTATCATCTGGGTATTTTCACGGGTGCCGATTTACGCCAAAAATCGTTAGATTTTTTAGAAAATCATTTCGGGAATTCAGGTGTTCATTTCTATCAGTTGGCTCGTGGGATTAGTAATTCGGCAGTTGTTCCAAATCGATTACCTAAATCAATAGGCGCTGAACGAACGTTTAGAGAAAATTTTACATCGATCATTCCTTTGAAAGAAAAGTTAACCGATGTTTGCGAAGAAGTTTCAACCCGACTGCAAAAACGAAATCTTTCGGGCAAAACAATTACCCTCAAAATAAAATACAGCGATTTTAACTTACAGACAAAAAGTTTAACGTTGCCGTATTACATAAGCAGTTTTGATCTGCTGTTAGATACTTCTTTGGAGCTGTTACAACAAAGCAATTTAAAAACTTCGGTACGCTTAATTGGTATTCAGGTAAGTAATTTAAACATCAACCAGAAAAAAGCAGAATATGTGCAGTTGAAGTTTAGGTTTTAGAAATAAAAAAACTCAAACCGAAAGGTTTGAGTTTTTTATATAAATAATATATTATTTATTTTTTCTCGTAATCTTGTGTTGTATTAGCTTTTGTTTTTTGTGCATTTAATACATTGCCATCTTTATCTAAAACTGCAACAACTACACTAGCTTTTGAAAGATCTTTTGTTTCATAAGTTAAATTTACGGTTGCTTTAAACTCGTTTGCAGTTGTTGTTTGTCCTGCTGCAATAGTTTCTCCTAAGAAATTATTGGTAGCACGTACCACATGATCGTGAACAAAATTCATAGACCAAGCTGGTTGTCCGGAATTGTTACCAAACATAGCCGTAGCATTCGCTTGTTGAAATACCAATCCATCTTCTAATAAGTACACAACATATTTAAGTTCTTGGTTAATGTTTTGACCGAATTTTAAACTTACATCAACTTTACCATTTGTTGCAGCTAGGTTTGATTCTATTTTGATACCAATTGGTGAGCCTTCAGTTAAAAGATTATATTTCTTTTGGAAAGTCTCAAATTTTTCAGATGAAAATGAGTAAACTCCTGTAGCTGTTGCTGGGATAAAACTTTGAAAACCAGTTCCAGGAATGGTTGTGTTTCTGTTAAAACTTAAATGTGGCCAACCTTTAAGGTTTATAGCTTTCATAAGGTTGGTCATACCTGGCAATACATATGGATCTTTTACACTATTTGGATTAAAATCACCATGCACGCCGATACCAATAATTCTATTTTTATAATCTGACCCTTCTAAACCTTCAATAGCAACAGTACCTAATGGACACCACATACAACTTGCAGATGTGATATCTTCAATTAATATTTTCTGTTTGAATTCTCCTTTTGTAAAGTCAACTTCAGTATTTTGTGGTTCAGTAGGTGTTGAATCATCAGAACCAGAACAGCCAACAAAACCTAATGATGCTATTCCTAATAGCAAAACTGGTAAAAATTTCTTTTTGAACATAATATGTTGTTAATATATAGTTAATATGATGTAAAATAATAAAAAAAAAATATCATAAAAAAATTATTCGATAATTATTTTATCCTTAATTTTGGAACTAAATTTTTAAAGAACTGATAATATATCATGAAATTACGTTTATCATTAGTAGCTTTTTGCTTGATGTTTGTAACATTTGCAATTGGTCAAAACAAATTACCTAATGTTTCATTAAAAGGACTTGATAATAAATCTATCAATATTGCTAATTACAATAGCTCGTCTAAACCTGTAATTGTTAGCTTTTGGGCAACTTGGTGTGGACCATGTATTAAAGAGTTAGAAGCTGTTAAAACAAAATATGCCCAATGGCAAAAAGATTATGGTGTGGAATTAGTGGCAATATCTATTGATGATTCTAAAACTATTAATCGTGTAAAACCTATGGTAACTTCAAAAGGATGGAAATACCAAGTTTTATTAGATACAAATCAAGAGCTTAAAAGAGCTTTAAATGTTGTGAATGTACCTTATACAATGATTCTTTATAAAGGTAAGGTTATGTTTACACATTCTAATTACACTCCTGGAATCGAAAATAAAATCGAAGAAGAATTAAAAAAAATTAGTAAGAAGTAATCAATGAAAAAGATAATTCTTTCGGCGACGTTATTAACGTCGTCTTTCTTTTATGCGCAAGTGCGCGTTGGGATTGAATCAAATAATCAGTATTATCTTGATGATGATAAGATTAAAATCGATGAAAAAGAAGCAGAAGATCGTTTAAGATCTAATACTTATATAAAGGTTGATTATTTTAAAAACAAATGGGAGTTTGGTACACAGATAGAATCTTACTATCCGAAAGCCATAATTAATTATAGTCCCGATTTAAAAGATGTTAACATAGGTACTATTTATGCTCGATATAACGATATAGAAAATGGTGTTAATATTACATTAGGTCATTTTTACGAGCAATTTGGTAGCGGTTTAATTTTGCGTTCATGGGAAGATCGTGCATTAGGAGTAAATAATGCGCTTTTTGGTATGAATGCTAAATTACGTTTAACAAAAAATCTTGATTTAACCGCTCTAGGTGGTAAGCAACGTGTTGGAATGGGGTTCGATTTTTCTGAAAGTTATGTGTTAGGAACCAATTTGGAGTTTAATGCTGCAGATGCACTTAAGTTAGAAAATACCGATTTAAGATTTGGAGCTAGTTACGTAGGTAGGTTAGATGAAAAAAAAGAAGTTGTTTACGAAGGTGTTAATGATTTAACCAGTGCTGTTTCGGCGCGTTTTAATTTAGGAATTGGCGGATTTAATTTTGGTACAGAATATATTCACAAGCAAAAAGATATTGTTATTTCGAATGAAGATTATGTGGATGGAACGTTTCTAGATGGAAATGCTTTATTGGTTAATCTGGGTTATAACAAAGGTTATTTTGGATCAAGTGTTAACCTTAGAAGAATGGAAAACATGACGTTTTATTCAGATAGAAAGTTAGCTGGAAATCAATACAATAAAGGTGTCATCAATTATATTCCGGCATTAACAAAGCAATACGATTTTTCATTACAAAATATTTACGTGTACCAAGCGCAAGGAGGAGTTAATTGGTTTGAAAAAAGAAACGGCGAAATAGGCGGACAATATGATTTTTACTATGATTTCGTGGAAGGAAGTGCATTGGGAGGTAAGTACGGAACACACTTGGCGGTTAATGGATCTTATTGGGGAGGATTGAAATCAACCTATGATTTTGCTAACAATAAACTAGAGGATGAGTTTTTGAAATTTGGAGAAAAATATTATTCAGATATTGCTGTAGAGGTAAGAAAAAATTGGTCACCTACCTTTCAAACCATAACAATGTATATGAATCAGTACTACAATGCCCCTATCCTAGAAGGAAAGTTTGATGATGTTAAAACAGATATTGTTAGTGTTGAAGGTTTGTATAATTTTTCTGAAACAAGTTCGGTACGTTTACAGGTGCAAAACATGTGGGCATCTGCAGATAAAGGCGATTGGGGAGCAGCTTTGTTAGAGTATGTTCCTAACACCATGTTTAGTATTTATGTTACAGATATGTATAATTATGGAAACTCACATCCTGAAACTCGTATTCATTATTATAGTGTTGGCGGAAGTTTTTCTAAAGGCGCAACCCGTATAGCTGTAAATTATGGTCGTCAACGTGGTGGATTAATGTGTGTAGGCGGTGTTTGTAGATATGTACCAGAATCAAACGGCCTCACTTTAAACCTAACAACAAATTTCTAAATAACTTAAAGTCTGAATATTAATTCAGACTTTTTTTATTGATTTTTAGGAAGATAAAAAAAAACAACGTAAATTTGCACCACTTTTTAGTAGAAGATAAAGGAATGTGCTAAAAGGTTGAAACATAAATCAATAACAACTTCTGTTTAAAACTTCGTTACAATCCTTAAATAAACAGAATACAAATTTATTATCAGACATGTCTGAACAAACACAAAACGCAAAAGAATTCTTAGATACTTTCAACTGGGAAAGTTATGAAAACGGTATTGATGCAGTAGATGCTCAAAACTTACAAGAATTCGAAGATTTAGTAGAAAAAACTTTTATCTCAACTGGTGATGAAGAGGTTGTAGAAGGTGTAGTAGTAAGAATCACAGACAGAGATGTAATCGTTGATATCAACGCTAAATCTGAAGGTGTTATTTCTTTAAACGAATTCCGTTACAATCCTAGCTTAAAAGTTGGTGATAAAGTAGAGGTTTTAATCGACGTTCGCGAAGATAAAAACGGACAATTAGTATTATCTCACCGTAAAGCTCGTACAATCAAAGCTTGGGATCGCGTTATCGCAGCTCATGATACAGGCGAAATCGTTAACGGTTTTGTTAAATGTAGAACTAAAGGTGGTATGATCGTTGACGTATTCGGTATCGAAGCTTTCTTACCAGGATCTCAAATCGATGTGAAACCAATCCGCGATTACGATCAATACGTAAACAAAACTATGGAATTTAAAGTTGTTAAAATCAACCACGAATTCAAAAATGTAGTAGTTTCTCACAAAGCATTAATCGAAGCTGATATCGAAGTTCAGAAAAAAGAAATCATCGGTCAGTTAGAAAAAGGTCAAGTATTAGAAGGTGTTGTTAAAAACATTACTTCATACGGTGTATTCATTGATTTAGGTGGTGTTGACGGATTAATCCACATTACAGACTTATCTTGGTCTCGTATCAACCACCCATCTGAAGTATTAGAATTAGACCAAAAATTAAACGTTGTAATCTTAGATTTCGATGACGAGAAAACACGTATCCAATTAGGTTTAAAACAATTAAACGCTCATCCATGGGATGCTTTAAATGCTAACTTAAACGTTGGTGACAAAGTAAAAGGTAAAGTAGTTGTTTTGGCTGATTACGGTGCATTCATCGAAGTTGCAGAAGGTGTAGAAGGTTTAATCCACGTTTCAGAAATGTCATGGTCAACGCATTTACGTTCAGCACAAGATTTCGTGAAAATCGGTGATGAAGTAGAAGCAGTTATCTTAACATTAGATCGCGACGATCGTAAAATGTCATTAGGTATCAAACAATTATCAAACGATCCTTGGACAGACATTACATCTAAATACCCAGTAGGTTCTAAACATACAGGTACAGTTCGTAACTTTACAAACTTTGGTGTTTTTGTTGAATTAGAAGAAGGTATCGACGGTTTAGTTTATATTTCTGACTTATCTTGGACTAAAAAAATCAAACACCCATCAGAATTTGTTAACGTAGGTGACAAATTAGATGTTGTTGTATTAGAATTAGACGTTGAAGGTCGTAAATTATCATTAGGTCACAAACAAACTACAGATAATCCATGGGATGCTCACGAAGCAGCTTACGGTGTAGGTACAGTACAAAACGGTACAATTGCAGACTTAAACGATAAAGGTGCTACTGTAAACTTCGAAGAAGATGTAGTTGCGTTCATCCCAACACGTCATTTAGAGAAAGAAGACGGTAAAAAATTGAAAAAAGGCGATACAGCTGATTTCAAAGTTATCGAATTCAACAAAGAATTTAAAAGAGTTGTAGCTTCACATACTGCTACTTTCCGCGAAGAGGAAGAGAAGAATGTAAGAGCATCAGAAGAAAAAGTTTCTTCTAACAATTCATCAAACGAAAAAACAACTTTAGGTGATATCGACGCTTTAGCAGAATTAAAAGCTAAAATGGAAGGTAAAAACTAATTCGTTTTTTCCAAATAAATTAAATCCCGTTAGTTCACTAGCGGGATTTTTTTGTTTTTCGGCGTTCCCCTTACATCCGGTTTCAAAACAAAATTTCAGAAAACTCACCATAGAAGCTGACAGAAAATTGCAGTAAGCAGTCGGGTCGGGCTATTCGCTTCAAGACCTCGCTCGTCGTGCCTCCTCACTGCGGGCTATCCGCTACTATCCCTAACGCGGTTTTGTTTTAGGTTTTATATCATATGGTATGTGTTGTGAGTTTTTTTTTTTTTTTTTTTAAAGAAAATCTCCGAAAATCTGTGCCGTCTGTGGTTAAATGTTTCAAGTTCTTTTAGCGTATCAATTGCCTCGAACTAAAGTTCGAGGATTACTGTAAATTACAATCGGCTTTAGCCAAATGATAAAAGAAATCCGCAAAAATTCGTGCAATCAGTGGTTAAATAAAAGAATAACCTTGGGCTTCAGACAAACATTCACACGGTCAGTGAGCTGGTCGCTGAGCCTGTCGAAGTGCCAAGCATCCAACATCTAACATCCCTCACTAAACACATCTTCAGCCTCTTACAAAAAAGAATAAAAAACTTTGCAGAATCATTTGGAAGATCAAAAAAAACAGTACTATATTTGCAACCGCTTTCAGAACAAGTAAAGCCACGTTCCTAGAAAAAAAAGTAAAAAATAAATTTGGATTAAATAGTAAAGGTTTCG
>Ga0233365_1001333_pt1 | contig 10578 bp, 11 predicted proteins | sample ElkDunMinimDraft_27_FD_191535 | JGI IMG/M metagenome (GOLD analysis project Ga0233365, IMG submission 191535) | Fecal eukaryotic communites from dung pellets of Tule Elk in California, USA - Elk Dung C36 | ecosystem: Host-associated > Mammals > Digestive system > Large intestine > Fecal | place... | reverse complement strand
CCGAAGCCAATGGTGGCTTCCTTCGCCGCGACGAGCTGCTCGACTTTCACATCGACGGCAACAAGCTCCCAGTAATCGACTACTCGCGTGGCATCCGGAATCCCCGGGATTTCTCGTCGACGCTCTCCATCGTGAGCTCGGCGAGCGGCCCGTACGACGACACCGAGTCGGAAGACGGTCTTCTGCACTACGCCTATCGCTCGGGCGACCCGTGGTCTGGCGACAACCGGAAACTCCGTCATGCGATGGAGACGGACATGCCACTCATCCTGTTCCGCAAGGAAGTCGCGAACATCTACACACCTGTTGCTCCCGTGTACGTCGTGGACGACGAGCCGGAGAACAGCCAGTTCCTCATCGCTCTAGACGAGGCCTTTCGATTCATCCCCGATCCGGCGCATCTCACGACGCCGCAGCGCGAGTACGCGCTGCGGCTCGCGAAGCAACGACTCCATCAGCCGGCATTCAGAACGCGAGTGCTCGTCGCGTACGAGACACGGTGCGCGATCTGCGAGCTCAAGCACGGGGCGCTTCTCGATGCCGCGCACATCATCCCTGACAGCGACGAACGGGGCGTCCCGACTGTCAATAACGGCCTGGCATTGTGCAAGATCCACCACGCGGCCTACGACCAGAACATGCTCGGCGTCACGCCGGACTACGAGGTTCGGATCTCCCTCGAACTCCTCAAGGAGGTCGATGGCCCGATGCTCAAGCACGGCCTCCAGGAGATGCACGGGCGCCAGCTCGCCGTACCACGGAAGCCCGCTGATCTTCCCGACCGTGAACTGCTCGCCCTGCGGTACGCGCACTTCGGCAGCCGAGTCCACTCGTAATCAGCAGACGAAGGATCGATTCAATGCTCGGGGTGCGAAACCTCAGGACGTTGTCAAACTGAGTTCGCCCCCCGAGGACGTTGAGGGCTCGGGAGATTTGATCTGCGGCTCGCGACGCGTGAACGTGAGCGAGACCGAGGCGTTGGCCTTGGTCACCAGACCCACCGCGACGCCCGCCTCGATCCCCAGGTTGAACTGGATCTCGTCGAGCTGAAAAGCCGACCGCGCGGCCGCACCCGAGGTCGCCGTCGCCAGCGCGGAGAGCCTTTCGACGACTGTGTCCCAGACCTCGCCGAGCCCGTCGATCGTCTCGACCACGCGAGTCTTGCGGTGCTGCTCGAAGCCGGAGGGATCCTCCGGTCCCTGAGGAGGATTCGCCTGCGCGATGACGACCTGCATCTCAACCATCGAGGGCTCCTAACGTGTCAGGGTCTGCTCCAAGGAGAGTGGCGGCCTGACGCAGGTCGAGAGCGTGCCCGTACGGCGCCCAGACGCCACGCTCGTCCGCCGCGTTGTGCTTGCCGAGATAGATGCCACACAGCTCGTCGGCGGGCGTCGACACGAGCGAACCGCTCTGGCCCGGCCGACCGTGGCCGCTGGTCAAGAAGTTCTGCGGCACGGCGGCCGAGAGGAGCCTCGGAACGGAGTCGATCCCCATCATCACGGTGGTCGGCAGCGGATCGCCGTCCTGCAGGTGGAGGAGGGCCACCTCACCGGTTCCGACATGACGCACCGGTCGCTGCCGCATCGTCGTACGAGAGCACTCGAGCTCGACCAGGGCCGCGTCGATGTATCCCGGTCCGGGGCGCACGAGACGCGCGGGGTGCCCGTGCGAGCAGCCGACCGGCACGCGGGAACCCGCTCGGAACCGGTCTACGACGTGACCGGCCGTGATCCCGCACAGGGCCGACCCCTCATTCAGGTACGCAGCGATGCGACCGTCATGATCGTGATCGTGCGGGACGCGCTCCATCCGGAATCGGACCACTGGGAAGACGACGCCGTCGACCGCCACCGGAGGAAGGTGCAGCGGGTAGGGACGGAGCGGTCCGTTGTCGAACAGCACCACGCCGAACCGGTAGCCATCGATCTCCGGAAGATCACCGTCGCCCTGGTCTCGGCTCAGTACATGGAAGATCCCCGTCCCCACCAGGGCCGTGTCCTCGAGAAGACGGCCGAGCTCACCGTCCTCGCGGGCACGGTCAGCGAGGGCAGACCGCAGCGCAGAGGCCCACGCGGCCGCCGGAAAGGGTTCTACGAACGGCTCCCTCGACCAAGGGGGTCGCCGCTCGAAGTCCTCGTACCATCGCCGGGGCACCTCGCCTGGTACGAGGTCTGCCACGATTCGCTCGTCGATCACGTCGGCACCTCACATCGTCGGGAGTCACCGTCGAGGAGCGCGACGACTCGCGTCGCACCCGCCTTCACACGAAGTGAGGTCGGGAGGACATGAGGTGATACAACGCCCGCCGTACTTCACCCCCGCGCTACCTCCCCTTGCCGTGGTCGGGCTACGGCGCCGGATATTTCGCGTGGATGTCGCCGTCGACCAGCCGCCAGCAGAAGTCGTTCATGCGCGCGGCGGCGGGAGCGTGCCGGGCGAGGATGCCTGCCACTGCCTCCGGGACGTCGTCGGGGATCTCGCCATCTGCGCATCGACGCACGTAGGCGTTCCGTGCGACCGGACCACCGCTGGCCGGCATCGGCACCCCGCACACCGTGGTGACGAGCCAGTTCACCAGTCGCATCGCCGCGTAGTCGGCGTCGTGGTCGACGTTCCGGGCGACGAACTCCCGCTCGTCGTCGGAGAGGTCGAACCGGGGCGACGTGGCCAGCCCGAGATCGACGAGGTAGATCTGGTGGTGGTCCGCGCGCATGTTGCCGAAGTGTCCGTCCATGTGGAGCACCTCGCGGCTGCGCAGGAAGGCGACCGCGTCGAAGATCTGGCGCTCGACCGCCTCGGCGCTGGCCAGCGGGTCGTTCAGGCACTCGGAGAGGCGATCCGGGAGGTGCTCGAGGAAGAGCACGAGGCTGGAGCGTGCATCGGCCAGCTCTTCGAGCCGTACCCGCACCGCAGAATCGCCACCGAACTGGGCGACGACCGCCTCGATGTCCTGGTGCTCGGATGCGACGGGCGGGCGACCCGGGAGTACCCGCCAGTGGTGCATCAGGGCGAAGGCCTCGGACTCACCGCCGAGCACACCCTCGGTGAGACTGAGGTTCGCACCGAGCTCGCGCCACGCCCCGAAGCCCGGGCCGGCGAGGCGATACATGCCGTACTGGCAGAACGTCGGCAGGTCGAACAGGTTCGCGGTGCTGTGCGGATGCGCCAGCTCCCGCTCGGTGATCGGGATGCGCTTGGCGAACACCCGGACACCGTCGACGTCGAGCACCGACGCGCCTCCACCCACGCCCACGGCGCCACCGGACGCGTCATGGAGCAGCGCGGCGAGCTCGCCGTCGTCGCGGGCCGCGAGCGAAGCGGACACGAGCTCGTGACGGTCGCGTCGGGCGCTCAGCATCACGCCATTCTGCCTCCCCGGTCGAGGGTCAGGCAGGGAGCGCCAGTGGTGACAGCCCCGGGTGCTCTCGGAGCGCCCGTTCGCCGTGCGTCCGGTAGAGCGTCATCACAGCGGCGAACGGCGCGTGGTCCCCGGTGAGCATCAGCGGCTCCGCCGACGCGAACTGGCACACGAGACCCCAGCTTTCCGGCTCGGGGAACACTGCCGTCATCGCCGAGTAGTCGAACGAGAGCCACTGCCCGCGCACCTGGAGAAGGAGCCGGTGGTTGCTGACGACCAGTCGGGTGAGGCAGCGCTCCCTCCACTGCGCGCGCGCCAGGCTGTGCGCCGCGTTGCGCTGTGCCACGTTGGACACTGCCGTCGCGGCGAGCCCGGCGAGGACGAATCCCGGCCGACCGTAGAAGAACCCCGAGGTCTGCGTGTAGCTGACGTCCATCCCGTAGTAGCGGGCGTACCCGATCGGCACGTCGCAGAAGAACTCCTCGTTCGCGTACGGGACCACGTCCCAGACGGGCAGGGTGGGGGGAACCTCGCGGTCGAGGAGCTGGCGATGGAGTCGTCGTGCGTTCTCCCACGCCTGGGCGGACGTGTCCCGCCGGCGGATCTCGGCGAGCTCGACGGAGGTGAACCGGCCCTTGCTGCGCCGATGGTCCCGGTAGGTGGCGGCGCCCTTGGCGATCGCGACGACGACCAGGACGACCGGCACCACGAACATGGTGACGAGCAGCAGCACGAAGGCGAGCAGCACCCACCTGTCGATCGTGTCCCGCGGCGCTAGAAGACCGAGCAGGACGGCGCTACCCCAGAAGCAGAGCAACGCGAGAAGGAGCGGGACGACCCATCGGGCATGTCGTCTGAGCACGCCGGCCTTGGTGGTCGTGCGCGGATCCTCCATGTGCGGCTACCCCCTGCAGCTCTACGGTCGTCACGGACGTTCCCGCGTCCGGCGAGCACGGTAGCGGAGGGGGAGGGACGGAACGGCCGGTTCGTCCACAGGACGGGACGAGGGTCGACCGAACACTTCCTGCGCAACCTGCAGGAGTGTTGCCACGGACAACCCGGATCAGACTGCTCCTACCCCGCAGCATCCCCGGCGAGGAGGTTCGACGCGAAGCGCACAACGTCCTCCTGCAGGCCGGGATGTGCCCGCGGGTCGGGCATCTCAGCTCCTGCGACCTCGAGCACGGCCGCCAGCGTCGCGCGCACCACGGCCTCCGCGGAGGGCACCCCCCACGATGCACCCTCGGCCACCATGTCCTCGGCCGTGAGCGTGCTGTGCACGTAGGTGCCGTCGACGGCCAGGGCGAGGCGGCCGTCCGTGGGCTGGTGACGCAGCGGGACGACGTCGTACATCGGCGCGATCTTCGCGGTTCCGTCCGGGAGGTGGAGCATCGACACGTTCTTCGCGTGCATGTCGAGGTTGCCGACCGCGACGGAGAGGGTGACGTACCTCAGGAGCTGTTCGACCGCCGTCGGGCCGGCCGCTCGCCGCAGCACCTGCGCGATCCTCACGAGACTGACCTTGCCGCCGATCTCCTGATACTTCTCGTCACCCCGCGCACCGAGCGCCTGGTTCATGTCCTCCTGGTGGAGACGACCACGCGGGGCGTCGGGCGTGCGGTCGTAGCGCTCGATGACGAGCGCCGCCCGCCCGTCGAAGTCGCGCAACTGGGGTGTCCTATGCGTGAGACCGAGGCGCGAGGCGATCCGGGACGCGTACTCCTCGTCGTAGATGATCGTCGGGTTGAGCGCCGAGTCCGGCTTGAGAATGTGGGTCGACGGGTAGCCGTCGTGGACCTGTTGCCAGCCGCCGTCCGCGAGCGCGAGCACGATCTTGTCCTGCACTCCGGCGAGGGACGACTTGCCGCCGAACGGCGAGTTCCCGAGCGGCATGCCTCGCGTGTCGCGGAGCAGCGCGCCGACCTGCTCGTCGGTGAGCGGGGTGGCCCGTGGCGTCCGGGGCTCGCCGGGCGCGTCGGGGTCGTAGAGCTCGACAGCACCCGCGACGTCACGCCCGAAGCGCGCCAGCAGCCCGACGACGTCGCTCTCCGCGACGCGTGCCCGGGAGGCGAGGTCGCTCAGGACGCGACCCTCGGGCAGGAGCTCGGCGAAGTAGTTGCGCCGTCGAGCAGCACGCGCGCGGTTCTCCACGAGGCTCAGCGGCACGGCCTCCGAGAGCACGGTGCTCCCGGGTGGCCAGTGCTGGAGAACGGACCGCTCCGTCCGGAAGTCGAACGTCCGCGAGCCCGTTCCGACGAGATGCCCGACGAGCCGCCCGTAGAGCTCCACACGCAGGTCACCCATCGTGATGCGCCTCGTCGTCAATCTCGGCCCACAACCGCACTCCCGCGGCGTCGAGCATGGCGAAGAGCCGCTCCATGAGGAGCCCGGGCTTTCCGCCTTCCATCTCCCAGATCCACTTCTGCCCGATGCCGAGCTCGTCGGCCAGCTGTCGTTGGCTCATTCCACGCACGAGGCGGCCCTGCTGCAGGGCGAAGCCCAGCAGCTCGGGGCTGGTGATCTCGATCCGGACCGCCATGCCGACCTCCCGATGACGTCGATAATGAAGTCAGCGTAGATGACGTCGATATCGAAGTCGAAAGGTGTGACGTCGATATCGAAGTCGAGGGGTGTGACGTCGATATCGAAGTCGCTCCGCCGGAGGAGGGCACGCGGCGCGGGGCGAGCCGCAAGGCCGGCCCGCCCCGCGCCGCCAGGCATTCAGCGGGCGACGGCGACGCCGCCCAGCGGGCCGGCCGCCTGCTGCACCTCGCTCGTGTAGCAGTAGAAGCCAGGCACCCGCTCGCCGGCCCGGAACGTCACCTTGTTCAACAGGCCCGTCCGGTTCGTGATGACGGTCCACGGGAGCGGACCATCCGCAGCTGCGTCGACGAGCTGCTGAAGGGCTGCGCGCGACGAGTCCGCGTTGAGGTAGACCGGCACGCCGCGCACGGTCGCCCAGACCACGGCGCGTCCGCCGAACGTGCCCACGTCGGCGAGCGTCGGCGCACCCGACGCGAGCACCGACCGGACGTGCGCCAGCAGGTGCTGCTCGTCGAACGGGTCGTCCTTCGTCCCGCGCGGGGCGGGGCGCACCGCTGCGGGCGTGGCGCTACGACGGCCGGCCGGAGAGCTCGCGCGACCCGGTGCGGGACCACCGGCCGCGGCGCGGTCCGCCTCCGTGTACACCGCGTGCTGGTCGCGCGCAGCAGCGGCCGGCGCGCCCGCGGCCATGGCCGTGCGCATGCCCGCCATGCTGCGCGACGTCGCGGCGTACGCCTGGTCGACGTTCGCCGTGTCGTACGTGAGCGACCGCTCGCGCCGCACACCGAGCGACGCACCAACCTCGATCGCGTCCTGGTTGGCGCCCATGTAGAGGAACGTCCAGCCGAACTGCTCCTCGCGCTCGGTGACGAGCGCCTTGATCGCGGCGTGCGTGTACTCCTTCGACGCGTTCTCGAGGCCGTCGGTCATGATCCCGACGATCACCGCGCCGGGGCGCTGCTCCTCGGGGAGCTGCGCGATGCGCAGCGCGGTCGTCTGGACCAGGCGGCCGATGGAGTCGAGCAGCGCCGTCATGCCGCGCGGGCGCAGGTCGAGCGGCGGGACCTCGCGCACGTCGAGGTCTGTGTAGACCTCTTCGTACTCGTTGTCGAACTGCGCGAGCGTGACCGTGCAGCGGCCGGGCGCCTCGCGCTGCTCGGCGAGGAACAGGTCGAAGCCCTGCTCGGTGGCCTGCTTGATGGACTGCATGGATCCGGACCGGTCGAGCAGCATGGCGAGGTGGGTGAGGTTCTGGTCGGGCATGGTGGTTCCCTTCGTCGTGCTGCTGGACGGGCGGTGAGGGTCACGTGCGTCGGCGGAACCTCAGGGGTTCGACGGCGGCCGTCGGCTCGGGCGGCGGGGTCCCCCGCTCGCGGTCGTAGCGGGCGCGCGTGACGCCCTCGGCGGAGACGCGGCCGTCGGGACCGGAGTAGCCCGCGAGCGCCGGGGTCCGCGCGATCCGTGGCGGCACGGTGTTGGGCGCGACGCCCGCGGCCTCTGCGACAGACCGCATCGACGACCCGGCGAGCAGCGCCTCGGCCATCGCCTCGTCGAGCGCGACGTCGAGCAGCGCGCGAGCCCGTGACAGCTGCTCCACCGCCTCGCTGGGCTCCGCGGCGATCGCCTCGTCGAGCGCCGCACGTGCGGCGTCGAGTCGAGGTCGGAGGTGTCGCGACAGGTCCCGGGTCATGCCGAGGACCCTACGCGCAGTAACTGCACACGCACAAGAGATGCGCATGTGCTTCACCCGCACATGCCGCGGATGACGGCTGGGGTCCGATCGCACAGGACCTGGCGGACGACGCAGCCGCGGGAGAACGCGGTTCGGCGGTTCACCGAGCTCGCGTCGCCAGTCTCCTCAAAGCCTCGACGAACTCGGCGCGGTCGATCATCGCGAGGTGCTCCAACGCGTCGCGGGCGTGGTCGGCGTCGGTTCGTCTCACAACGGGATCGCCTCGACGGTGGCGCGAACCTCGTCGCGGAGGGAGCGCTCCGGCACGACGTCCACCACCCGTCCCAGGATCTGCTCGAGCTCGAGCTGGAGCGCGCTCAGCCTCATGAGGCCGACCGTGTCGTCGACGTCGACGAGGAGGTCGACGTCCGACTCGGGCGTGTCGCGACCCGCCGCGACGGAACCGAAGACCCGCACGTTGTGCGCGCCGTGCCGGGCCGCCGTCGCGACGACCTCGTCGCGCCGTTGACGCAGCACGACGTCGAGCATCGGGGTCGGCTCGTCCCTCGTCGACACCCGGGAAGGCGGGTCGGAGGCCGTCGACCGGTCGAGCAACCGCTTGATCTCCGGCTGGCTCCGCCCGAGCGCCGCTGCGATCCGTCGCTGGCTCCAGCCGAGATCAGCGGCTTGTCGAGCACCGCGCTCGAGCGTCGCGCTCGCCTCGTCGCGCAGCGCGCGCGCCGTCGCCGCGAGCCCGCCGAGATAGGCGCCGAACGCGGCCTCGACCGCCGATTCCTCCTCCATGACCCACCTCCGATAGCACATGCTATCGGAATGAGGGCTGCGTCGTCAGCCGCTCTGAGCCGCGCGCAGGATCCGAACCGCTCGCGGCCCGACCCCGTGCAGTGCGAGCAGGTCTTCGTCGCTCAGCCGTGCGACGTCGGACAACGTGGTGATGCCAGCCTCTGCGAGCGCGCGCGCCGCGGGCCGGCCGATGGCCGCGGGCAGGTCGCCAGGGCGCACGTCGTCGTCCGTCATCCTGTCACCATGCCACCCCCGCCCGCGTCGGTCGAGGGCCGGACCGTCAGACACCACCCTGCCGCACGACACACTGTCTCCCGTGAGCAGCGACCGCCGACCTCGACCCCCACACCGGCCGAGCATGGTGTGGACCGCGGTCCGTGGCGGCGTCCGGGGCCGCGAGCGCCTGACGCCGGTCGTCGACTACCTCGCCGTGCTGGCGATCCTGCTCGTGCTGTTCGGCGGGGCGGTGTGGTTCTTCGTCTGGATGCTGCTCCTCGAGGAAGGGCTGGCGGCGGTGCTCGCCGCGTTCATCGTCGTGGGGTTCGGTGCCGGGCTCGTGATCTACCTGCGCGGCCCGTCGAGGCAGTCGGTCGTCCTGCGCCCGCACGAGGTCGAGCTGCCGGTGGGCACCGAAACCGTGGTCCGGGTCGTCGTGCGTTGGGAGGACGTCACAGGCGTGCGGGTCGTCGACGGCGAGCGCCGGCCGACGGTGCGCGTGGACCTGCGCGACGGTGCGCGGGCCCGGCACGCGGACGGCGAGGACCTCATGCAGGTGCGCCCCGCGAACGGGCCGGACCCGGACACGGTCGCCGTCGCGGACGCCGAGGCGTTCGCGCGCGTGCTCCAGCACCTGCTCGACCACCCGCAGGACCGTGCCCGTCTCGCGGAGCGCGCAGGCGTGGGCATCGTCCTCGCGTTCGCGCGCCCCGTCTACGGCGACCCACCCGCCTGACCCGGCCGCTCCGCCGTCGGACCCACGCCACGGCCACCGAGCCGCCGAGCCGCCGAGCACGACGACGGCCCGGTCCCGCACCTGGAGGGTGCGGGCCGGGCCGTCGTCGATCGGACGTCGTGCTCGGTCGGTGGTCCTCAGCGGACCGTCGACGGGTCCTCGGTGGGTCCTGTCAGCGACCGATGTCGGACAGCATCGCCGCGGCGATGATGAGCTCGCGCTCGGCGTCGTCGAGCACGCCGTCGAGCACGAGGTCCTCGGTCACGAGGCTCACGTGGTCGACGAACTCCCGGTGCGTCGGGTACTCGTCGGTCTCGGCGACGTGGTCGTTGACCGTGCAGCCGGTGCCGTCGTCGTAGTTCTCGACCGTGCTGTCGTGGCCGTCGATGACGACGGTCGGCCGCACGTCGGAGCCCACGCAGCGGTCGCGGGCGAGCCGCAGGACCGTGAACGTGACCTCGCCGGTCGCCGAGACGTTGCCCGCCCCGTCGACCGCGCGGTAGCGGACCACGTGCTGGCCGTCGGCCGCGAACGCGACCGTGGTCGCGTAGCGCTGCCACGCGCCGCCGTCCGCCTGGAACTCGATGCGGTCGACGCCCGACTCCTCGTCGACGGCGGTGAGCGTGACCCGCGCGCTCGCGACGTAGTCGCCGTCACGGGTACGGCTGCCGCTCACGCCGGCCGTGACCACGGGGCCCTCGGTGTCGCCGGGCTCCTCGCCGCCCGCGATGACGAACGTGACGCTCTGCGGCGCCGACACGTTGCCGGCGACGTCCGTCGCGCGGTACGTGATGGTGTGCGCGCCCGGGGTGCGGACCGAGACCTGCTTCGCGTACGGGGTCCACTCGCCGCCGTCGAGCTGGTACTCGACCGACGCGACGCCCGAGTCGGCGTCCGTCGCGTTGAGGCGGACGAAGACGTTGCCGAGGTACTCGCCGGCCTCGTTCTTCTCGCCGCCCATCACGCGGTGCGCGACCGACGGCGCGACGGTGTCGCTCCCGTCGCCCTCGACGACGGCGAACGTGACGCTCGCGGCCTCGGACACGTTGCCCGCCTCGTCGGTCGCCCGGTAGGCGAGCGTGTGCTGGCCCGGCTCGTCGACCACGACGGCGCCGGTGTACGCGGTCCAGCCCGCGCCGTCGAGGTCGTACTCGACGGACGCGACCCCCGAGCCGTCGTCGGTCGCGGTGACGAGCACGGACGCCGAACCGACGTAGGCGCCGGACTCGTCCTGCGTGCCGCTCACCT
>Ga0233365_1001331_pt1 | contig 10581 bp, 9 predicted proteins | sample ElkDunMinimDraft_27_FD_191535 | JGI IMG/M metagenome (GOLD analysis project Ga0233365, IMG submission 191535) | Fecal eukaryotic communites from dung pellets of Tule Elk in California, USA - Elk Dung C36 | ecosystem: Host-associated > Mammals > Digestive system > Large intestine > Fecal | place... | reverse complement strand
ACGAACATTCCTAATGATCCCAACAAAAACAACACTAAAAAAATACTTAAAATAACCGAAAAGTAAGACGATATTAATCTGCGCTTTTGATATTTTTCGTACGCTGTAGCCATAATTTTATTTTTTAATGGGTAAAGATAATAAACAATTTAAAAATATACTTAACCAATCTTTAGAATGTTGAAAAGTATTGTTTCTAATTACGTTCTTTACTAAAAAAGAGATTCCGGAACAAGTCCGGAATGACACAAATAAATATTTTAAAACTGCTTTTATATAATGCGGTAAATTCTGTTTACCGGTATGGTAACGCCTTTTTTAAGCACCAAATGTTCTGGTGTTACCGCCCAAACGGTAGTGTTTGCTACCAGCTGGTTTGTATCGTCTTCAAAGAAAATTTCAATTTTTACGTGATCGGTATTTCCCATTGCCATTGCTTTTTCAAGATCTTGTTTGCGTTGCAAAATTTCATGTTTATCAGTTAATACGTCATCTGTAGGGAAAACTAAATGTGCTATATCTTCTTTTTCTATAGGTTTAAATGTTGTAGTCATATTCAAATGTTTTAATACTTTATTATGTAATTTATTTTTGTAAAGATAATTTTTTCTAAAATAATTAAGTTTTTTGTTATTTCAAGCAAGTTTGTGATTTTTTTGATTAAATCAAATGTATAAAAAAAATAATTGCTTAAAATTAATCAAGATTAATTTCGACGATTGGTTAATATAATAAAAAATTAGTAATCTAAAGAATTTAAAGTAATTTTGTGATTGTTAAAAATCACAGGCTTACAAAATGAAATACAATCCAAAAGAAATAGAAGCCAAATGGCAGAAATACTGGAGCGATAACAATACGTTCAAAGCAAGTAATCAATCTAATAAACCAAAATATTATGTGTTAGACATGTTTCCTTATCCGTCTGGTGCAGGCTTACACGTTGGGCATCCGCTAGGTTACATTGCGTCAGATATCTATGCGCGTTACAAACGCCATCAGGGATTTAACGTACTGCATCCGCAAGGGTACGATTCTTTTGGTTTGCCGGCAGAACAATACGCAATTCAAACAGGACAGCATCCTGCGGTTACAACCGAAACAAACATAAACCGTTACCGCGAACAGTTGGATAAGATTGGTTTTTCGTTCGATTGGAACCGTGAAGTTCGTACATCAAATCCGGAATATTATAAACATACACAACGCATTTTTATTCAGTTGTTTAATGCGTGGTACAATAAAAATACCGATAAAGCAGAAAGCATCTGTACGTTGATCGATTTGTTTTCGAAAGAAGGAAATGCGACTATAAATGCGGTGTCCGATGAAAATATCGACGTTTTTTCTGCCGATCAGTGGAATGCTTTTTCTGCCGATGATCAAGAAAGAATTTTATTAAAATACAGATTGACCTATTTGGCTGAAACCGAAGTAAACTGGTGCCCTGCATTGGGAACGGTTTTGGCGAACGATGAAATTGTAAACGGGGTTTCAGAACGTGGCGGTCACCCGGTGATTCGTAAAAAAATGACCCAGTGGAGCATGCGTATTTCTGCTTATGCAGAACGTTTGTTGCAAGGTTTGGATACGATCGATTGGAGCGAATCTATCAAAGAAGCACAACGTAACTGGATCGGAAAATCGGTTGGTGCGTCTGTAACTTTTAATGTAAAAGAATCAAACGAAACAATCGAAGTATTCACAACGCGTCCTGATACTATTTTCGGAGTGAATTTTATGACATTGGCTCCAGAACACGAATTGGTTGCTTCAATTACAACTGCTGATCAAAAAGCGGCTGTTGATGCGTACATTCAAGCAACATCGAAACGTTCAGAACGTGAGCGTATGGCAGATGTTAAAACCATTTCGGGCGTGTTTACCGGTGCGTACGCAGAACATCCTTTCACCAAAGAACCGGTTGCAATCTGGATTGGCGATTATGTTTTAGCAGGCTACGGTACAGGTGCGGTTATGGCGGTTCCGTGTGGTGACGAGCGGGATTATGCGTTTGCAAAACACTTTGCCAATCAAAACGGAATGCCCGAAATTATTAATATTTTTAATAAGGATATTTCTGAAGAAGCGTACACCGAAAAATCTGGTTTTGAATTACAGAATTCCGATTTTTTAAATGGAATGGATTACAAGGCTGCGACTAAAAAAGCTATCGATGAATTAGAAAAAATAGGGCAGGGCAAAGCAAAAGTAAATTACCGTTTGCGCGATGCAGTTTTTTCGCGTCAGCGTTATTGGGGCGAACCTTTTCCGGTTTATTATGTGAACGGATTGCCTAAAATGATCGATCCGAAATATTTACCTATCGAATTACCCGAAGTTGAAAAATATTTACCAACCGAAGACGGTCAGCCACCATTAGGCAACGCGACCAATTGGGCTTGGGATACTAAAAGTAATTCGGTTGTCAGTTCGAGCGAAGTCGAGAACCAAACTATTTTTCCTTTAGAATTAAATACCATGCCGGGTTGGGCAGGTTCATCGTGGTATTGGCTGCGTTATATGGATGCCGATAACGATAATGAAATCGCATCGAAAGAAGCTATTGATTACTGGCAAAATGTAGATTTATACATTGGAGGAAGCGAACACGCAACCGGACATTTACTGTACTCGCGTTTTTGGAACAAGTTTCTAAAAGATTTTAATATAGTACCAACCGAAGAACCTTTCCAAAAGTTAATAAATCAGGGAATGATTTTGGGAATGAGCGCAATCGTTTACAGAGTTTCTGGGACAAATAAATATGTTTCTAAAAATCTTAAAGGCGATTATGAAGTTGAAGAATTACGAGTTGATGTAAGTTTAGTAAATGCTTCTGATGAAATTGATATTGAAGGATTAAGAAATTGGATTCCTGAATTTAAAGAAGCAGAATTTATATTAGAGAATGGAAAGTACTATGTTGGGCGTGAAGTTGAAAAAATGTCTAAACGTTGGTATAACGTAGTAAACCCAGATGATATTTGCGAAGAATACGGTGCAGATACGTTGCGTTTGTACGAAATGTTTTTAGGTCCGTTAGAACAGTCAAAACCTTGGAATACTGCGGGAATTACAGGTGTATTTGGTTTCCTTAAAAAACTTTGGAGATTATTTGCAGACGATAACGGATTGATTGTTACCAACGATGAACCAACGGCTGAAATGTACAAATCGTTACATAAAACAATCAAAAAGGTAACCGAAGATATCGAGAATTTCTCGTTCAATACATCGGTTTCTCAATTCATGATCTGTGTAAACGAACTGCAACAGCAAAAATGCAACCACCGAGCTATTTTAGAGCCGTTGGCAATTATAATTTCGCCTTATGCACCGCACATTGCAGAAGAATTATGGAATATGTTGGGGCATACCGATTCGGTTTCACAACAGCCGTTTCCTAAATTCGAAGAGAAATATCTAGTAGAAAGTTCAAAAGAATATCCGGTTTCGTTTAACGGAAAAATGCGTTTTAAAATTGAACTGCCTTTAGATTTAACCGCAGAACAAATCGAAGAAATCATTATGAACGATGAACGTACACAGGCACAGTTACAAGGTAAAACACCTAAAAAAGTAATTGTCGTTCCTGGTAAAATCATTAATTTGGCTGGGTTCTAGAACGAACCTTCGTCAGTTCGAGCTTGTCGAGAACTTAACTTCTCGATACACTTCACTGCGTTTCGTTACTCGGAGTGACGATATGAATTCGAATTAATTTATACAAAAACCGCTCAATAAACCGAGCGGTTTTCTTTTTGGCTTGCTTTTTGTTGGTAGAGGATAAATACTACATATATGAAACATTTACTACTTCTATCCGCATTTTTGTTCGCACAATTAACATTCGCTCAATCAGAACAGGGTGATTTATCCTTAACAATTGGCGTTACAACAATTCCCGCGTTTAATAAACACAAAATTGGTTTGGATTTTTCTGTGAGACATTATCTTACTGATGCTTTTTCAGGCGGAATAAATTTTAATACTGTAAGTCCAAAATATAATCATGGTTTTGGTTATAATACAGATCGTACATTAATCAATATGTATAACATCAGTATTCCGTTTCAATATGATGTGATAAATACAGAAAAATTATCTTTAGGTTTTGGTTTATCTAACGGAATATTATTGAATGTACTGCGTAACCGAAATGAACCTAGAGAAGAAAATGATTTTAACCCTGATTTAGGAACACATATTCCCCGTAGATTAAAAACAGAATCTTATTTTACTCTTACTCCATATGTAGATTTATCATATCCATTGGTGGCTTTAGACGCAAAAGAAACTACGTTTATATTTGTTACATCTAAAGTGGGGTATCGTAACGTCTTTGGAAACGGCTCGTTTTCTAAATCAAATGATTTTTCAAATTATACTATATCTCTAGGTATTACAATAAAATAAGCATTAGTAATTGTATTTGCAGAAGAAAAATCTAACATTATGAAACACGCACTACTTTTATCAGCATTTTTGTTTACACAAATAACGTTCGCTCAATCACAACAAAACGATTTGGCGTTTACCGCAAAAGCAACCATTTTGCCGGTTTTTAACAGCAACCGTTTAGGAGCCGAAGTCGGTTTAAGATATTACATCACCGATGCTTTCTCTATCGGGAACAACTACATCTATACAAACGATAAGTTTACGCATGGTTTTGGGTACGATACCAATAATTCTATTATGCATTATTTAGGAATCAATGTGCCTTTACAGTACGATGTAGTTAATAAAGATAAAGTTCAGATTGGAATGGGAATTTCTCCGGGACTTTCTTTAAGTACGTTGCGCGATAAAAATCAGTTGAAAATAGAGGAACATTATGATGAAGAAACAGGAGTAACAACAGTAGTAAAAACACCTGTTCGGTTAAACCGTGATGCCTACTTTTCATTAACGCCTAATATTGATTTATCTGTAAAATTGGCAAACATCGATCCTAAAAGTAATACCGCAATATATGTAACCGGAAACGCAGGTTATCAGTTTGCTTTCGGTAAGGGCGACTTTACAAAACCAAGCGATTTTAGAAACTATATTGTATCTTTAGGCTTTACGATAAAAGGCGCGTTAGATTAATTTTGAAAATCTGAAAGCATTAGTAATTGATTTGCAGAAGAAAATTAAACATTATGAAACATCTACTACTATTTCTCTCTTTTTTGTTTGGACAGATAACATTCGCTCAATCACAACAAAACGATTTGGCTGTAACAATAGGCGCAACAACAATTCCGGCATTCAATAAAAATAAAATTGGTTTGGATCTTACGGGAAGATATTACTTTACCGATGCTTTTTCTGGTGGATTAAGTCTTAATATTATCAGTCCAAAATACAATCATGGGTTTGGGTATGATACCGATCGTACGTTGATCAATATGTATAGTTTTAGTGTTCCGTTACAATATGATGTTGTTAATACCGAAAAACTAACTTTGAGTTTTGGCTTTTCTAACGGAATTCTTTTAAATATACTTCGCAATAGAAATGAATCTAAAGAAGTAATACAGTACGATCCCGATACAGGAATTGGTTACACCACTCAAGTTCCACGCAGATTAAAAACCGATTCTTACTATACACTAACGCCTTATGCAGATGTATCGTATCGTTTGGTGGCTTTAGATACCAACGAAACTGCTTTTATGTTTGTAACTTCTAAAGTGGGCTATCGAAATGTATTTGGGAACGGTTCGTTTTCTAAATCAAAAGAATTTTCAAATTATATTGTATCTTTAGGGCTTACATTTAAAGGAATTCTTGATTAAGTATGAAAAATTCAAAAGCATTAGTAATTATATTTGCAGCCATTGCAATTCTGGTTGCTGTTTTAATGGTAGGTTTGCCGGTTTATAATGTGTGGCAGCAGGAAATGGCTGGTAAAGCAGAAATGGCAAAGGCAGAACAAAACCGTAAAATTTTAATCGAAGAAGCTAAAGCCCGTTTAGAAGCCGAAAAACTGAATGCACAGGCAGAAGTTGAGCGTGCACGCGGTATGGCAGAAGCAATGAAGTTGGAAAACGGAACATTAAATACAACCTATAACCAGTATTTGTTTATTAGAACATTAGAGAAATTGGCAGATAAAGGTTCGCTTCCTCAAATCATCTATATGCCTGCAGAAGGTTTGGTTCCTGTAATGGATGTAAGCACAAAAGCACCTGCTAAACCAATTGTTGTAAACGACTAATGGGTTTTAAAGACTATATAATTTTAGTACTGATTGTTGCTGTGGCGTATTTCTGGTTCAGAATGCGCAAATACAAGCAAACGATCGACGATTACAATAAATCTACCGGTTATTTAGAGCGTAAGTACGAAACTATTGAGTTAGAAAATATCGATACGCGTTTAAACCAGCATTTGTTCAAAAATGTACTGAATTCTATACAGTCGCACGTTTATCAATCATATTATACCATTGAAAAATTATCGAATGTGTTGGATTATGTCTTGTACAAAACGCCCAAACAGTTGGTAACACCGCGCGATGAAATCAATTTTATAAAGAGCTTAATAGAGATCAATAAAATAAAACTGAGTCCGCTTTTTGATTTGCGAACCAAAATTTTGATTGATGATCGCGATCCGTTTTTAGAACGAAAAGTTATTGCACCTTTGGTGGCAATCGATTTAATTGAAAATGCCTTTAAACATGCCGATACCCAGAACAACGATTCTTTTATTTCGATTGTTGTGGAACTGAACAATGGTTATTTTACACTTTCGGTATCCAACAAAATATCGGTTCAAACTCCGTTAGCAAAAACAAGCGGCGGCATTGGTGTAAGCAGTTTGGAAAAACGATTGAAGCATCTGTATGAAGATCGATACAAACTGCAGAAAAGTATCCACGATCAGGTTTATTCTATATCATTAAAAATTAAATTAGAAGAATAATGCTGCGCTGTGTTTTGTTAGATGATGAGTTGCTTGCCCTGCAATATTTAAAGTTGTTGTGCGAGCAGATAAGCGGAGTTGAGGTTGTGAAAGCCTACAACAACGCCGAAAAATTTGTTCAGGAAAAAGACGAATTAGATTTTGATGTTTGTGTTTCCGATATCGAAATGCCATCGATAAACGGTTTGCAGATTGCCAATTTATTGTCAGACAAGCACATTGTTTTTACAACAGCCTATCGTGATTTTGCGGTGGAAGCTTTTGATCTGGAAGTGATCGATTACATTACAAAACCCGTACAGAAAGATCGATTGGAGAAAGCATTCCGTAAAATTGAAAAACTAACGAAAGAAGCCAAACAGGTTTCGGAATATATTACGCTTAATTCCGAAAAAGGCAAAAGCATCATCAATACCAATGATGTTTTCTACATTACGGTTTCCGATGTGGACAGCCGCGATAAGATCATTCATTTTAAAGATGAAACTACACTTTTGGTTAAAAATAATTCCTTCGAAAAACTAAAGGAAATTCTCCCAACCGGAAAATTTTCCCGCATCAACAAGCGCGAAATTATCGCCATGAACAGCGTGAACTACTACTCGCACGATGAAATTGTATCTAAAATTTTAATCGACGGTAAACCTAAAACCTTTACAATAGGTATCAACTTTAGAAACGAATTTTTAATGCTGTTGTAAAATACTCGTCAGCGGTCATGCTGAACTTGTTTCAGCATCTCACAAGATTAAAAAATGATGATATTTATGATGCGATTGCTTCGCCAGTTCGCAAGCTCGTGTCCGTGTCAAGCACGGAATGACACGCACTGCAAAGTAAAAGTTAGTCATTCGTCTTCATTACAACTTTTTTACGTTTTGTTACATTATCTGCGTTTTATTTTACAACGTTAACAAGTGTTTGAACAAGGTTTAGCACTTTTGTGTGAAATTTAAAATAACACACATGCGCAAGTACAAGAATTCTATTTTTTACGGGGCTGTAATTGTTGTTTTCTCCTTTATAATGTACCTAACGGTAAACAGGGGAAAATATCTTGAAGTTGATGTTAAAAATGTAGCTTCAGATAAAAATGATTGGCAGGAATTTTTAGATTCGTTTATAAATAATCTTCATCATCCTTTGGCATTGCTGTTAATGCAGATCATTGCCATTGTAATAGCCGCCCGTTTCTTCGGTTGGCTGTTCAACAAAATTGGTCAGCCCGCAGTAATCGGCGAAATCATTGCCGGTATTGTTTTGGGACCATCCTTATTCGGAATGTATTTTCCCGAAGCCTCGGCAGCTTTGTTTCCTTTAGAATCATTAGGAAACTTACAGCTTTTAAGTCAGGTTGGATTGATTCTCTTCATGTTCGTTATTGGAATGGAACTTGATCTAAAGGTTCTTAAAAGCAAGGCTCAAGATGCCGTTGTAATTAGTCATGCAAGTATTATTATTCCGTTTACATTAGGAATGGTGCTGGCATATTATACCTACACGCAGTACGCCCCAGACGGAATCAACTTTTTATCGTTTGCCCTTTTTATGGGAATCGCCATGAGTATCACGGCTTTCCCGGTGTTGGCACGTATCGTTCAGGAACGCGGTATACAGAAAACAAAATTGGGTACCGTAGTACTGACCGCTGCCGCTGCCGATGATATCACTGCTTGGTGTATTCTGGCAGTAGTAATTGCCATTGTAAAAGCAGGTTCGTTTGTAAGTGCCTTGTATGTAATTGTGCTGGCAATTGTGTATGTAATAGTAATGCTTAAACTGGTTCGTCCGTTTTTGCGTCATATAGGTAATTTAAATGCCAATAACAAAACCTTAAGCAAACCGGTTGTTGCCATATTTTTACTGGTATTGATTTTATCATCGTATCTAACAGAAATCATTGGTATTCATGCGCTGTTCGGTGCGTTTATGGCAGGTGCAATCATGCCCGACAATCATAAATTTAGACACATATTCGTTGAAAAGGTAGAAGACGTTGCCGTGATACTGTTCTTACCGTTATTCTTTGTTTATACCGGCTTAAGAACCGAAATAGGCTTACTGAACGATGTGTCATTATGGAAAATGACCGGAGTCATTATTCTGGTTGCCGTGGTAGGAAAATTTGTTGGAAGTGCCGCCGCCGCCAAATATGTTGGGCAAAGTTGGAAAGACAGTTTAACCATTGGTGCTTTAATGAATACCCGCGGATTAATGGAACTGGTTGCCTTGAACATTGGTTACGAGTTGGGAGTTTTAACGCCCGAAGTTTTCGCAATGATGGTAATTATGGCATTGGTAACTACTTTTATGACCGGACCAATTTTAGATTTCTTGAATAAGGTTTATAAGGATAAAACGCCGAGTGCCGAAGAAATTCTTAATGAAACCAAGTTTAAGATTCTGTTTTATTTTGAACGAATCACAGCCGGACGAAATTTACTGAAGCTTGCTAATACCTTTACCAAAAACCAGCAGGAAAATTCGGTGGTTACTGCATTACATCTGGTAAACAGTAGCGATGTTGATTTAATGGATAACAAATACGAGGAAAAGATATTTTCGCCTATCGAAGAAGAAGCGCATAAAATCAATCAGAAATTAATTAATCTGTATAAGGTTTCAACCGATGTAAATTCAGAAATTGTTGATGTAGCCCACAAAGGTAATTACGATTTAATTTTAATGGAACTGGGATCGTCTATTTACGATGGAACTATTCTGGGAAGATTGTTAGGTTTTACAACCCGAATCGTTAATCCCGAAATTATTGTCGATAAAGTAATAGGTAAGGAAAAATTCTTTGATTATTCTCCGTTCGACGATCAAACGCGTTACGTAATTACCAATTCAAAAATCCCTGTCGGAATTTTTATCGATAAAAATCTGGAAGAAGTGAATAAGATCTTTGTTCCGTTTTTCCATGAAAGCGATAAAAAATTAATTCCGTTTATATTGAAGTTCATTCAGAACAACGATTCACAGATTGTAATAATGGATATAAAAGGACATTTAAAAACGAATACGTTTATTAAAGAAGAAATCCGTCTGATAGAGCAGGCAAAGCCTAATCATATTTCGGTATTGTCTGACACGGAAATCGATTTGAATCTGATCCAGCAACAAGATCTAATTCTTACAACCGTAAAATCGTGGCGTAACATGATCGACAAAAAATACAACTGGCTAAAAAATACTACATCGCTACTATTAATAAAGCCTTAATAATTATTACAACCAACCAACCCTAATTAAAACGGAAAAGCAGCACAATTGTGCTGCTTTTTTAATTTTTTAACTTTACTACAAAAGCATCGGGATATTTGCCTACAATTTTTTTCAACAGATGTTCTGCTTCGATTTTATTCTTGTAATTGCCTACAACCAGTTTAAATTTAGGGTTAGCGTAAATAATGGTAGCGTCAATATCTGGATTTTGCGTTGTAAAATCTTTATACATGCTTTCAACATCTTCCTTTAAACCGTTTTTAAGCTGTACCGAATAATTTGTGTAAAGTGAAAACTGATTGTTTTGGCTCATTTTTCGTTCCAATAACAGATCAATGGTTTTTTGTTCGCTGTTTTCAATAACATTAATTTGTGCGTTGACATTTTGCCCTGCAACAAATGTTAAAATAAATATAATAAAAACTTTATAAG
>Ga0233365_1001330_pt1 | contig 10589 bp, 10 predicted proteins | sample ElkDunMinimDraft_27_FD_191535 | JGI IMG/M metagenome (GOLD analysis project Ga0233365, IMG submission 191535) | Fecal eukaryotic communites from dung pellets of Tule Elk in California, USA - Elk Dung C36 | ecosystem: Host-associated > Mammals > Digestive system > Large intestine > Fecal | place... | reverse complement strand
GACCGATGCCTCGGCCGACAACACCGTGCGCACCGTGCCGCCGCGTGCCCTCCTGCCGGCCGGCGGCGCGCTGGGCGCGCTGCTGCTGGCCCTGCTCGGCGGCCTGGTGCTCAACCTGATGCCCTGCGTGCTGCCGATCCTGTCGCTGAAGGTGCTGGGCCTGGCGCAGAGCGGGGAAAGCCGCGCCCGCGCACGCAGCCACGCGCTCTGGTACACCACCGGCGTGCTGGTCGCCTTCGCCGCGATCGGCGCGCTCGTACTGGCGCTGCGCGCCGGCGGCCAGGCGCTGGGCTGGGGCTTCCAGCTGCAGCAGCCGTGGTTCGTGGCGGCCCTGGTCTACCTGATGTTCGCGGTGGGGCTGAGCCTGTCTGGCGTGTTCACCCTGGGCGGCGGCATCGGCGCGGCCGGCCAGTCGCTGGCCAGCCGCAGCGGCCCGGCCGGCGACTTCTTCACCGGCGTGCTGGCCTGCGTGGTCGCCAGCCCCTGCATCGCGCCGTTCATGGGCGGGGCGCTGGCCTTCGCCTTCACCGCCTCCCCGGCCCTGGCGCTGGCGGTGTTCCTGATGCTGGGCCTGGGCCTGGCCCTGCCCTTCCTGCTGATCGGCTTCGTCCCGGCGCTGGCCGACCGCCTGCCGCGTCCCGGCGCGTGGATGGAGACGCTCAAGCAGGTGCTCGCCTTCCCGATGTACCTGACCGCGATCTGGCTGCTGTGGGTGCTGGGCAAGCAGCGCGGCGTCGACGCGATGGCGCTGGTGGCCGCGGGCCTGGCCCTGTTCGCGCTGGCGCTGTGGTGGCATGAGCGGCGGCGCTGGACCGGCCGCCTGGCCGGACGCCTGGCCGCGCTGGCCCTGGCCGCGCTGGCCCTGTGGCCGGTGTGGAAGGTCGAGCACCTGCCCGCGCCGCAGCAGCGCGCCGCGCAGGCGAGCGAGGGCCAGGAGGCCTGGAGCGAGGAGCGCCTGCAGGCGCTGCGCGCGCAGGGGCAGCCGGTGTTCGTCAACATGACCGCCGACTGGTGCGTGACCTGCAAGGCCAACGAGCGCCGGGTGCTGTCGCAGCCGGCGTTCCGCGACGCACTGGCGCAGTCCGGCGCGACCTACCTGGTGGGTGACTACACCAATGTCGACCCGGCCATCAGCGCCTTCCTCGACCGCCACAAGGCCGTGGGCGTGCCGCTGTACGTGGTCTATCCGCGCGGCGCCGGAGAAGGCGAGGTGCTGCCCGCGCTGCTGAGCGACGAGATCGTCACCGGCGCCCTGCGGCGGGCCGCGCCATGAGGATCACGCCGCTGAAGATCGTGCTGGTGGCGACCACGGCCGGCGCGCTGGGCGTGGTGCTGGGCCTGTTCGCCACCGGTCCTGGACCGCTTCTGGGCAGCGAGTTCGGCCAGCGCGTGCTCAACGACGCGATCGCCGCCCGCGCCGAGACCCCCGACGGGGTGGCGGTGGCACGTCGCGGCCAGCCGCTCCCGGCGCTGCGGCTGACCGGGCTGGACGGTCCCGATGTCGTCCTGCCCGACGATGTCGCCGGCCGCCCGTTGCTGGTCAATGTCTGGGCCAGCTGGTGCGCGCCCTGCATCAGGGAAATGCCCGAACTCGACCGCTACGCCCGCAGCCAGGGCGAGGACGGGGTGCGGGTGCTGGGCTTGGCCCTGGACGATCCGCAGGCGGTGCGCGCCTTCCTGCAGCGCATCGGCGTGGACTATCCGCAGACCATCGACAGCCCCGGCCCGACCGACGCCGGCGTGCGCCTGGGCAACCCGCGCGGGGTGCTGCCGTATTCGATCCTGGTCGACGCGCAGGGGCGCCTGCTCAAGCAGAAGATCGGGCCGTTCGAGCACGGCGAGATCGACGGCTGGGCCGCCCCCTGAGCCGGCGCCGGCCCGCGACTGCGGGCCGCGCGCGCCGCGTCAGGCCGGCGATTCCACGGGCGCTGGAGCCAAAACTCAAACAACCGCTTAAATCCGGCAAACGTCGGCGAACTGGACAGCATCGGCGAGTTCCTCCAGACTGCGCGCCTGTCCCGCCCGCCGCATCCCATGGCCCAGCTGCTGCTCGTGCACGGCCCCAACCTGAACCTGCTCGGCAGTCGCGAGCCGGAAGTCTATGGCCACGACACACTGGCCTCGATCGATGCCGAGCTGCAGGCCCGCGCCGCCGAGGCCGGGCACCGGCTGGACAGCCTGCAGTCCAATGCCGAGCACGTGCTGGTCGACCGCATCCAGGCCGCGCGCGCCGACGGCACCGCCTTCATCCTGATCAACCCGGCCGCCTTCACCCATACCAGCGTGGCGCTGCGCGACGCGCTGGCCGCGGTGGCGATCCCGTTCATCGAGATCCACCTGTCCAATCCGCACAGCCGCGAGCCCTTCCGCCAGCACAGCTATTTCAGCGACAAGGCGGTCGGCGTGATCTGCGGCTTCGGCGCCGACAGCTACCGCTACGCCCTGGATGCGGCGCTGCGGCGGCTGGCGCCGGCGGCCTGACGCCTTCAAGCACATCCCTTTCCAAGAGAAACCATCCATGGACCTGCGCAAGCTCAAGAAGCTCATCGAGTTGCTCGAAGAGTCGAACCTCGCCGAAATCGAAATCAAGGAAGGCGAGGAATCCGTCCGCCTCTCGCGCGGCAGCAGCAGCGCCGCGCCGATGGTCTACGCCCAGCCGGCCGCGCGCAGCGCCGAGCCGGTGATGCCGATGCTCTCGCCGGTCGACGCCTCCACCGGCGGCCGCCCCGCCGAACCGGCCGGCTCCGGCCTGCCCGACGGCCACGTGGTCAAATCGCCGATGGTCGGCACCTACTACGCCTCGCCGTCGCCGGACAAGCCGCCGTTCGTGACCGTCGGCCAGTCGGTCAAGGTCGGCGAGACGCTGGGCATCATCGAGGCGATGAAGATGTTCAACCCGATCGAGGCCGAGGTCGCCGGCACGGTGCTCGCCATCGTCTGCGAGAACGGTCAGCCGGTCGAATTCGACCAGCCCATGTTCGTGATCGGCTGAGGCGGGCGCCATGCTGGACAAGGTCGTCATCGCCAACCGGGGCGAGATCGCCCTGCGCATCCTGCGCGCCTGCCATGCGCTGGGCATCCGCACCGTCGCCGTGCACTCCACGGTCGACCGCAACCTCAAGCACGTGGCGATGGCCGACGAGTCGGTGTGCATCGGCCCGGCCCCGTCCAACCGCAGCTACCTCGACATGCCCGCGATCATCGCCGCCGCCGAGGTCACCGACGCCCAGGCGATCCACCCGGGTTATGGCTTCCTCAGCGAGAACGCCGACTTCGCCGAGCGCGTGGAGCAGTCGGGCTTCGTCTTCATCGGACCCAGGGCCGAGACCATCCGCCTGATGGGCGACAAGGTCGAGGCGATCCGCGCGATGAAGGAGGCCGGCGTGCCCTGCGTGCCCGGCAGCGGCGGCCCGCTGGGCGAGGACGTGGCGACGAACGAGAAGATCGCCCGCGAGATCGGCTACCCGGTGATCGTCAAGGCCGCCGGCGGCGGCGGCGGCCGCGGCATGCGCGTGGTCCACACCGAGGCCGCGCTGGCCGCGGCCATCGCCACCACCAAGCAGGAAGCCAAGGCCGCGTTCGGCAACGACATGGTCTACATGGAGAAGTTCCTGGAGAACCCGCGCCACGTGGAGATCCAGGTGCTGGCCGACGGCCAAGGCAACGCGATCCACCTGGGCGAGCGCGACTGCTCGATGCAGCGCCGCCACCAGAAGGTGGTGGAGGAAGCGCCGGCGCCGGGCATCACGCCGGAGCAGCGCGAAGAGATCGGGCGCGTCTGCACCGAGGCCTGCATCCGCATCGGCTACCGCGGCGCCGGCACGTTCGAGTTCCTGTACGAGAACGGACGCTTCTACTTCATCGAAATGAACACCCGCATCCAGGTCGAACACCCGGTCACCGAGATGGTCACCGGCATCGACCTGATCCGCGAGCAGCTCAAGATCGCCTCCGGGCAGAAACTCTCGATCCGCCAGGAGGACGTGGTGCTGCGCGGCCATGCGATCGAATGCCGCATCAATGCCGAGGACCCGGACAGCTTCCTGCCCTCGCCCGGCCTGATCCAGCACTTCCATTCGCCCGGCGGCCCTGGCGTGCGCGTGGATTCGCACATCTACGAAGGCTATGCCGTGCCGCCGAACTACGATTCGATGATCGGCAAGCTGATCGTGCACGGCGCCGACCGCGACCAGGCCATCGCGCGCATGCGCGTGGCGCTGAGCGAGATGGTGGTGGACGGGATCAAGACCAATATCCCGCTGCAGCAGCGGATCATGGCCGACGCCGGCTTCCAGGCCGGCGGCCAGAACATCCACTACCTGGAAAAGCGTCTGGCCGAGCACAAGGAAAAGGCGCTCTCGATCGGCTAGGCCCGGGCCGCGCGGCCCAGGTCGTCGCGCTATCCTGAGCCGGATCCAGAGAACGCTCCGCCATGCGTGTCCTGCTCCGCCTGCTGCTCAGCCTGTGCCTGCTGGTCGACACCGTCGGCCCGGCGGTCGCGGCCACGCACCTGGGCCGGGCGGCGCTGCCGGCCCAGGCGCCCGCGCAGGCCGGCAGCGGCTGTCATGACGCGGCCGCCATGCACGAGGCGGCCACCGCGGCCGCATCGGCGCCCGAGGACCGGGAAGACTGCCTCGAACGCTGCCAGGAGCTGAGCCTGCAGCAGGGCGCCGCGATGCCGTCCCACGCCCCATTGCCGCCGCTCGCCTCGCGCGGCGGCCCGGCCACGCGCGGCGAGCGCGCGCAGGTGGACGAGGCGCACGCCCTGCCCGGATTGCGGCCCCCGATCGGCTGAACGCGGCCGCGCCAGCGGCCCCGACCCTGCGCCCCGCGCGGCGCGCTCCGACCCCACCGATCGACCCTGAGCGGACGCCGCCCGACCGCGTCCGCGTGGAGCCTCCATGATCCACCGCAGTCCGCACCTGATTCCCGCCGCGCCTTCCTCGCCCGGCCGCCGCCGCTTCGTCCAGGGCCTGTGCCTGGGCGGCGCCGCGCTCGTCGCCGGCACCCTGCGCCAGCCCGCGCAGGCGCAGGCGCCCGCGCGCGCCGCGCCGGGCGGCGTGTTGTCGGGCACCGCTTTCCAGCTCGACATCGGCACCTCGATCGTCGATTTCACCGGCCGCCCGCGGCCCGCGATCACGGTCAACGGCAACCTGCCCGCGCCGCTGCTGCGCTGGCGCGAAGGCGACACCGTGCAGTTGCGCGTGGCCAACCGCCTGCCGCAGGGCGTGCCGACCTCGATCCACTGGCACGGCATCCTGCTGCCGGCCAACATGGACGGCGTGCCGGGCATGAGCTTCGACGGCATCGCGCCGGGCGAGTCGTACCTGTACCGCTTCACCCTGCGCCAGGCCGGCACCTACTGGTACCACAGCCATTCGCTGCAGCAGGAGCAGGCCGGGCTGTACGGCGCGATCGTGGTCGATCCGCTGCAGCCGCCGCCCTACCACTGGGACCGCGAGCACGTGGTGCTGCTGTCGGACTGGACCGACCTGGCGCCGGACGCGCTGTTCCGACGCCTGAAGAAAGCGCCGCACCACGACAACTGGTACAAGCCCACGGTCGGCGATTTCGTCCGCGACCTGCGCCGCGACGGGCTGGCTGCCACCCTTGCCGACCGCCGCGCCTGGGGGCGGATGCGGATGACGCCGAGCGACCTGTCGGACGTCAACGCGCACACCTACACCTACCTGATGAACGGCGTCACCCCGGCCGGCAACTGGACCGGCGAATTCCGGCCAGGCGAGAAGGTGCTGCTGCGCCTGATCAACGCCGGCGCGATGACCCACTTCGACGTGCGCATTCCCGGGCTGAAGATGACCGTGGTCGCCGCCGACGGGCAGCCCGTGCATCCGGTGAGCGTGGACGAACTGCGCATCGCCGCGGCCGAGACCTACGACGTGATCGTCGAGCCCTCCGGCCAGGACGCCTACACCGTCTTCGCCCAGGACATGGGCCGCACCGGCTACGCGCGCGGCACCCTGGCAGTGCGTGCCGGCCTGCAGGCGCCGGTGCCGGCGCTCGATCCGCGCCCGCGCCTGCGCATGCAGGACATGGGCCACGGCGGCCACGGCGCGCACGGCGCGCACGGCAACGTCACGGACGGCGGCTGCGCCGCGGCGGCCATGGCCGGGGGCTGCGGCGCGGCCATGCACGACCACGCGCATGCCGGGCATGGCGATCCTGGCGGCGGCGCGACGATGGTGGCGCACCCGGCGAGCGAGACCGGCAATCCACTGGTCGACATGCAGACGATGGCACCGACGCCGCGGCTTGACGACCCGGGCATCGGCCTGCGCGACAACGGCCGGCGCGTGCTGACCTACGCCGACCTCAACAGCGTGTTCGAGGATCCCGACGGACGCGAGCCGGGCCGCACGGTCGAGCTGCACCTGACCGGGCACATGGAGAAGTTCTCCTGGTCCTTCGACGGCATCCCTTTCGCCAGCGCCGAGCCATTGCGGCTCAACTACGGCGAGCGCATGCGCATCGTGCTGGTCAACGACACGATGATGCAGCACCCGATCCACCTCCATGGCCTGTGGAGCGACCTGGAGGATGCGGAGGGCGAATTCATGGTGCGCAAGCACACCATCGACATGCCGCCGGGCACGCGCCGCAGCTACCGCGTGCGCGCCGACGCGCTGGGCCGCTGGGCCTACCACTGCCACCTGCTCTACCACATGGACGCGGGCATGATGCGCGAGGTGCGGGTGGAGGAACGCGCATGAGCCGCAGGCACCGCTACACCGCCGGCCTGCTGCTGGCCATCGTTCCGGCCACCGCGGCGTTCGCGCAGCATGAAGCCGAGCTCGCGCCGACGCGGGCCTGCACCGCCACGCATGCGGCCATGGGGCACTGCACGATGCCGCCTGCGCGGCCGGCCGAGCAGGCGCCGCCCGCCTGCACGCCCGAGCACGCCGCGATGGGGCATTGCACGCCGGCAAGCAGCGCAGCCACGCCGCGCCACGACCACAACCCCGCCCATGGGGCACACGCGCCTGGTACGCAGGGCAACGCATGCAGACCCGAGCACGCCGCGATGGGCCATTGCACGCCGGCAAGCAGCGCAGCCACGCCGCGCCACGATCACCACTCCGCGCATGGGGCACAGGCGCCTGGTGCGCAGGGCAACGCATGCAGCCCCGAGCACGCCGCGATGGGGCACTGCACGTCGGCCGGCAGCGCAGCCACGCCGCGCCACGATCACCACTCCGCGCATGGGGCACAGGCGCCTGGTGCGCAGGGCAACGCATGCAGTCCCGAGCACGCCGCGATGGGGCACTGCACGTCGGCCAGCCCGGAACTTCCGCGCGAACTCGTCCCTGCCGTGACCCCGGCCGACCGCGGCGCCGCCTTTCCGGTGCTCGCGCACGGGGACCACGCGCATGGACCGGCCCATTACGCGATGGTGAAGTTCGACCGCTTCGAGGCTTGGGACGGCCGCGACACGCGCGGCCAGGCCTGGGAAGGCAGCGCCTCGGTCGGCGGCGACATCCATCGCCTCTGGCTGCGCAGCAGCGGCGAACGCAGCGCCGGCACCACCACCCGCAGCAGCGCCGAACTGCGCGTTTCGCGCGCGGTCGCGAGCTGGTGGGACCTCGTCGCGGGTGTGCGCCACGACTTCCGGCCCGCAGCTTCGCGCACGCGCGCCGTCATTGGCGTGCAGGGCATCGCGCCCTACCAGTTCGAGGTCTCGGCCCTGGCCTATTTCGGCGACGGCGGCGGCCTGACCGCGAAGCTCGAGGCCGAGTACGACATGCGCTTCAGCAACCGCCTGGTCCTGCAGCCGCTGCTGGAGCTGGAGCTGCAGGCCCGCGACGATCCGGCCCGCGGCACCGGCAGCGGCCTGTCCAAGGCCGAAGCCGGCCTGCGCCTGCGCTACGAGTTCAGCCGCCGCTTCGCGCCCTATGTCGGGCTGGTGCACGAGCGCAGCTTCGGCGCGACCGCGCGCCACCAGCAGGCATCGGGCCACGCGCCGCGCGATACGCGCGTGGTCGCCGGCGTGCGCTTCTGGTTCTGAGTCGCGCGCAACGGATGGCCTTTCCCGCGAAAGGCGGCCCGTCTCAGCGCTCCAGCGCCGCCAGCGGCGGCAGGGCCCAATCGATGGGCGCCACGCCGCGGCGGGCGAGGTAGCGGTTGGCCTTCGAGAAATGCCCGCAGCCCAGGAAGCCGCGGTGCGCCGACAGCGGCGAGGGATGGGTGGTGCGCAGCACGCAGTGGCGGGAAGCGTCGACGATGGCGCCCTTCTTCTGCGCGTAGCTGCCCCAGAGCATGAACACCAGGCCTTCGCGGTCTCGGTTGAGCACGTCCACCACGTGGTCGGTGAAGCCCTCCCAGCCCCGGCCCTGGTGCGAACCGGCGCGTCCTTCCTCGACGGTGAGCACCGCGTTGAGCAGCAGCACGCCCTGTCGCGCCCAGGGCATCAGCCAGCCGTGGTCGGGGGGCGCGATGCCGAGGTCGCGGCGCAGCTCCTTGTACATGTTCTGCAGCGAGGGCGGCACCGGCACGCCGGGCGGCACCGAGAACGACAGGCCGTGCGCCTGGCCGGGCCCGTGGTAGGGGTCCTGGCCGAGGATGACCACCTTGACCGCATCGAAGGGCGTGGCATCGAAGGCGGCGAAGATCTGCGGCCCGGGCGGATGGATGCGCGCGCCCGCGGCCTTGCGCTCGCGCAGGAACGCGGCCAGCGCACGCATGTCCTCGCGTGCGAACCAGTCGCCCACACGCGCCTTCCACGAAGGCTCCAGCCGGATCCCGGCCGAGCTCACGACTGCTGTGCGGGCGAGACGGGCATGCGCGCCAGGCGCAGCTGGAACAGCGCCTTGGTCGCCAGCAGGCGCTCCTCGATCGGCTTGAGCACCAGATCGTTGGCGCCATCGCGCAGCAGGGCGGCCTGGTTGGCGCGGTTGTCGTCGCCGGTCATCACCAGCACCGGCAGTCGGCGCTTGCCGTAGCCCAGGCCGTTGCGCACCCGGTCCAGCACGTCGCGGCCATTGAGTTCGCCCTTCAGGTAGAGGTCGGTCAGCACCAGGTCGGCGCCGGGCGCGCCCTCGGTGCCGGCATAGGCCTCCAGGTAGGCGATCGCGTCCTCCGCGGTGGTGACGTGGGTGACGCGCATCTGGTGCGCCTCGAGCATGCGCCGGATCGCCGTGGCCACGGTGCGGCTGTCCTCGATGTACAGCACGTGCGCGTCGGGGATCGGCTCGGGCTGCACATAGCCGCGGATGAAGGCGGCCAGCGCGTTGTGGCCCAGCGCCTTGTCGAAGTAGTCGGTGACGTCCTCGGTGAAGCGGCGGTCCTCCAGGTGCGACTGCACGTCGCCGGAGATCACGATCACCGGCACGTAGCGCTGCCCGCCGGCTTCGCGCACCACGCGCGCCACCTGCAGGCCGTCGCCGTCGGGCAGCACCAGCGCCGTGGTCACCAGGTCGATCGGCTCGCCGGCCAGCAGCGTGCGCGCATCGGCCAGGCTGCCGCCCTCGACCACCTGCACGCCCGGCAGTTCCTTCACCAGCACCGCCTGGATCAGCTTGCGCACCAGTTTGGAGCCGTCCACGACCATCACCCGCGGAGAGTCGGATTCGAGATGTCGGAGATCGTGCTGGTTCATGCGGCCTCAGAGTCCGGTGGGGCGCGTCTGGCGCAGGAAATGGCCGGTGACCAGGCCGGCGCCGAGCCAGCCCAGCACGGTCGAGCCACCGATCACGGCCAGCGCCCAGGTCGGGTCGATGCCGCCCAGGGCGAAGCCGCTGCCGTAGCTGGCGGCCAGCGCCGCCACCGGCTCGCGCAGCGCCAGACCCGCGGCGACCAGCAGGGCGATGGCCAGTGCGCCGGCGGCCAGGCCGTACCAGGCGCCCAGGTACAGGAACGGGCGGCGGATGAAGCCGTCGGTCGCGCCCAGCAGCTGCAGCACGCCGATCTCCTCGCGTCGCGACTGGATGTCCAGGCGCACCGTGTTGCCCACCACCAGCAGCGCGCCCATGCCCAGCAACAGCGCAAGCAGCCAGGACACCCGTCCACCGAAGCGCAGCCAGGCGTCGAGGCGTTCGCGCCACTGCACGTCGTGCTGCACCAGCTCGGCCTCGGGCAGCTGTTCCAGGGCGGCGGCCAGCATCAGCTCGTCGCCAGCGGGCGCGACCACCAGCAGGTGCGGCAGCGGGTTGTCCTCGCCAACCGCGTCGATGATGCCGGCCAGCGCCCCGCTCTCGCGCAGCGAGGCCAGGCCCTGCTCGGGCGTGATGTGCTCGACCGCGGCGACGTTGTCCTGCGCGCGCAGCTCCTCGGCCAGCTGCCGCGCGCGGGCGTCGTCGACGTCCTGGCGCAGGAACACGCTGACCTCGCGCGAGCGTTCGACGCTGCCGGCCAGCCGCTCGACATTGCCCAGCACCAGCCACAGGCCCAGCGGCAGGGCCAGAGCCAGCGCCATCACCGAGACCGTCAGCAGCGCCGACCAGGGCTTGCGGAACACGCGCCCCAGGCTCGCGACCAGGCTGTAGAGATGGTGGTCGAACCAGGTGCCCATCGGCGAGGAGGCCGCGGCCACGTCCATGCGCGCCTCAGCCATCGGCCAGATCCTCCGGCGGGAT
>Ga0233365_1001326_pt1 | contig 10601 bp, 11 predicted proteins | sample ElkDunMinimDraft_27_FD_191535 | JGI IMG/M metagenome (GOLD analysis project Ga0233365, IMG submission 191535) | Fecal eukaryotic communites from dung pellets of Tule Elk in California, USA - Elk Dung C36 | ecosystem: Host-associated > Mammals > Digestive system > Large intestine > Fecal | place... | reverse complement strand
AACCCAGCGGTCACCGGAGGTCGCGGCGTAACCCTCGGTGAAGGACAGGTAGACGACACTCAGTACCCGGTCGAGGCGACCGGCCCAGTCGTTGGGGTCGGGGACCTCGAACGGGACCTTCGCCGCCGACAGCGTCTTCTTCGCGCGACTGATCCGTTGCTGGACCGTTGCCACCGGCACGAAGAACACGCGCGCCAACTCCTCAGTGGTCAAACCGCCGACCACTCGCAAGGTCAACGCCACCTGCGCCTCACGCCCCAACACCGGGTGACACGCGGTGAACATCAGCTGGAGTATGTCGTCGTCGAACGGTTCGGGTTCGGTCGTCCGCTGTTCCAGCTCACGCGCGATCGCCCGGTAGCGGTCGTCCAGCCTGCCGCGCCGTCGCCAGCCGTCGACGGCCCTGCGCTTGGCGACGGTGGTGAGCCAGGCACCCGCGTTGCGCGGTATGCCTGACTCGGGCCACTGAGCCAGCGCATCGGCCACCGCCTCCTGAGCCAGATCCTCAGCCTGCCCGAGGTCGCCCACCATCCGGGTCAGTGCCGCGATCACGCGGGCACCCTCGATGCGCCACACGGCCTCGACGGCACGTTGGATGTCGCTCATCGGTCATTCCTCATGAGTTGAACTAGGACTGATTCTTCTTCAGTTCCTCGCGCTGGGCCTTTTCCTTCTGGACGTACTCGTTGTCCTGGTACTCGTCGAAGTCACTCTCCTCGTGGATGCGACGAATCTCCAGTTTGCTGCCTGGGCCAAGCGGACAGCGCTTCGCCCATTCGATGGCCTCCTCCTTGGTCGCGGTCTGGATGACCCAGAAACCGTTGAACAGTTCGTGCGTCTCCCCGTAGGGGCCGTCGGTGACGATGGGCTCCTCGGCGGAGAAGTCGACGACGGCTCCCTCGTCGGGCTCGGCCAGTCCTTCACCGCTGAGCATCACGCCGGCCTTGATCAGCGACTCGTTGTAGGCGCCCATGGCGTTGAGGATCTCCTCGAACGGCACCTGCTTCGACGCTTCGATTGACGCGTCGGTGTCGCGCATGATGAGCATGTATTTCATGGTTTTCGACCTCTCGTTTGGCGGCGCTCGTTCGCGCCGTCACCATCACGTCGAACGGGCGGACGGCCCGATCGACAGCGGCGCGATTTTTTCTTGGATTTTTTGACCGAGGACGAGCGGTGCCTCTCGACCGAAGTGGTTCCGACGAGGTCACCGCCCTGGCGGTTCATCGATGTTCCGGGTTGACCTGGCTGGGGTCGCAACCGGCATCCCATTGGGTTCGCTGATTTCCGTACACGGGAATGCCCCCGTTGCGTTTCAACATCGCCGCCACGTGCATCAGGTTGTACGCCATGAAACTCACGTTGCGGTTGGTGAAGTCGTTCTCCGGGCCGCCCGAGTCGGGATCGAGATACGACGGTCCCGGACCGACCTCGCCGATCCATCCCGCGTCGGATTGGGGCGGAATCGTATAACCGATGTGCTGCAAGCTGTAGAGCACGTTCATGGTGCAGTGTTTGAGGCCGTCCTCGTTACCGGTGATCAGGCAACCGCCGACCCGGCCGTAGTAGGCGTACTGCCCATCGTCGTTGAGAATCCCCGAGTTGCTGTACAGCCGTTCGATGATGTGACGCATCACCGAACTGTTGTCTCCCAGCCAGATTGGACCGGCAAGGACCAGAATGTTCGCGGCCATGACTCGTTCGGTGATCGCCGGCCATTCGTCGGTCTTCCATCCGTGCTTGGTCATGTCCGGTTGCACCCCGACGGCGATGTCGTGGTCCATGGCGCGCAACTGGTCGACTTCGACCCCGTTGGACTCCATGATCGACGCACTCTGGTCGACCAGTGCTTGAGTGTTGCTCACCTCGGGTGAGCGTTTCAGCGTGCAGTTGATGTACAGCGCGCGAAGCCCGGTGAAGTCCACGGTTTTCTCCGGCATGTTCGTCCTCCTCGGACAGATCAGGTCACATGAAATCCAGCCCGGAAGGAGACCTCACACTACAGCTCATGATGAGTTCGTCGGCGAATCACACCGCGTGGCGCGCGACTATTGACCTGGGGTGATGAGAGTTGAGGACGGTTGTCGGTGCCCGCGGTTATGGTCACCCGATGACCAACTCTCCGATTGTTCTCGTTCCCGGATACTGGCTCGGCGCCTGGGCGTGGGATGAGGTGGTGGCGTCGCTTCGCTCGGAAGGACACCGGGCCACCGCGGTGACCCTGCCGGGCCGCGAATCGTTGGACGTCGACCGCGCGGCGATCACCTTTGACGAGCAGGTGACGGCTATCTGTGACGCCGTGTCGGCCGCCCACGAGCCCGTTGTCCTCGCGGTGCACAGTGGAGCGGGAGCCACTGGATACGCCGCGAGCGACCGGGTTCCCGAGAAGATCGCCGCCATGGTCTATGTCGATTCCGGTCCGGCGACCGGGCCGCTCAATCCCGGTTTCGCCGACGCCGAGTTGCCTCTTCCCAGTTGGCAGGACCTGGAGGCCGACGGAAACAGTCTCGAAGGACTCAGCGAACAACAACTGGCGACGTTCCGGGAGCGCGCGGTTCCCGAGCCGGGTGACGCGGTTCGGGGGAGTGCGACGCTGGTCAACGACGCCAGGCGTGACATTCCGAGCACGGTGATCTGCAATTCGATGGCCTCGGACGAGATCAAGGCTGCGGTGGAGAGGGGATACCCCTGGGTCGCCGGGCTGGCGGAACTGCGTGATGTCACCTATGTCGACCAGCCCACCGGGCACTGGCCGATGTGGTCACGTCCCGAAGATCTGGCGAGGCTGCTGGGCGACATCGCCGCGAAGTGATGGTTCTCAGGTCCGGCTGAACCAGCTGACCTGAGCGCCGTTGTCGAAGGAGACCCGGTTGGTCGGTACGAAGCCGGTGGGGTCGAAACCGCCGGACACCATGGCTATGCCGGTTCCCGCTATGACGGGATAGGACTTGATGATCAGTTCGTCGATCTCCGACAGCAGGGTTCCGGCGAGCTTGCCGCCACCGCACAGCCAGATGTCCTTATCGGATTCCTCACGTTTGAGACGCTGAACCATGCCGATCGGGTCCTCCTTCACCACGGTCACGTTGGGGTCGTCGACTTCCAGCGTGCTCGAAATGAGGTATTGGCGCAGGTGGGAGTAGGGGCTCGTCGTGGGTATGTCGAGTGCCGGTTCGAAGGTGCCGCGTCCGATCAGGAGTGTGTCGAAGGCTTGGTTCTCCTCGCCGTCGAGTCCGATCAGTTTGCGGATATGGGTCGGGATGGTCTCGGGATACCGAGCGTTGATCCAGTTGGCCATCTCGTCGGAGGTGGGGTAGAAGTCGACTTCGGCGTTCGGGCCGGCGATGTAGCCGTCGAGTGAGACGCCGATGTAGTAAACGAGTTTTCGCATGTGGCTCCTGGGTGTAGTACTTTGTTTGAAGTGGTTTCAATGTAGTACTACAAGTGGAGTGGTGTCAAGTGCGGAAGAACAATGAGAGACGGCAGACACTGATCGATGCGGCCATCGAGGTGTTGGCCCGTGAGGGAGCCCGTGGACTGACGTTTCGCGCCGTGGACGCCGAAGCGGCGGTGCCGCAGGGAACGGCCTCGAATTACTTCTCCAACCGCGACGACCTGTTCACCCAGATCGGCGGCCGAATCTACGAGCGTCTGCTGCCCGATGACGTGACGATGGCCAAGGTCAACGAGGGGACGCGGGACCACCGTCGCTACGCCGAGGTCCTGCGTGAGGTGGTCGATCGCGTCTCCGGTTTCGACTCCGGGTACCTGGCGCTGCTCGAACTGCGTCTGGAGTCGATTCGTCGACCCGCGTTGCGTGAGGTGCTGACCAAACGAATCCGCGAGGACATCGACGCCAACATCGCGAACCACGTGGCCTCCGGATTTCCCGGTGACACCACCTCGGTGCTGTTGATGTACCTGTCGCTGAACTGGTTGATCCTGGAGAGGTTGACCCTCCCCGATCTCCTCTCCGAGGTGGAGGTCGAGACCCTGATCGACGCTGCGGTCGAGCGGGCCATCGCGGTGCCCTCCGCCGACTCGGTGGCGGCCGACGAGCACTGAGGCGGTCCCGACGCGCAAGGTGTTCCCTCAGGTCCGACAGCAGTCCGGGCCTGAGGGTCACCGGCATCAGCCGGCGTCGCATGGGGACCGCCGAAGCGGGGCGTCAGGTATTCCCACCGGACACCGGGTTTCCGCGAACCGCGGCGAATGTCGGCTGAATGAGCAGTAGGAACGCGCCGATCGCGATGAACAGGAAACCGGTCATCAGTGAGGTGCCACCCTCCAACAGCGCCCGCAGAAGTTCCCCGCCCCCAAGGCTGGCGGAGATGATGCCCGCCGCGCGAAAGCCCGACCACCACGGTTTGCTCCACCGTCGGCGTGCGGTGGAGCCGTCGACCGCCGGTGCCACGACGAGGAGCAGAAGCCCCAGAAACTGAAGGTACGCCGACGTCTCCTCGTCGATGAAGGGCAGCCCTTGATGCCAGTCGAAGGATGGCCCGAAGATCAGCGCCAGCCAACCCACCATGCCGAGGAAGACACCTGCCGCCGAGCCGAGGACCCAGAAGAAGGCGGACAACCAGCGCACTGCGGCCGGGCGCCGCCAGATCGGTGGCGGCGCACCGGGCGGACGGGTCACCAGAGCGATGTCCGAACCGGGACCCGGGGCGGGTGGGAAGAACGCGTCCTCCTCAGCCTCGGTCGGGCCCTTCAACCAGTAGCCCTGGCGAATAACGTCGTCATGGTCGGAGGCCAGCGCGACCCAATGAGGGTTCCCCTCGAAACCCCTCACCAGCCAACGCGAACCGATCTCGAACCGGTTCAGCGAGGGCTCCGCGATCGCGTCGGCGATCGTGGCCTTCCACCGAACACCCCGGAGCTCCCCGGCGACATGGACCCGGTTCGCGGTCTCGGCGCTGTTCTCGTTCTGCCGATAGACCTCATTCGTCACCTCGACCACGGTCGCTGCGAGAGTATGCGGCGTCAACGACGGCAGGATGTTTCTCCGGTTGGCCGCCCAAGTGCTCCAGCACCACAGAGTGACGGCCAGAACGCCGAGGCAACCCGAAGCCGTGAACCAGATCGGTCCGGTGTCCCCCGAGTCGAGGCCGATGGGAATCGACACCGCCGCGGCCGCCGCCAGCAGGATCGCTCCGGTTCGCCGGAACCTCAAGCGCAGGCGCGTCAACAGCGCCCCTTACCTCTCGGGGTCGGGCAACATCAGATCGGGGGCGTTCCACATCCGGTGACGTTATCGCCGGCTCGCACCAACCGATCACAGGTTCGCGACTGGGGGCGATCCGCCCGTCAGCGCGGCCTGAAGTCGATCCAGCAGCGCTCCTGACCGCGATAGAGCAGACCGGTTCGCTTGGTCTTGTGCACGGGCGGGGCGACGTACAGCCACCACGTTCCCACCACGTCACGCGGAGCGCGGCTGGTCGGCGGGGAACCCTGACGGGTGTGAAGAACCACGGTGATCTGCGTGTTGCGTCCCGGTGGCTGGGGCGGGTTGGCCATGTGGCGCATGAGTACGGCCGACTTGGGACCCCGCGATACCTCGACGGCCGTCGGCGCGGACAGGGGCATGACTCCGGCTGTGAGCAGCCGTCGTCGGTGTCGTTGGGCGACGATCACAATGGCGAAGCCGATGCCGGCGGCCATTATGGCGAGTCCCAAGCTGATGGCGGACAGCCCGATCCGGTCGTAGGCGGGAGAGTTGCGTGACACGTTGCCGCTGGGCCCGACCCAGACCGGGATGGACGAACCCACCACGGGTGGGTTTCCGCATTGGCTGTAGCTGTCGCGTCCGGTTCCGCTGTCAGTCGTCCAGCTCACTTCGATGACGTACCTGGTACGGCGTGGTTTGCGGCACGATCCGTTGGTGTTCACCGAGTCGACCACCGCCATCACCTCTTCGTCCCGGCCGAGGAGATGGTCCACATGGCCCTCCCCCGGCAGGTAGATCGCCAAAGGGATGAACATGACCAACAGCGTCACGATCAGCACGATCACCCGGTTGCGGGGGACGCGCGATTCGGCCTTGTGCAGGGCCGCGACTTCTTCGGGGAGCAACATGTCAGATCTCGTCGATTTCACAGAGGGGCGGGGGCACGCCGAGGGTATTGAGTACTACGAGCCGCAGTGTACGACTGTGCTGCACCTCTGCATGGTGAGCAGGTAGGTTGCCAACCCCGGTCAACCCGTGACCCTCCGGCCGGGTCTGCCGTGAAGGTCATCGATCTTGCCGCTTCGTCGGCCGGTCGACCGCGTTCCAGGACGACGGCCCTATCCGTCGTCGAGCATCACCAGGTTGAGAGCATGAAGGTGCTCAGAGTTCGCGATCAAGTCGATCGCGGTGACCTTGCCGGCGGAAGTCGTGAAAGCGAAGGCCACTCGTGGTTGGCCGGCTTGAGTCCACACTGCGCCGGGTGTCCCGTCGATCAGTGCCGGACGTGCGCGGAGGGCACGGCCGGAAAGGCTCTCGGCGACCGCTGAGGCGCCGTTGACCAGGCCGGTGGCCCCCATCCGGATCGCGGAGTGGTCAGCGCGGAGCACGGCGTCCGGGTGCAACAGACCGAGCAGTGCATTGAAGTCGCCGCGACGGGAGGCGGAGAGAAAAGCACGGACGATCTCGCGCTGTCGGGCCAGATCGGTGCGGGGCGGCCCCGCAGCCTGGATGCGGTGTCGGGCGCGGCTGGCGAGTTTTCTGGCGGCGGCGGGCGTGCGGTCGACGATGGGAGCGATCTCCTCGAACGGAACGCTGAAGATGTCGTGCAGCACGAAGGCCAGGCGTTCATTGGGCGGCAACGCATCCAGCACTACCAGCAGCGCGTGGCCCACCAAGTCCGTCAAGATCGTATGATGCTCGGGGTCGAAGGCGACGCCGTCATTGGGTTGGACATGTTCAGTCACCGGCACATCCAACGGATCTTCGCTCCGAGCGGCGCGTGAGCGCAGCATGGTCAGCGCCACACGGGCCACAATGGTGGTCAGCCACCCGGGCAGGTTCTCCACTTCGCTGGAATAGGACCGGTTGAATCTGAGCCAGGCCTCCTGGACCGCATCATCGGCCTCGGCCACGGAGCCCAGGATTTGGTAGGCCACGGAACGTAGATGTCCGCGATGCTCCTCGAACCTGCCGGTCAGAAATTCCTGCTCGTCCATCGGTCACATTCCTCCGCCACAGCTAGTCATTGTCTATGACTCGCGAAACGTCGTGGATGTGACCGGCGGCAAGGCAACCGCATGCGGCCGGCGCATATTTGTTCTCGATTCGGAGGAATCATCATGCTCGTACGCGTCCCGTCCCGGCTGCGCACCGCCTTCTACTGGTTCTTGGCGGCCGAATTCGTCGTCGGCTTCGTCACCAAGTTCTGGCCCGGTCCGACGTTCTTCGGCCCGGCGTACTCGGTGAAGTTCGTGGAATGGGGTTTTCCCGCCTGGACCCGACTTGTCGTCGGTGCCATTGAGTTGGCCTGCGCGATCTTGCTGGTCATTCCCTCCAAACGGTCCAGATTCGTGGGGGCGGCGGGGCTGGTCTTCCTCCTCATCGCCGCGGTCACCACGCACCTCATCGATGACGCGCCGCTGTACGAAGAGATCTCGGCTCCCGTTCACCTGGTGATCCTGGGGATGGTCGCCCTGGCGAACTGGCCGGCCGACTGGAGGGACCTTCTACCGTTGCGGCGGGACGCCGCGTCGATGCTCCGCCGGGGCCCGGGGCGCGCCGTCTGATGATTCGCGTCATCGATTCCAGCGGTCCACGCAACCGCGCCATCTGGTACTGGGCGGCGACCCTGACCGTCGCGGCCGAGGCGTTTGTGGCGGGCTTCTTGGCTCTTCTACAGATCAACGATGTCCGCAACATTGTGGAACAGCAGCTGAGTTATCCACTCTATGTCGCCGTTATCGTGGGCCTATGGAAGGTGCCGGGTGCTGTAGTACTGCTCCTACCGCGCCTTCCCCGGCTCAAGGAATGGGTCTATGCGGGCGAAATCTTCGTCTACACCGCAGCGGTGACCTCCTTTTTCTTCACTGGCGATATCGAGTCGGGCGTTGGCCCGCTCGGCCTTGCGGTCGTCACGATGATCTCTTGGGCGCTGCGACCGGTGAATCGTCGTGACCCGGCGCCTGACGCCGCGTCGCTCGCGTGGCTCCCGGTCACTCCCAGACGGAGCATGTTCACCACGATCCTCTTCTGGGCGACCACCCTGAGCTTCACCGGCGCGTTGCTGAGCGGCGGCGTGGTCGACCTGACTCAACGCCCGGAAACCCTGGCCGGCATGCAGGCCCTCGGCTATCCCGCATATTTCCTTTTCATCATTGGATTCTGGAAGTTGCTGTGCGCCCCGGCCGTGCTCTCACCGAGATTCGCTCGATTGAAGGAATGGGCATACGCCGGCGCGTTTTTCAACTTCTCCGGTGCGATCGTTTCGCACCTGGTATCCGGCTCCGAGTGGTACCACGTTGGCTACACGTTCCTATTCACCGTGTGCACACTCGTCTCCTGGGCGCTTCGGCCACCGAACCGAGTGCTCGGCACGCTGTATGAGCCCGGGGCACTGACTCGGCAATCTCATCCAGGGGATACCGGTGCACGTCCCGTCGACCGGATCGGGTAGGCCGGGGTTTGTGTGGCTACATTGGAATTGCTGGAGCCCGCCGCGCGTTCGCCTCCAGTAGTACCCACTGGCCGGGAACGGACAAGGGAATCCACAAGGGAGATAATATGGCGACTCCGATGTCAATCCGCGCTCAGTCCAGTCACCCCGCTCTGGACGTCCGCCATGACACCTTCGTGATCACCCGCCGCCTCGACGCGTCGCCGGCGTCGGTGTTCGCGGCGTTCGCGGACGAGCCGACTCGTCGGCGCTGGTTCCGGCTACCCGGTTCAGGGGCGACCTACCGACACGAGTTCCGCGTCGGCGGCGGCGAGGATGCGCACAGCACCTTCACCGTTCTGGACTCCAAACCGGAGCGACTCGGCTACCGGTCCCGCTACCTCGACATCGTGACGAACCAGCGGATCGTGTTCGGCTACGAGTCGGCCGTGGACGATCTACCACGATGGACGTCGTTGGTCACCGTTCTCCTCGCCGATGACGAGGACGGCGGAACCACGCTCACCTGGACCGAGCAGGTCACCTTCCTGACCCGCACCGGCGACGGCAGTGCCGATCTTCCTCACCTGCGCGGCGGTACGACGCTGCGTCTCAACGGCCTTGATGCCGCCTTGGAATCGAGTCGCTGAACCGGTGCCTCAACGGGACGACTGAACTCGGCCGAGTCTTTGAAGACGAGCCGACGATGACACCGCGACTGCATTAGACCCGGTACTCGGCCCGAGAAACGAATCGGGGGCGGTATCTCGAACCGAGATACCGCCCCCGACCTGCGGTGGAGACAAGGGGAATCGAACCCCTAACCTCTGCCTTGCAAATTCGGCTACCGGGTGGCAAACACTAGCAATCCATGGATAAATCGGCTGGTCAGAGGGCAAATCAGTGCAGGTGTGGAATTTGCTAGGAAGACGGTCCGCTGACTCCTGACTGACAGTCTAATGTGGATTAGGGTTCATTGGCGTGGGTCGAGGCTGGCTTAGGCTTGCGGCCAATCGGGGTGGCTCATGCCTGCCCGCTTATGCCCCGATCGCCAGCCTCGGAGGGACCCGCGCCAAGGGTTCCTGAGCCTACGGAGATTGCACCGTGACTCGATCCGGCATGATCGCCGGGTTTGCGATCGTGTCGGCCCGGAAACCCCCGCGTTCGACGGTGGCCAACCATGCTGGGTTTCCGAAGTGGCTGAGTTACATCCAAGGCAGATCTCCGTGGCGCCCGGTCGGCGGCGCGAACGGCCTCCAGGCCGCACGCGCAAGCCGTCGACCGAGGCGCCAGCGGGCCGCTTGCGGCCCGCCTTGATTAAGTAAAGAAGGTCTGAACACAGACATTGAGCAAGCTCTAGGTATACGAAGTTGGGTATACTAAGTGTCTTCCTCGAGAGAAAGTGGGTTGTCATGATCGATCCGGCATACGTCCGCATTGCCAACGAGTTTGCGGTCAAGATCCGCAGTGGCGAATTGCCGCCAAAGACCCAGCTTCCGAGCTACGCCGAGATTGCGGCGGAATACGACGTGTCTGACATCATCGTGCGGAAGGCGCTCCGACTGCTGGAGGAGCAGGGGCTCGTTAGGGCACAACGTCGGCGTGGAATATTCGTTGCCGACAAACCTGGCCTAGTTCGTGTATCACCCGAGCGGCAGTTTGAGGGACCTGAGGCAACATTCAGTAGTGAATCGGAGGAGGAAATTACCGTCGAGCGAACCGAGAACAAGGTCATCGCCGATGAGGATCTGGCGGAAGAATTCGGTATAGAGGTCGGCGCGACGCTAACCCACACGATCACTCGGGTACTTGAGGGATCGCGACCCGTGTCTGTTTCTGACACGATGGTTCCGTTCGGGCAAGTGGGGATCAAAGACGCAAAGGTCCTGCAAGAGACACTCGCTGACCGGATACCCACCCCTGGCCACGCTGACGCCTTGGAGATACCTTCCGGTCAGATCGTCAAGACAGTGCACCAGAAGTACTGGGACGCGGGGA
>Ga0233365_1001321_pt1 | contig 10630 bp, 8 predicted proteins | sample ElkDunMinimDraft_27_FD_191535 | JGI IMG/M metagenome (GOLD analysis project Ga0233365, IMG submission 191535) | Fecal eukaryotic communites from dung pellets of Tule Elk in California, USA - Elk Dung C36 | ecosystem: Host-associated > Mammals > Digestive system > Large intestine > Fecal | place... | reverse complement strand
CAGCGCCACCGGCATCGCCACTGCCTGGGCGATCAGTACCGCACCCAGCAGCATCATCGTCATCGCCGATGATCCGCCGAACCAGTACAGCAGCACCGCGATGAGGCCGCCGATGGCGGCCGGGATGTTCGCGCGGATCAACCGGCGGGCGGCCCGGCTGCCGGAGGGCGTGCGCTGGTAGGTCATCAACGCCGCCGTCGGTACGGTCGCGGCCATCAGCGCCAGCCAGCTCAATCCCAGGTCGGTGACGGTGACCGCGAGTGTCGCGGCGGCCAGCACACTGACGGTCAGGGCGGCGCTCCAGCTCGCGGCGCGGGCGCCCATCTTCTGGTCGGCGAGTTCGGCGCTGATGCGCGCGGGCATGGCGAGCCCGGCCAGGAGGGCGCTGGCGCTGATCGCGGCCGTGAACAACGCCGAGGCGTAGTGCGGGTTCTGCGAGGTCGACAGGATCACCACGGTCAGCGACCAGATCAACGTGCCGCCGGCGGCGATGACGGCCAACCATCTGGTGGCGTTGCGCCACCCCAACACCAGGTACCCCGCGGCAGCCGCCACCGGCAACCCCACCGACCACAGCATCGGGTTCATAGGTTTCCACTACTCCTCGGGCGCGCCGAATCGACAACGGATGTGACGACGCCAGAGTTTGTCAGTTGGGTTCACGCACGGTTTCGGCGGGTTGGGCGGAGTTGTCCGATCTTGGCTCGACCGACGGGCCGTCACCGGCCCGTCCGATGGGTGGTGACGTCACTCCCAGGTGTTTCGGGACCGACGGTGGTGTCCGTGGGCGGCGAGCAGTTTGCGGCCCTGTTTGGTCCGGGCGGTGACGCGAGCGCGTTCCCGGGACTGTTCCCGTTGCAGTTTTCGCCAGTTGTCCAGTCGGCGGACGGTCAGGGTTCCCAGCTCCACCGCCGCCAGGACCGCGCAGTCGGGTTCGGTCTCGTGATGGCAGTCGGTGAACCGGCATGAGGCCGCGAGCTGCTCCAGGTCGTCGAACGCCTTGGCGAGTCCGTCGGCGGGGGTGGCGGAGTCGCCGGGGCGGCGATCGAACAGTCCTACCGCTCGCAGCCCCGGCGTGTCCAAGATGACTCCCCCACCGGGGATCGGAATCATCGCTCGATAGGACGTGGTGTGCCGTCCTCGGCCGTCGGCGCGCAGTTGCCGGGTGGCCATGACGTCGACACCGACCACGGTGTTCACCAATGTGGACTTGCCGGCCCCGGAGGCTCCGATCAACGCCAGGGTTCGACCTTCGGTGACGTATTCGCGCAACCTGTCGAGACCCGCGCCGGTGTGGGAGCTGACGGCCACGACCTCGGTGCCCGGTGGTGCGGCGGTCGTCAGGTCGGCGACCAGCAGGTCCACGTCGGCGACGGTGTCGGCCTTGGTCAGGACCAGCAGCGGTCGGGCACCGGACTCGTGGGCCAACGCCATCAACCGTTCGATACGACCCGGATCGGGGTCGGGATCGAGGGACTCGACCACGGCGACGGTGTCGGCGTTCGCGGCGATCGCCTGGCCCTCGGCGGCCTTACCGGCCGTCAACCGCACGATCGCGCTGCGCCGAGGCAGGATCGCCTCGATGGTGTAGCGGTCGTCGTCCCAGTGACGAATCGCCGCCCAGTCGCCGACGCAGGGCATCGCGAGCGGGTCTTTGGCGATCAGGCCCAACATGCGTCCGGCCAGACTCGCTCGGACCGTGCCCGTGGCGGTCAGCACCGTGCACACGCCGCGGTCGACGCGAGCGATACGGCCGGGGCGGTTGCCTCGCCGGTCGAATCGTCGGTACGCGGCTTCGAATGTCGCACCCCAACCAAGGGACGCCAATGACATGGTCAACATGACACCTTTTCTCAGTGATTCAGTGCCGTGACCTCAGGGGGCGGGGACCAGCACTGGTTCGGTGGCCATAACGGATATACCGGTGCAGCCGACAGGACATCGCCCCACCATGGGGGCCAACTGCGGCATATGCGCCACCTCCCTTCAGGTCCCGCCGAGCATGTCGTCATCCGGTGTGATGACGCCTATGAGGCTAGGGTCTGCCGGGAATCTAGGCAAGCCGGTTTTCACCGCCTTAACCGGGTTTGACAGGTTTAGCGGTATGGAAACCTTCAGCCATGTGACACCCGAGGGCACGGCGGCCACGCTCACGATTCCCGGGGTCGATCTGACCAAGTTCTCGGTCGGCGAGATGGACAACAACGTGTATCTGTTGGCCTGCCGCAACACCGGTCGGCAACTGCTCATCGACGCGGCGGATTCGCCGGAGCGGATTCTGGCGGTGGTCGGTGACGCCGGGTTGGCCACGGTGGTCACGACCCACCGGCACTGGGACCACGTGAGGGCTCTCGAAGCCGTCGTCGCCGCCACCGGTGCCCGGTCGCTGGCTCATGTCGACGACGCACCGGAGATACCGGTGGCGACCGCTACCGTCGCCGACGGCGACACGATCTCGGTCGGTGGGATCTCGTTGACGGTGATCCACCTAGTGGGGCACACACCGGGCAGCATCGCCCTCCATCTGTCCAATCCGGACGGAGCCGATCACGTCTTCACCGGGGACAGCCTGTTTCCCGGTGGCGTCGGGCGCACCGCCGACCCCGCCGACTTCACCAGTCTGTTCGACGACGTCGTGACCAAGCTGTTCGCGCTGCCCGACGAGACCGTGATCCACCCCGGCCACGGTGACGACACCACGCTGGGCGCCGAGCGCCCCCAGCTGTCCGATTGGCGCGAGCGCGGCTGGTGACCGGCGCGTCCGGGGCCACGGAAACGCCGGGCGCGACAGGGATGCGTTCGTCCGACCGCGCCGGCGGCGGGTCGACTCCGTGGCGCCTCAAGGTTCTCGACCGCCGAGCGGCCGACAGTCGAGGGAACCGCGTCGACACAATCGATCGCCCTCAGGGCCGCCGCTCGTCATCCCCGAGTATCCGAAGTGGAATAGACCGTGCCCGGCTCCTCGGTGAACCGGGCACGGCGGTTCACTGGATCAGCGCACGGGCCTGCTCGAGGTCACCGATCAGTCCGGCCACCGCGGTCAGCGACTCGTCCACGGCCACCGCGAACGCGTCGGGTCCGCCGATGGCCTCGATGGTCTCCGGCGGCAGGAACTTCACCAGCAGCGCATCGGTTCCCGGTGGCAGTCCGGCGAAGTGGACGGTCAGATATCCGTATTCCGACAGCAGTCGCATCGCCACGGCGGCGGTCGCCTCGATCGGCGCCAGGTCGGTCGTCGCCCCACCGCGACGACGCAGTTCGGCCAGGATTCCCTCGCCCGGGATGCGGGTGATGAACGGGGTTTCCTCGATCCAGTCGCCCAGTCGGGCGGTGAGACGCTCGCCGACGACCTTGGTCGATTCGACCAGTTCCCGCACCCGCTCCGGGCGATACTCCGACAGGCTGCGCACGACTGCGGGGTAGAGAACCGGTCGACATTCGCTGCCGAGCTCGAATGCCCGCGCTCTGGCTTTGGCCACCAGGTCGGTGCGGCCGCCCAGCAGGCCGACGCGCGGGCCGGAGACGCCGTACTTGTCCAGGCCGGTGGCGCCCAGGTCGGCGCCGAATTCAAGGGTTTTGGGCTGGTCGAGGATCGCCGGACCGACGCGGGCGCCGCCGGCGTCGTCGATGAGAACCAGCGCACCGGCATCGTGTGCCGCCGCCACGAGCCGATGCATATCTGATGTGGACAGTGCGTCGTAGGTGACGGCGAGGCGAGTGATGACGACGACCGAGACGTCGTCGTGTTCGGCCATGGCGCTGATCCCGGCCTCGGCCCCGACGGTCTCGACCAGTCGGCCGCCGGCGTCGCGCACCGCACGGACCACCGCCGGGTGGCTGTAGGAGGGGGACACGCCGATGACGGTCGAGCCCGGTGTCACGATCACCTGCGCGGCGGCGAACAGCGCGGCGGTCAGCCGGTTGGTGACCGCGATGTCGTGGGTCTGGGAGTCGCCGCCCAGGTGTTCCAGTCCGTGCTGCCGAATCCGGTCGATGTAGAGGGCTCCGGCCCACTCGTCGTCGAGTAGCCAGTCGTCCAGGTCGGCCGGCATCGGCAGACCACGTTCCAGGCCGCTGAGGTTGTGCAACGGCAGTCCGGCGTCACGACGGCGACCGATGTGCTGCCAGGCGCGATTGAGTTTGCGCAGGTGGGCGGAGGTGTCGCTCAGAATCGCCCCGGAGGCGTAGGGCAGACCGGTCGTCATATTCGTTCCCTTCGAATGCTCGCACTGATATCCAGTCAAGCAACGACCGGCTGGTGCGACAAGCGCAACTTTCTGCCGGTGACTGTTCGATACAGTTCACCAATGCTGCCGCTGCCGTCTCTTGCCCTGCTGCATCAACTGCGGCTGCGCGGCACGTTGACCGCCGCGGCAGAGGCACTGCGGTTGAGCAGGTCGGCGGCCAGTCATCAACTGGCGAGCCTGCAACGTCGACTGGGTGTCCCGTTGACCGAACGGGTCGGGCGCGGCCTGCGGCTGACCGAGGCCGGTGAGGCGCTGGCAGTCCAGGCCGAACGCGTCCTCGCCGAAGTCGAGCACTCCGAGGCGGTCGTGGAGCGGGCACGCGGCGAAGTGTCGGGAACGATCGGGTTGGCCGCCGTGCAGACGGCGGCGATCAACGTGCTCCCCAAGGCGTTGACACTGTTGGGATCGCGATATCCGAACCTGCGGGTGGAGTGCCGCAGTCTCGACACCGAGCAGGCCCTCGTCGCGGTTCCGGCCGGTGAGATCGACATCGCCGTGGTGCCGCGATATGAGGCGACTCCACTTCGGCCGATGGAACAGCTGGTGGTGACCCGGTTGTTCCGCGACCCGATGCGGCTGGTGGTGCCCGCCGGCCACCGACTGGCCACCGCGACCACGCCGGTGTCGATAGCCGAGCTGGCCGGCGAGTCCTGGGTGACGGGGGAGCCGGACAGCTACTTCGGGCGGCTGGTTCCGTCGCTGTGCGAACAGGTGGGATTCACTCCCGACATCGTGCACCGCTCCACCGATCACGCGGTCATCAGTGCGTTGGTGGCCGCCGGCCACGGCGTGACGGTGCTGCCGGAGTCGGCGTTGCCCGCCACCGGGTCACCGTCGCTGGCGGTGCTGTCGATCGCGGGGGCGTCGATCGATCGCGACGTGGTGGCACTGACCCGTCGGGGCAGTGCGCGGCGGCCCACGATTCAGGCGGTGATCGACGGGCTCAGACAGGCCAGCCGTACTGATCGACAGCCGGAGTGAGGCGTCGGCGCTCGCCGGGAAACGGCCGGTCACAACGGTTCGGCCTGCTTGCGCCAGTACTGGGCGTCCTCGTGGTCGCGGACGATGATGCCCAGGCCACGCAGCTGACCGGCGATGGTGTCGGATCGGTCGTTGGTCCAGCGGCGCAACGCGGCGGCTCGGTCGCGCAGCAGGCGGTTGATCCGTTCGGGTAGTTCCGGGGTGCCGTCGAACCATCGGCGGAAGTCACCGGCGTACGGGTCGCCGCTGTCGCGCCACCGGTAGCCGTGTTCCAGGAAGGCACGACGCAGCCGGCCGACGGACAGGTCGTGCCGTTCCCGCACCGGTTCCATACCGGCGGCGTCCTGCAACACCAGCTCGGGGCCGTCGGCGAACACCGCCGCCACCTCGGCGCCCCGGACGAGGTGATCGCGGCTGATTCCTCGCCGGATCCGGATCTCTCGCGCCGAGACCACGACCGTCAAACTCTCCGACTGCGCCAACAGCGACAGACCCGTGCCCAGCAGCGCTCCGGTGACGGCGGCGCCGGTGACCCGAACGGGTTCCGGAATGACCAGCAGCGCGGTGACGAGGTCACGGAACAGGCCGGGTTCCCCACCGGAGAACAGCGACAACACCTGGCCGCTGAACCACACCAGGACCGCGCCGGCGAACGGGAATCCCGACCACACCAGCACCCGCAGCCACCCTGGATCGGTCACCACCGTCGAGTGAGCATGGCCGAGACGCTCGGATCGTCTCATGAGTCGATTATCGCCGCCGGGCGCGGCGATGTCGCGAAGTCGATCACACTCAATACCCCGTGACATGAAACCAGTGATAGAAACATCACCATGTCCCTGTTCGATATGCCATTGGAGCAGTTGCGCACGTATCGCCCGCAACGCGACGAACCCGACGATTTCGACGCGTTCTGGGATGCGACGCTGACTCAGGCCCGACAGGCGACCTCCTCCCCTCGCTTCACCCGGATCGACTCGGCGCTGTCGTTGGTGACCGTCGACGACGTCGAGTTCACCGGCGGTGACGGCGACCCGGTCCGCGCCTGGCTGGTGTTGCCCAAGGGCGAGATCGCAGGCTGTGTGGTCAGCTACCTGGGCTACTCGAACGGACGAGGACTGGCTCACGAACACTTGACCTGGGCGGCGGCCGGATGGGCCAACCTGGTCATGGACTCGCGCGGGCAGGGAGCGTCCGGCCGAAGCGCGGTCGGCGCCACCGGTGATCCGCACGGCACCGATCACGTCCAGGCGCCCGGGATGATGTCCAAGGGCATCGGGTCCCCGGCCACCTACTACTACCGACGCCTGTTCACCGACGCCGTGTTGGCCGTCAATGTCGCCGCCTCGCACGAGCGGATCGATCCCGATCGCATCGTGGTCTCCGGCGGCAGTCAGGGCGGCGCCATCGCGCAGGCGGTGGCCGGGCTGCGCGACGACCTACTGGCCGCGTTCATCGACGTGCCGTTCCTGTCGCACTTCAGCCGCGCGCTCGACCTCGCCACGACCGGCCCGTACCCGGAGCTGGTGACCTACCTGGCCGGACAACGTCTGGCGACCGATCAGGTCATGAACACTCTGTCCTATTTCGACGGAATGCACTTCGCGGCCCGCGCCACCACCGCCGCCCGTTACTCCGTCGCACTGCGCGACACCACTTGCCCACCGTCGACGGTTTTCGCCGCCTACAACCATTGGGGCGGGGATGCCGAGATCGACGTGTGGCCGTGGAACGGGCACGAGGGCGGCTCGGCGTTCCAGACCGAGATCCAGCTGGACCTGTTGCGGCGACTGTGACCGCCGAGCGAGTCCGGTTGGCCACGCCGGAGGATCTGCCCGGATTTCTCCACCTCGCCGCCGAGGTCGAGCACTGGTTCGGGCCGATGGTCGACCAGCCTGGTTTTCACACGGCGGTGCGAGCCTGCGTCGACCGGTCACAGGCGCTGGTCGCCGCCGACGGTGACGGCGTGCGAGGCGGCCTGCTGTTCGGGGGCCGATTCCCCGACTTTCACATCGGCTGGCTGGTGGTGTCGGAGACCACCCGAGGATCCGGCGTCGGCCGAGAGCTGGTCGCCGAGGCGCTGCGTCGCTTCACCGCCGTTCCCGATTCGGTCGACCCCGGAACGACGATCACGGTGGACGTGGTCACATTCGGCGCCGACCACCCCGCGGCGCGCGACGGTGGCGCCCGGGTGTTCTACGAGCGGCTCGGGTTCGAGCCCGATCGCATGGAACCAACCGGCCCCGACGGGGGCAGCCGACAGCGGTATCGATGGCACGGTTCACCGGCCGATCGCCCGATTTGACCTGGTCAGCACACCGGAACGGCCAGCATGACGCCGCGTGACGGCAACCGGGGCGGGCCACTGTGACCGGCGGCACCCAGCCCGCCAAAAACGGCTCGTCGGAGATAACCGACAATGGAGGTCATGGCCCAACGCACTGACCTGCGCAATGTCGCGATTATCGCCCATGTCGATCACGGTAAGACAACCCTGGTCGACGCCATGCTGCGCCAAGCCGGCGCGTTCCGGGAGGGCGCGGCTGTAGACGACCGGGTCATGGACTCCATGGATCTGGAGCGTGAAAAGGGCATCACCATCCTGGCGAAGAACACCGCGGTACGCCACCGCACCCCAGCCGGTGAGAACATCACCATCAACATCATCGACACCCCCGGCCACGCCGACTTCGGCGGCGAGGTCGAGCGCGGTTTGACGATGGTGGACGGCGTGGTCCTGCTGGTCGACGCCTCCGAGGGACCGCTCCCGCAGACCCGCTTCGTGCTTCGCAAGGCGCTGTCGGCGCGGATGCCGATCGTGTTGGTCATCAACAAGGTGGACCGGCCCGACGCTCGGATCAAGGAAGTGGTCGACGAGACCTACGAACTGTTCCTGGACCTGGACGCCGACGAGGACCAGATCGATTTCCCGATCGTCTACGCCTGCGCCAGGGACGGCATCGCCTCGATGACCGAGCCCGCCGACGGCCAGGTTCCCAGCGACAGCACCGACCTTCTGCCGCTGTTCGACACGCTGCTGACCACGATCCCGGCACCGGAGTACGACGAGGACTCGCCGCTTCAGGCGCACGTGACAAACCTGGACGCCTCCCCGTTCCTGGGTCGACTGGCGCTGTGCCGGGTTCGACAGGGGACAATCCGCAAGGGACAGACGGTGGCGTGGTGCCGCACCGACGGCAGTCTCACCAACGTCCGCATCTCCGAACTGCTCATGACCGACGCGCTGGAGCGCAAGCCGGCCGAACAGGCCGGTCCCGGCGACATCATCGCCGTGGCGGGCATTCCCGAGATCATGATCGGCGAGACCCTCGCCGACGCCGAGAATCCGCAGCCGCTTCCGTTGATCACCGTCGACGAGCCGGCCATCTCGATGACCATCGGCACCAACACCTCTCCGCTGACCGGAAAGGTCAAGGGCGCCAAGGTCACCGCTCGCCAGGTCAAGGACCGCCTCGACAAGGAGCTCATCGGCAACGTCTCACTGCGCGTTCTGGAGACCGAACGTCCCGACGCCTGGGAGGTGCAGGGTCGAGGCGAGTTGGCCCTGGCCATCCTCGTCGAGCAGATGCGCCGCGAGAACTACGAACTGACTGTCGGCAAGCCGCAGGTGGTGACCCGGGAGATCGACGGGAAGCGTTGCGAGCCGGTCGAACGACTGACCATCGACGCCCCCGACGAGCACCTCGGTGCCATCACGCAGCTGCTGGCCACCCGTAAGGGCCGCATGGAGCAGATGGTCAACCACGGCACCGGCTGGATCCGGATGGAGTGGTTGATCCCGGCGCGCGGCCTCATCGGTTTCCGCACCGAGTTCCTCACCGACACCCGAGGCACCGGTATCGCTCACCACGTCTTCGAGTCCTACGAACCCTGGTTCGGTGACATCCGCACCCGCCAGTCGGGTTCGCTGATGGCCGACCGTTCCGGTGTGGCCTCCAGCTACGCCATGTTCAACATCCAGGAACGCGGGACGCTGTTCGTCGAACCGACGACCGAGGTCTACGAGGGAATGATCGTCGGCGAGAACTCCCGCGCCGACGACATGGATGTCAACATCTGCAAGGAAAAGAAGCTCACGAACGTTCGTTCCTCCACGGCGGAGGAACTGGAGCGACTGATTCCGCCGCGCAAGCTGTCACTGGAGCAGGCGCTGGAGTTCTGCCGCGAGGACGAATGCGTCGAGGTGACTCCGGTCGCGGTGCGCATCCGCAAAGTGGTTCTGGACGCCAAACAGCGCGAACGCAACCGTCGCCTCAAGGCACGTTAGAGCGGCATTCGACATCGAGGGCCCGGTCGCGCATGGCGTGGCCGGGCCTTCACATGGGACGACATGTCCACCCTGGACCGTCCGCATTGGTCTGGACAGCCGAGGGAACCGGCCGCGTATCGGCCATTGGGGTCGAGTTCGCGTGCGAACGTCACCACCGCGACATGACGGTTGTCATCAGCCCAGGTCAGGCGACAACGCGGACCACACACCGAGGTCGAGGATTGCGCATACTTGACCGATGACCACCCCTCGCCCGGCGGCTGCCGCGCTGGTTCGCCTACGCCGCTACACCTGGGCGTTCCTGGTTCCACTGCCGAGTGTCTGCGTCCTGGTCACGGTGATCCAGCTCAGCCGGAGCCGATCCTCCGTCACCGACAGCCTGCTGGTCGTCTTCGCGTTCACCGTCGCGGCGGCGATCTGCACCTGGAGTCTTCACACCGAGATCGTCGAAGCCACCGAGGATGTCACCTCGTTTCGGAGCCCCGGCAGGTTCGTCGTCGCCGTGGGCGCGCTGCTCGTGGCGTTGATCGCCACGGTACCGCCGATGTCCATCGCCATCGGCTGGATCATGATGACCGGAACGCTGATCGCGACCATGCTCATCCGATCGCCCACCCGATGGCGGTTTCCCGGGCTCGGCGTCCTGGCCGGATCGGCCGTCGCGGTGGCCGCGCTGTTGGCCTGGTGGGAACGGATTCCGATCGCTTCGGTGACGACCTTCGCCATCGCGTTGCTGTCGGTCACCACGACCCTGTGGTTGCAGTGGTGGAACTTCGACGTCGCTCGCCGGCTCGAACGGTCCCGCCGAGTCGCCGCCGAACTCGCGGTGGCCGAGGAACGACTGCGGTTCGCCGCCGAACTCCATGACATCCAGGGCCATCACCTCCAGGTCATCGCGTTGAAAAGCGAACTCGCGGTGCGGTTGTCACCGGCGCGCCCCGATGACGCGACCGACCAGATGAGACAGGTGCAGTCTCTGGCGATCGAAGCGCTCAGCGACACCCGAGCCGTCGTGGCCGGGTATCGTCGCGTCTCGCTGCGCACCGAGATCACCAACGCGACCCGCGTGCTGACGGCGGCGGGCATTCACGCCCGCGCGAACCTGCCCGAC
>Ga0233365_1001320_pt1 | contig 10630 bp, 12 predicted proteins | sample ElkDunMinimDraft_27_FD_191535 | JGI IMG/M metagenome (GOLD analysis project Ga0233365, IMG submission 191535) | Fecal eukaryotic communites from dung pellets of Tule Elk in California, USA - Elk Dung C36 | ecosystem: Host-associated > Mammals > Digestive system > Large intestine > Fecal | place... | reverse complement strand
CGACGCCCCCCCGCTTTTGAGTAGCGCAACGATTTGGAGTCCAATCCCCAACGAGAAGGAGATTGGACGTGAAGAAGCGCTTTTCCGAGGAACAGATCATCGGCTTCCTGCGTGAGGCCGAGGCGGGGCTGCCGGTCAAGGAGCTGTGCCGCAAGCACGGTTTCAGCGAGGCGTCGTACTACCTGTGGCGGAGCAAGTTCGGCGGGATGAGCGTGCCCGACGCCAAGCGCCTGAAGGAGCTGGAAGCCGAGAACGGCCGGTTGAAGAAGCTGCTGGCCGAGCAGGTGCTTGAGAACGAGGTCATCAAGGACGTCCTGCGAAAAAAGTGGTGAGCGCACCGGCTCGTCGGGAGCAGGTGCGCTACATGGTGGACAAGGGCTTGAGCGAGCGGCGGGCGCTGGCGGCGGTACGGATGAGCGCCAGCGCGCTGCGCTACGTGCCACGTCCGGATCGGAACGTGGCGCTTCGGACGCGAATCGTGGCGCTGGCGCAACGGCACAAGCGCTATGGCGTCGGAATGATCTACCTCAAGCTTCGCCAGGAAGGACATCTCGTGAACTACAAGCGTGTTGAGCGGCTGTATCGGGAAGAGCGGCTGCAGGTGCGCCGTCGCAGACGCAAGAAGGTGCCGCTGGGCGAGCGGCAGCCGTTGCTGCGGCCTATCCGGGCCAACGAGGTCTGGTCGATGGACTTCGTGTTCGATCGGACGGCCGATGGTCGGGTGATCAAGTGCCTGGTGATCGTCGACGATGCCACGCATGAGCCGGTGGCGATCGATGTCGAACGGGCGATCTCCGGACAGGGCGTGTGCCGTGTACTGGATCGGCTTGCGCTTAGCCGTGGTCTGCCGAAGGTCATCAGGACTGACAACGGCAAGGAGTTCTGCGGCAAGGCGATGGTCACCTGGGCACACGACCGTGGCGTCCAGCTACGGCTGATCGAGCCGGGCAAGCCGAACCAGAACGCCTACGTCGAATCGTTCAACGGCCGACTGCGCGACGAATGCCTCAACGAGCACCTGTTCACCAACCTGCTCCATGCGCGCACGGTGATCGAAACCTGGCGTCGCGAATACAACGAGGAGCGGCCCAAGAAGGCACTCGGCGGGCTCACACCGGAAGCCTATGCCAAAACCTTGGCCGCCTCGGATACCCTAACCGCGGACTCCAAAGCCGACCGCTACTGAAAGCGGGGGGACGTCGGGGATCACATCGGATGCGATGGGCATTTATCACCAACACATCTCGCTACTCAACAAGTTCACGGTCGCCCAGGTTCTGCTCTCCGAGCCGATTATTTCCTGCGTTAGGCGCGAGATGCGCCGGTACTTTCCTGAGCTCAAGATCGAGCCTGAGAGCATTTCAGACCTACTCACCAATGAAATCCTAAAGCGTGAGGTGATCGATGGGGACAAGGTCAAGGACGCGCAGCAGCGCATCAAAAAAGCGGCTTCAAAGAACGCACGCGCGCAGTCGAAAGCCGCGTCCAAACCATTGAACGCCGCCAGCCAAGCGGAGTAGTCCGGGAGAAATGGGGAGAAATGGGGTCGGGTTCATTTTCGACAATGTGAGCGGTGATGCTGGCGCAGAAATGTGAGCGCCGCGCTGCTGGCGACTCGCGGCCGGGCGGCGCATCATGCACGCATGAGCATCCTCGACACCCTGAAGTGGCTGGCGCGGGACCTGTCGAAGGTGCAGGACGTAGAAAAGGGGTCGGGTTCATTTTCGTCACCGTGAGCGGCGATGCTCGCGCGGGAATGTGAGCGCCACGCCGGTGGCGACCCTCGGCCGGGCGGCGCATCATGGACGCATGAGCATCCTCGACACCCTGAAATGGCTGGCGCGCGACCTGTCGAAAGTGCAGGATCAGATCGTGCCCGAGCATGGCCAGCGCATGGCCAAGCGCTATACCTCCACGCCCGACCGGCTCGCCGGCGTGGAAGTGCTGCCCGAGTACGAGTTCATCCTGGAGGCGGTCCAGGCCGGTTGCCCGGCCCTGTTCGTGACCGGCAAGGCGGGCACCGGCAAGTCCACCCTGATCCACTGGCTGCGCAGCCAGCTCGATTCCTGCGCGGTGGTGGCGCCCACGGCGGTGGCCGCCGCGGCCATCCAGGGCGACACCATCCATTCCTTCTTCGGCCTGCCGCCGCGGCTGATCGATCCGGAGGAGAAGCATCCGCTCAGCGCCAAGGTGCGGCTGGTGCTGGAGAACGTGAAGTGCCTGATCGTGGACGAGGTGTCCATGGTGCTGCCGAACATGGTGGACACCATGAGCAACATCCTGCGCAGCGCCCGCGGCAGCGATCTGCCTTTCGGCGGGGTGCCGGTGATCTTCGTCGGCGACCTGCTGCAGCTGCCGCCGGTGGTGGGAACGCCGGAGGAAGTGGTGTATTTCTCGCACCGCTACCAGACCCGCTACTTCTTCTCGGCCGACGTGTTCCGCGAGCAGCCCATCGTGCCGGTGGTGCTGGCCAAGGTGCGGCGCCAGGCCGACGAGGAGTTCATCGAGGCGCTGAACAGGATCCGCCTGGGCGAGGACTGCCGCGACGCCGTGGCGCTGTTCAACCGCACGTGTTTCCGCGACCGCGCGCCAGATGCGCCGGTCGGCACCTACCTGGTGCCGACCAACCAGAGCGCGCGCAGCATCAACATGCGCGAGCTCGACCAGCTGGACGGCCAGACGCGCCTTTACGAGGCACGCGTGGGCGGCACCGTGGCGGCGAACAAGTGGAAGCTGCCGGTGCCAGACCGCCTGGAACTCAAGACCGGCGCCAAGGTGATCTTCCTCAAGAACCGCAAGCCCGACTGGATCAATGGCGACCTGGCGACCGTGGTCGGCATGGAGGACGACCACATCCGCGTGCGCAAGGACGAGACCGACAACGTGCTGCTGGTGGGGCGCGAGACCTGGCACAAGTACAAGTACGTCTACGATTACCAGACGCGCCGCGTGGAAGCCGAGGTGATCGGCAGCTTCGAGCAGTTCCCGCTGGCGCTGGGCTGGGCGATGACCATCCACAAGTCGCAGGGGCTGACGCTCGACGCGCTGACCCTCAACCTCGGCGAGGGCGCGTTCGCCGAAGGCCAGACCTACGTGGCGCTCTCGCGCGCACGGATGCTCGATGGCATCAGCCTGGCGCGGCCGATCTCCATGCGCGACGTGCGGGTGGACCCGGTGGTGGTGGCCTTCTACCGCGAACTCGGCATCGACCGCTGAGCCGCACGCGACGCGGGCGGCAGCGCGAGCTTCAGCCGGACTTTTCGCCGTCCGGCGGGTAGCGTGGTGGCGTGCGTTCGCCGACCTGTGGACGCGCGCTCTCCCGCACCGGCACGACGGCCGGCGGGAAGCCGCGTGGCACCGGGGGATCTGGGAGATCGAAGATCCAGAATGCCACGTCGGCGTGCACGATGGCGTAGAGCTGGCGCTCGACCTCGCGCGAGATGTCGTCCCAGACGTCGGTGTCGTACAGGTGGCGGCACAGGTCGCTGACGTGGATCGACGGCCCGTGCTCGCGATACACCGCCACCGGCGGCGCGAGCCCCCGGGGGACGACGATGAAGGATCCATCCTTGCATTCGAACAGCGAGAACATGGTTAGCGCTCGACAGCACCGGGCTCCGGAGCACGACGCGTCCATGTGCCTACCCCCGGTGCATCGCTAGGGTACTCCCATTCACCCGGCGGTCATCCGGCAAAAGCTGAACGGACCGCGGGGATGCAAGGCGTCCGGCAGGCTCCTTGCTTCACGCCCCCATGACAGCGCTGCGGGTACTGCGGGGCAGCGCCGCACGGAGGCCGCCCGATGAGACTGCCTTGGACCCTTGCCGCCACTCTTGCCCTCGCCCTCGCCGCCTGCGACGAACCGGTCGCCGAGGGTGGCGCCGCGCTGGAGGCCGCGGCCCAGTCGCCTGGTCCGGAGCGCGCGCCCGTGCTGCTGGTGCCGCGCCCCGGTTCCGCCACCGCGCGGACGCCGGTCGCCGCGCCTGCCTTGACCGACGTGGTCGCCGCGCCCGCCGCGGTGGACCGCGTGACCGGCGGCAATGGGCCGCGCCATCGCCTGATCGAACCCGATCCGCCATTCCGCACCTCGTCCGCAGCCACCTTCAACGAGCCCTGGGCGATGACCTTCCTGCCCGACGGGCGCCTGCTGGTCACCGAGAAGGGCGGAACGCTGCGGCTGTTCAATCCCGCCACCGGGCAGACCGGCACGGTGTCCGGCGTGCCCGCCGTGGCCTATGGCGGCCAGGGTGGCCTGGGCGACGTGATCCTGCATCCGCAGTACGCGAGCAACCGGCTGGTCTATCTGAGCCATATCGAGCGCAGCGGCGCGCTCTACGGCGCGGTCGTGGTGCGTGCGCGGTTCACTCCCGATGCCACGGGCGGTGGCCATCTCGACAACGTCCAGCGCATCTGGGCGCAGGTGCCGAAGGTCAGCGGCCAGGGCCATTTCAGCCACCGGCTCGCCTTCGATGCCGCCGGCAAGCTCTGGATCACCTCCGGCGACCGGCAGAAGTTCGATCCGGCCCAGGACATGTCCACCAACCTCGGCAAGATCCTGCGCCTCAACGACGATGGCGGCATCCCGGCCGACAACCCCTTCGCCGCGCAGGGCGGCGTGGCGGCGCAGGTCTGGTCGCTGGGCCACCGCAACCCGCTGGGCATCGCCTTCGACGCGGCGGGCCGGCTGTGGTCGCACGAAATGGGGCCGATGGGCGGCGACGAACTCAACCTGGTGCTGCGGGGCCGCAACTACGGCTGGCCGCTGGTCTCCAACGGCGACCACTACGACGGTACGCCGATCCCGGACCATGCGACCCGGCCCGACCTGGAGGCGCCCAGGGCCTGGTGGACGCCGGTGATCGCGCCCGCCGGCATGATCATCTATTCGGGCACGCTGTTCCCCGGCTTCCGCGGCCACGCCTTCATCGGCGGCCTGTCGTCGCAGGCGCTGGTGCGGGTGCGCTTCGACGGGACTGGCGCCGCCGAGCATCGCCGCTACCCGATGGGGCGGCGCATCCGCGAAGTCGAACAGGGCCCGGACGGCGCGATCTGGCTGCTCGAGGACGGCGCCAACGCGCGCCTGCTGAAGCTCACACCCGCCGGCTGAGCGCGGCCCGCGCCGCGCGGATGTCGATGCCTGGGCCCGCCGCGCGTCGTAGCAGACCATGCCGCGATCGGACCGTCCGATGCCCCCCATCCTGTACGCACACCCCTTCTCTTCCTATTCGCAGAAGGTGCTCATCGCGCTCTACGAGAACGCCACGCCGTTCGAGTACCGGCACCTGGACCGGGACGGCCACATGGACGCGCTGGCCCGGCGCTGGCCGCTGCGCCGCTTTCCACTGCTGGTGGAGGGCGAGCGCACGGTGATCGAGGCCAGCACCATCATCGAGTACCTGCAGGTCCATCACCCGGGTCCCTGGGCGGCGATCCCGGCGGAGCCGGACGCGGCGCTGGAGGTGCGCATGCTCGACCGTGTCTTCGACAATTACGTCTCCACCCCGCAGCAGAAGGTGGTGTTCGACGCGCTGCGGCCCGAGGCCGATCGCGACCGCACCGGCGTGGCCCAGGCGATGGCCATGCTGGAAACGGCCTATGCCTGGCTCGACCAGCACATGGCCACCCGCACCTGGGCGGCGGCCGACCGCTTCAGCCTGGCCGACTGCGGCGCGGCGCCGTTCCTGTTCTATGCCCACGCCACCTGCCCGATCCCGCCCCGGCATCGGCATCTGCTCGCCTATCGCGCACGGCTGCTGGAGCGACCCTCCTTCGCGCGTGCGGTCGAAGAGGCGCGGCCCTACCGGCCGTTGTTCCCGCTGGGCGAGATCGTCGACTGACGCCTTCGCGTTCAGCGGCAGATGCGCGCGCGCCCCCGGTCGAAGTGGAAATGGTCGGCGTGGGCGGCGTTGTAGTCGGGGCCGAGCACCGCATCGAACCAGTCGCAGGCGCCGTCGCGCACTTCGCGCAGGAATGCCGCCTCGGGCGGCAGGGTCGCTGCTGCGTCTACCGGGGCCTCGTCCTCCGCCTTGCCCCCACCCTTGCCGGCCGTGTCGGCTGCCCAGTCGGATACCAGGCGGATGCGGCGACCGTCCTCAAGCACGAAGCCGGCGATGTCGAACGCATCGGCGCTGGCATGCTGGCTGCGACGTCCGCCCTCGCGACCGTACAGGTTGCGGCAGGCGTAGCTGCCGAAGTGCTCGATTCTCGCGACCTCGCTGCCCAGGTGACGCTGCGCCGCCTGTTGCAGCGCGTGCCGCTCCCACATCGCCAGCGAAAGCGCGGCGCGGCAGCTCAGGGCGAACGGCTCGCCGACCGCCACGCTGGTGCGCGAGATCCGGAAGGCATTGTCGAAGCCGCAGCCCGGCCCGGTGCTGCGGTCCTCCAGCGCGGTGGCGCCCAGTTGCGCCTGCTGCAGCAGGGCGCTGCAGGCCTCGCGGTCGGCCGTGGCGCGCTGGAACTTGTAGCGGGTCATCAGGTTCGGCGGGTCGTCGATGCGCAGCGGCGCCCAGGGATTCCAGCGGTCGGGAACGCGCAACGTGCCGGACAGCAGCGTCCAGGCGGCGAACACCACGAGCAGCAGGAACAACAGGCCGGCGAGCGACCGGCGCGGGGGATCCGATTCCATGGATCGCGAGGATGACGCCGAGGGCGGCGAGCGCGCGTGAGGAGAGACCGCATGAATCGTTTCTGCACGCGCGAGCGGTTTTTCACCGCGCATTTCCATCGCGCCGCGCAGCATCGACGGTATTCGCCAATGCTGGAGGTTCCACCATGAAATCCATCCATGGCATCGCCCTCGCCGGCCTCGTCCTGATCGCCACCCCGCTCGCACACGCGCAGACCTACGGGCCGGAAGACGACGGGCGCCGCTTCAGCGACGGAAGCCGCGTGGTCTGCCGCAATGTCGAGGTGCGCAAGGCCGAGGGCGACCCCAACAGGATCGCCGGCACGGCCGCAGGCGCCGTGATTGGCGGCGTCCTTGGCCACCAGGTGGGCGGCGGGCGCGGACGCGATCTGGCCACCGTCGGTGGCGCGATCGCCGGCGGCGCGGTGGGCCGCAAGATCCAGGGCGACCGGCAGGCCAACCGCGGCGACCGCGTGGTCGAGCAGCGCTGCGAGCGCGTCTATCCCTGATCCGTCGTAGCCTGATCGCGGGAAGTTCCCGTTCCCTGTTGAGCTCGTCTGTTGGCTCGCGATGGCGCTCCAATGAATTGGCGATGGCGGGGCGTGCGCCGCCATCGCCGGCGACGCGCCGCAGGCACTCAGCCTGCGGCGCGCTTCCATGCGGCGAGGATCGTCGCCTCCTGCTCGCGCGTGGGTCCTGCCTGCAGCCTGGCCTGGCGCTCGGGCGGGAGCGACTGGAACCAGGCCAGCAGGTCGGTCACCGTGGTCGCCAGCGGCCGGAACGCCAGGCCGGCGGCGATCGCGCGGGTATTGTCGACCGCGCCATAGCCTCCGTACTGCGGATGCGTGCGTGGCACCCAGATCGGGAACCCGGCCTCCTGGCTCTCCAGAAAATCCGCGGGCACGCGGGTGAAACGTGCCGTGCCGCCAGTGACGGCATGGCAGCCATGGACCATCGCGTCCGTGCTGAGCGCGTAGTCGGGCCCGCAGGCGTTGAAGGTTCCGGTGGTTCCGTTCTCCGCCAGCCGGATCATCCACTCGCCGAGATCGCGCCCGTCGATGATCTGGACAGGATCGCTCCCGTCCCCGGGCACCAGCACCTCGCCGCCCTGCGCGATCCGCTTCGGCCAGTAAGTGAACCGGTCGGTCTCGTCGCGTGGCCCGACGATATAGCCCGGGCGCACGATCGTCACGCGGTCGCCGAACTGGCGGCGCGCCTCGGCCTCGCTCAGCGCCTTGAGTGGTCCGTAGAGGTTCGCCATGTCGGCCACCAGCGTCTCGCGCGTCTCGGCCATCGCATCGCTCCCGCGGTAGGCGGCAAGCGGCGCGTCCTCGGCGATGCCCGCACGGGCGCCGTCCGCATAGACCGAGATGGTGGAAACGAACAGGTAGTGGCCGACGCGTCCCTTCAGCGCCTGGCCTGCGTCGCGCACCCAGAACGGCAGCGTGGTGGGGTTGTCGATGCACACGTCCCACTCGCGCCCTTCCAGCGCGGACAGGTCGCCGGTGTTGCGGTCGCCATGCAGCTGTTCCACCGCCCCGTCCCAACCTGGCGTCGGGCGTTTTCCACGGTTGAACAGCGTGACCTGGTGGCCGCGCGCGAGCGCGTACTGCACCTGGAAGGGGCCGGTGAACCCGGTGCCGCCCAGGATCAGGATGCGCAGCGGCCGGGGCGCGCGTGCCACCGGCGCGGCGGGGGCGGCCGCAAGCGATGGCAGCGCGGTGCTGGCGGCGGCGAGTGCGCCGAGCTTGAACAGGTCGCGACGCGTGGTACCCATGCTGCATCTCCCCGGTAGAGTCCGGCCGTTCTACCACCGGGGCCGCCGGCCGCCCCATGACGAAAGTCCGGGGGTGGGCCGGCGCGCCAGACCGGGCAAAGCGATGGTGCCGCGCTACAGCGCCGCCGTCACCACGATCTCCACCTTCCAGTCGGGCTGGGCCAGGCGCGCTTCCACCGTCGCACGCGAGGGCGCGTGGCCCGGCACCACCCATGCGTCCCAGGCGCGGTTCATGCCGTCGAAATCGGCGATGTCGGCCAGGTAGATCTGCGCGCGCAGGATCTTCGTCCTGTCGGTGCCGGCCTGCGCCAGCAGGGCGTCGATGGCCTCGAGGACTTCCCGCGTCTGCGTCTGGATATCCGCGTCCGCGGTCTCGGGCACCTGGCCGGCGAGATACACCACGCCCTGGTGGATGCTGGCTTCGGACATGCGGGGGCCCGCGTCGATGCGCTGGATCATGGATTGCTCCTGATTGGGGACGCAGCACCTTATGCCAGTGCCGGTCGCATGCAAAGCGGTATCCCGCGCCGCGCCGGCGCAACGGAATTTCCACGCCAAGGATGCGCCTCGCGCACATCGCGGAAGCGAAGATCGCTGTTCCCCAAGACAGGAGACAGCGATGGCTTCACATCGTGATTCACGCGATCCCTCGCAGCGGCGCGAACGCGGGCGTTCCTGGCTCGAGGATGCCCTGGGGATGCGGCGGCGCGACGAGGACACCGGCGCCCGCGAGCGCGGCGATCGGTCCGAACGCCATGGCCAGGGCGCAGGCGGCGATCCGCGCGACCCCTACCGCCAGCGAGGCTACGGCGCGCCCGGACCGGACGACGGCCGTCGGGAACGCGAGATGCCGCGCGGCCTTGGCGAGGCCGACGATGGCGATCGCGACTTCTCGGTGCGCAGTCCGTACCGCCAGCGCGAGTACGCGCCGGGATGGCAGGGGGACGACCGCTTCTACACCGGCGTGTTCAGCGGCAGCGGCGCCGATCCGGATTTCCGCTCCGGCGGCGGCCGTTACGAGGTCGAGGACTGGGGCAGCCACATGGGCTGGGGCGCAGGCGAACCGCGCCACACGGCGCGTGGCGGCGGCGAGCGCCCGCGGAGCGGCCATGGCGGGGAGCGCGGCCTGCAGCACGGCGACGAGGATCGCAGCAGGGCGTTCGCGCAACCGCGTCGCGGCGGTTTTCGTGGACTTGGGCCGAAGAACTATGCGCGATCGGACCAGCGCATCAGCGACGACCTGTGCGAGCGCCTCACCGATGACGATGAGATCGATGCGCGCGGCATCGAGGTGCGGGTCAGCGACGGCGTGGTCACCCTGTCGGGCACCGTGGCCGACCGGGCGATGAAGCACCGCGCCGAGGACTTGGCCGAGCGCTGCGCGGGCGTTCGCGACGTCGAGAACCGGATCCGCGTCTCGCGCGAGGAACACGCGAGCGGGCAGTCCGGAGCCCGGTCCCGACCCGGCGGCGACAGCCGCCCTTGACGCGAAGGGGGCAGGCTCGCGCCTGCCCCCTCCGTCTGCATCACCAGATGCGCACGCGGTCTTCCGGCGCGATCCACAGCGGATCGCCTTGCTTCACTCCGAACGCGTCGTACCAGGCATCGATGTTGCGCAGCGGCGCGAACGCGCGGATGTGACCCGGCGAGTGCGTGCCGTTGACCAGCTGCTGGCGCAGCGCATCGTCGCGCCACAGCGTACGCCACACCTGCGCCCAGCCCAGGAACAGGCGCTGCTCGCCGGTGAAGCCATCGATGACCGGTGCCGGCTTGCCGTCGAGCGAACGGCGATAGGCTTCAAGCGCGATGGTCAGTCCACCGAGGTCGCCGATGTTCTCGCCCATCGCCACGCGGCCGTTGATGTGCATGCCGGGCAGCTGCGGGAACTCGTAGGCCTCGTACTGCGCGCCGAGCTTGGCGGCCTGTGCCTCGAACTTGGCTGCGTCCTCGGCCGTCCACCAGTCGCGCAGCACGCCGGCGCCGTCGGACTTGCGGCCCTGGTCGTCGAAACCGTGGATGATCTCGTGGCCGATCACGCCGCCGATCGCGCCGTAGTTGACCGCCGGATCGGCGTCCGGGTCGAAGAACGGCGGCTGCAGGATGCCCGCCGGAAACACGATCTCGTTCTTGACCGAGTTGTAGTAGGCGTTCACGGTCTGCGGGGTCATGCCCCACTCGGCCTTGTCCACCTGCTTGCCGATGCGCGCGCGGCGGTAGTCCCACTCGAA
>Ga0233365_1001319_pt1 | contig 10632 bp, 7 predicted proteins | sample ElkDunMinimDraft_27_FD_191535 | JGI IMG/M metagenome (GOLD analysis project Ga0233365, IMG submission 191535) | Fecal eukaryotic communites from dung pellets of Tule Elk in California, USA - Elk Dung C36 | ecosystem: Host-associated > Mammals > Digestive system > Large intestine > Fecal | place... | reverse complement strand
GTGATGCAGATGGACGAGGGCACCCAGCAGAACGCCGCCCTGGTCGAGGAAGCAACCGCCGCGGCCCGCAGCATGGAGCAGCAGGCCGCGCATCTGGCCCAGACCGTCGCCGTGTTCCGGGTGCAGGTGGAGGCCGCGCAGCGTCCGGTCGCCAGCGTCCCCCACGTCGTCCCCGCCCCCCCGCGCCCGGCCCGACCGGCGCCGGCCGCGGTGCCTCGCCCGCGGCCCCCCCGCGCCACAGCCACGGCCGCGATCGCGGCGGCCGAGGCCAGCGGCGAGTGGCAGGAGTTCTGACCACCCGGTCCGTCGCCGGACCGCGGAACGGGGCGCTTCGGCGCCCCGTTCTCGTTTCCGAACTTCTGGCCCGCCAACCGCTACCGGCCCAACACTTTTCCCGGGCACGGCCGATATCGCTCCCGACGACCCCAGTTGGAACACGACACATGCTCCGTATCAGCCGCATCGGAATCGGTCGCAAGCTCGGACTGCTGACCGCCGTTGGCGTACTCGCCATGCTGGCCATGCTGGCCATGTCCCTGGCCGCGCAGCGCGGCAACCTGCTGGCCGAGAAGGAAGCGGCCGCGCGCGGCCTGGTCGAGACCGCGGTGAGCCTGGCAGCGCACTACCACGCCAGCGCCGAACGCGGCGAGCTGGCCGAGGACGAGGCCCGCGCGGCGGCGATCGGCGCGATCAAGGCGCTGCGCTTCGGCAGCGACGACTATTTCTGGATCAACGACATGCAGCCGCGGATGGTGATGCATCCGTTCCGCCCCGAACTCGACGGCAGCGACCTGACCGGTTTCGCCGACCCCGATGGCGTGCACCTGTTCGTCGAGGCGGTGGAACGGGTCAAGGCCGGCGGCGGTGGTTTCATCTATTACGCCTGGCCCCGGCCCGGAGATGACGCGCCGCTACCGAAGGTCTCGTACGTGCAGGAGTTCGCGCCGTGGGGCTGGGTGGTCGGATCGGGCGTCTACATCGACGACGTTGAGGCCGCGTTCTGGTCCTCCGCGCGGATGGCCGCGGTCAAGATGCTGGCGGTGCTGGCGCTGCTGCTCGGCGCGTCCTGGCTGCTGGCGCGCTCCATCATCCGTCCGATCGCGCGCGCGGTCGATACCGCCACGGCGCTGGCGCAGGGCCGGCTGGAGGGCGATACGCAGGTCGAGGGCGAGGACGAGACCGCGCGCCTGCTGGGCTCGCTGCAGGACATGCGGCGGATGCTGCAGCGCTTCACCGAGGCGCAGCGGCAGATGCATGCCGCGCACGATGCCGGCGCGATCGACCAGCGCCTCGACGACGCCACCTTTCCCGGCGCGTTCGGCGAGATGGCGCGCCAGGTCAACGAGCTGGTCGCCGAGCACATCCGGACCAAGATGCGGGTGGTCGGCCTGGTGCGCGAGTACGCCGAAGGCGACCTCGCGCGCGACCTGGAGCGACTGCCCGGCGGCAAGGCCGTGCTGACCCAGACCATGGACGCCACCAAGGCCAACCTGATGGCCATCAACGACGAGATCCAGCGCCTGTCGCACGCCGCCGCGTCCGGCGATTTCAGCCAGCGCGGCGACGCCTCCCGCTTCGGCTTCGTCTATCGCGAGATGATCGAATCGCTCAACCGGCTGATGGCCAGCGCCGACGCCGGCCTGGGCGACATCGGCCAGTTGCTCTCGGCGGTGGCCGATGGCGACCTGGGCCGCCGCGCCGATGCCGGCCTGCCGGGACAGTTCGGGCAGCTGGCCGCCAATGCCAACCGCACGGTCGAGCGCCTGGCCGACATCGTCGGGCGCATCCGCAGCGGCAGCGACGCGATCAATGTCTCGGCCTCGGAGATCACCGCCGGCAACGACGACCTCTCGCGCCGCACCGAGCAGCAGGCCGCCTCGCTCGAGGAAACCGCCTCCTCGATGGAGGAACTCACCTCCACCGTGCGCCAGAACGCCGACAACGCCCGCCAGGCCAACCAGCTGGCCATCGGCGCAGTCGATGTCGCCTCCCAGGGCGGCGAGGTCGTCGGCAAGGTCGTGCAGACCATGTCCGCCATCTCCGACTCCTCCAACCGCATCGCCGACATCATCGGCGTGATCGACGGCATCGCCTTCCAGACCAACATCCTGGCGCTCAACGCCGCGGTCGAGGCCGCGCGCGCCGGCGAGCAGGGCCGCGGCTTCGCGGTCGTGGCCGCCGAGGTGCGCTCGCTGGCGCAGCGCTCGGCCGGCGCGGCCAAGGAGATCAAGCAGCTGATCACCGATTCGGCCGACAAGGTCCGCCATGGCAACGAGCTGGTCGACCAGGCCGGCCGGACCATGGGCGAGATCGTGACCAGCATCAAGCGCGTGACCGACATCATCGCCGACATCTCCGCCGCCTCGCAGGAACAGAGCACCGGCATCGAGCAGGTCAACCAGGCGGTGATGCAGATGGACGAGGGCACCCAGCAGAACGCCGCCCTGGTCGAGGAAGCAACCGCCGCGGCCCGCAGCATGGAGCAGCAGGCCGCGCATCTGGCCCAGACCGTCGCCGTGTTCCGGGTGCAGGAAGCGGCCGCACGCGCGCCGCGTCCAGCTTTCGCACCCGCCCCCGTCGTTCCCGCCCTGGCCTGAGTTCCGGCTTCCATCCGCCGCATCGTCCGGACACCACACCATGCCCTCCGCATCCGCCGACAGCGCCATCGCCACGCCGGAACTTGCCGCGACCGCGCCGCCGGCGCCGCCTGATCCGTGGCGTGGCGAACCCGAACGCGATCCCGGCTTCGAGGCCCTGCTGGAGGTGGCCGTGGCCCTGTTCGATTGCCCCTGCGCGATGCTCTGGGGAACCGAGGACGGGCGCATGCGTCTGCTCGCCGCGCGCGGGCTGCCGGCCGACGCGGCGCCCTCGCGCAGCCGGCTGGGGACGCTGGCCGGACCCGGCGAGCCGGTGGTGGCGATTGAAGATGCCAGCCTGGACCCGCGCCTGGCCGACGATGCACTGGTCGGCGGACCGCCGCGGCTGCGCCACCTCGCCGCGACCGTGCTGTTGGGCCCGGCGGGCGATGTCCTGGGCATGCTCGCGGTCGGCGATCCGCGGCCGCGCAGCTGCGACATGCCGCGCCTGCGCACGCGCATCGACGCACTGGCTGCGGTCGCCACGCGCATGTTCGGTGGCAGCATGCTGGCGCGTTGCCGCCATCTGGCCGATACCGGCTTCAGCGCGGTGATCATGGTAGACGAGCGGGGCCGCACGATATTCACCAACGCGGCCGCGCGCGAACTGCTCGGCCCCGTCGCCATCGCCGGCCAGGTGCTGGACAAGCTGGTGCCGGCCTCGCTGCAGCTGGACCCGGAGGGCGTGTCGCGCTGGCTGCAGGCCGCACCCGGTACCCGGGCTGGCGGCAGTCGCAGCCTGCGCGAACTGCGCGTGCGCGACGCCTTCGGCGAGCTGCGCACGGTGCAGGCGGCCCGCTGCGACTGGCACGACGGCAACGCGCGCGGCGTGATGCTGGTGCTGTGCGAGGGCGGCGACGGCGGCCCGCGGCGCGAACCGCGCTCGGGCCGGCTCGACGCGCTCACCGGCCTGCCCAACCGCGAAGCCCTGTTCGCCACGGTCGATTCGCTGCGCGGCCGTGGCACGCGCCTGGGTGTGGCCCTGCTGGGCCTGGACAACTTCCGCGCGGTGAATGAGGCGCTGGGCCACGTCATCGGCGACACCGTGCTGCAGGTGGTCGCCTCGCGGCTGATGGCCTGGCTGCCGGTGGACGCGCACCTGGCGCGCTTCGGCAGCGACGAGTTCGCGATCCTGTTCCCGGCGCCGCCCGACGCGGACAGCCTGGAGCCCCGCCTGCAGGCCCTGCTTCGGGAGATCGCCCGGCCCTGCGAGGTCGAGCACCAGCGCGTGCACGTGGAGGCCAGCATCGGCGTGGCCTTCGACGAGACCGGCGGCGCCAACCTCGCCGCCTACGACGACTGCGGCAGCAGCGGCCTGCTGGCCCTGGCCGCGCTGGCCCTGCGCCATGCCAAGCGCGCCGGCGCGATGCAGCTGCGCCGGTTCTCGCCGGCGATGCGCGAGGAGGCGATCGACCGGCGCCAGCTCGACCTGGAACTGCGCCGCGCCTTCCACGACGGCGAGTTCGAACTGCACTACCAGCCGCAGATGGACCTGGCTTCCGGCCTGCCCTCGGGCGCCGAAGCACTGTTGCGCTGGCGCCATCCCGAGCGCGGGCTGCTGATGCCGGGCGCCTTCATCGAAGCCCTGGGGCGCAGCGCGATCGCCCCGCAGGTGGGCACATGGATCCTGCAGCAGGCCTGCCGCGACGCCGCAAGCTGGCCGCTGGTGCAGGGCCATGGGCTCAAGGTCGGGGTCAACCTGTTCCCGGCGCAGTTCAACGACGAGGCACTGGTGGAGAAGATCGACCAGGCACTGGCAGCCAGCGGGCTGCCGCCGGCGCAGCTGGAGATCGAACTGACCGAGACCATCGCGTTGCGCGACGACGGCGTCGCCGAACGGACCCTGGCACAGCTGCGTCGGCGCGGCATCCGCGTGTCCTACGACGATTTCGGCACCGGCCATGCCTCGCTGTCGATGTTGCACCGCCTGCCGGTGGACCGGGTCAAGATCGACCGCTCGTTCGTGCGCGACCTGGTCGCCAGCCGCGGGGACAAGGCGATCGTGCGCTCGATCACCCTGATCGCGCGCAACTTCGACATGGAGGTCATCGCCGAGGGCGTGGAGCACCCGGACCAGGCACTGCTGCTGCGCGAGTTCGGCTGCCACCAGGTGCAGGGCTTCCTGTACTCGCAGGCCCTGGCCCAGCGCGTGTTCGAACAGTGGGTGCGGGCGCGCCTGCCGTCCATCGAGGCCGCGTCGGCGCCCGCCGCGGAGCCGCAGCATGCCTGAGCGTGTCGCCGACGATGCGCTGCACGCGGGGGAACGGCCGTTCGTCTTCGACGAGCGCGACTTCCGCCGCGTGTGCCGCAGCATCCATGCCCGCGCCGGCATCCACCTGGGCGCGCACAAGCGCGACATGGTCTACAGCCGCCTGGTGCGGCGCCTGCGCGCGCGCGGCATCGCGCGCTTCTCCGACTACCTGGACCTGGTCGACGATCCGGATGGCGACGAGGCGCAGAACTTCGTCAACGCGCTGACCACCAACCTGACCTCGTTCTTCCGCGAGGCCCACCATTTTCCGCTGCTGGCCGACCAGCTGCGCGCCGCGCCGGCCAACGCCGGGCCGCTGCGGATCTGGTGCTGCGCCGCCTCCACCGGGGAGGAACCCTGGTCGCTGGCGATCACCGCGTGCGAGGCCTTCGATACGCTGACCCCGCCGGTGCGCATCCTCGCCACCGACATCGACACCGCCGTGCTCCAGACCGCCGCGCGCGGGGTGTATCCGCTCGAGCGCATCGAGTCACTGGAACTGGCGCGAAAACGGCGCTTTTTCCAGCGCGGCAGCGGCCCCAATGCGGGCCTGTGCCGCATCCGCCCGGAACTGCGGGCGCTGGTCGAGTACCGGCCGCTGAACCTGCTCGCAGCCGAGTACGGAATCCGGCCCGCCAGCCTGCTCGCGGTGTTCTGCCGCAACGTGATGATCTATTTCGACAAGCCCACGCAGTACGCGGTGCTGCAGCGCATCGCGCCGCTGCTGACGGACGATGGCCGGATGTACGCCGGGCACTCGGAAAGCTTCAACCATGCCAGCGACGTGGTCGCGCCCTGCGGCCGCACCGTCTACCGGGCTGCGCGCACGAAGGGGGACGCATGAGCCTTCCGGCCGCCAGGCCGCCGGCCGGCAGCTACTTCGATCCGGCGCTGGGCACCCAGGCCATCCGCCTGCTGCCGGCCGACTACATGGCCACCGACGCGCCGGTCGCGCTGGTGACCCTGCTCGGTTCGTGCGTGGCCGCCTGCCTCTACGACCCTGCCCTGCAGCTGGGCGGCATGAACCACTTCATGCTGCCCGGGGGCGATGTCACCGACGACACCTCCGCGCGCTACGGCGTCAACGCGATGGAACTGCTGATCAACGATCTGCTCAAGCGCGGCGCCCGGCGCCAGCGCCTGCAGGCCAAGGTGTTCGGCGGCGGCAACGTGCTCAGCGGCTTCCACAGCGATCCGATCGGCACGCGCAACGCCAGCTTCGTGCAGGCCTACCTCGCCGCCGAGGGCATCCCGGTGGTGGCCAGCGACCTGGGCGACAACCAGGCGCGCAAGGTCTGCTTCTTCGTGCAGAGCGGTCGCAGCCTGGTCAAGCGGCTGCCGGCCACGCGCGATGGCGTGGTCGATGCCGAGCGCGCGCTGTACGGGCGACTGGCCCGCGCGCCGGCGGCCGGCACGGTGGAGCTGTTCTGACATGGGCCGACGTCCGCTCCGGGTGCTGGTGGTGGACGACTCGGCGCTGGTGCGCGCGCTGATGTCGGAACTGCTGGGCGCCGATCCGGGCATCGAAGTGGTCGGCACCGCCGCCGACCCCTACATCGCCCGCGAGAAGATCAAGCGCCTCTCGCCCGATGTGCTGACGCTGGACGTCGAGATGCCGCGCATGGACGGGCTGACCTTCCTGCGCAACCTGATGCGATTGCGGCCGATGCCGGTGCTGATGGTGTCGTCGTTGACCGAGGCCGGCGCGACGGTGACGCTGGAGGCGCTGGCGCTGGGCGCGGTGGACTTCATCGCCAAGCCGCGCATCGACGTGGCCCGCGGCCTGGTCGACTACGCGCCGATGCTGGTGGAGAAGGTCAAGCACGCGGCGACCGCACGGGTCGCGCGCGTCGTGCCGCCGGTCCCGGCCAGCTACGACGGCCCCATCGGCTACCGCACCACCGAGCGGCTGCTGGCGATCGGCGCATCCACCGGCGGCACCGAGGCGATCCGCGAAGTGCTCTCGCGGATGCCGGCCGACGCGCCGGCCACGGTGATCGTGCAGCACATCCCAGCGGCATTCAGCGCCGCGTTCGCCGAGCGGCTGGACCGGCACAGCCGCATGACCGTGATGCAGGCGCGCGACCAGCAGCCGCTGCTGCCCGGCCACGCCTATCTCGCGCCGGGCGGCCAGCACCTGCGGGTGGTGCGCAGTGGCGCGCGGTGGCTGTGCCAACTGGGCGAGGACGACCCGGTACGCCGCCACCGCCCCAGCGTGGACGTGCTGTTCCGATCGGTGGCCGCGCATGCCGGGGCCAACGCCGGCGCCGCGCTGCTCACCGGCATGGGCGACGACGGCGCGGCCGGGCTGCTCGCGCTGCGCGACGCCGGCGCGCGCACGATCGCCCAGGACGAGGCGACCAGCGTGGTCTGGGGCATGCCCGGCGCGGCGGTGGCCAATGGCGCGGCGGCCGAGGTGCTGCCGCTGGAACAGATCCCCTACCGGCTGCTGGCCGACGCGCGCGACGGCTAAAGCGCGGCGTCCCCCGGCCGATACCAAGGACATACGGCTTCCGACGCTTAACGGGACAGATGATGGATTCGCGCGCATTGCTCCGCCTCGCACCTCCCCTGGTGCTCACACTGCTCCTGGTCCTGGCACAGGCGTTGGAACTGGCCCCGGCGGTGCGCTGGGGCGCGCTGGCCGCCATGACCCTGGCCTGGCTGGGGTTCGCCTGGACGACGCTGCGGCCGGCCTCCGGCGACACGGCGCTGCTGGGCGAGCAGGGCCGCCTGCTGGAGGAACTGCGCAGCTTCATCGGCTCGGAAGTGCAGGGTTCGCGCGACGAGATCGAACGCACCCGGGAACTGATCCGCGAGTCGGTCGCCAAGCTCGGCACCAGCTTCGAGGCGGTCAACCGCAGGTCGCGCCAGCAGAGCGATGTCGCCTCGCGCATCCTCGACCGCCGCAACGATGGCGACGGCAGCGGCTCGGACGTGCACCGCTTCGCCGTGCAGGCCAGCCAGCAGATGGAGCAGCTGGTCGAGGCACTGGAGGCGGTGAGCGGCCAGAGCGGCGCCACCGTCACCCATATCGACGCCATGGCCGACCACCTGGACGGGATCTTCTCCCTGCTCGAGGACGTCAAGTCGATCGCCGACCAGACCAACCTGCTCGCCCTCAACGCCGCGATCGAGGCCGCGCGCGCCGGCGAAGCCGGGCGCGGCTTCGCGGTGGTCGCCGACGAGGTGCGCAACCTGTCGGAGCGGTCCACCGCCTTCAACGAACAGATCCGCAAGCTGGCCCACAGCTCCAAGGACTCGATCGCCCGCGTGCGCGACACGGTCAGCGCGATGGCCTCGCGCGACCTCGACCGCAGCCGCCTGGCGCGCATCGAGGCGGCCGCGATGCTCGAGCGTGTCGACGGCATCAACCGGAACCTCGGTAGCGGCATGCGCGAGATCGCCGAATGCAGCAAGGCCATCGACGGCTCGGTCGCCGAGGCGGTGCGTTCGCTGCAGTTCGAGGACATCGCCACCCAGGCCCTGGCCGCGGCCAACGTCCACCTTGACCGCCTGGGCGCGATCAACCGCGAGGCGACGGTGTTGCAGGAGCTGCTGCATCGCAGCGGCGGCCATGTCGGCGCCGACGTGCGCCGCGCGCTGGCCCAGATCGGGCAGCGCATCGCGCAGATGCGTGGCGAATGGGAGCGCCCGCCGCACAAGCCGGTCACCCAGCAGTCCATGGACGCGGGCAGCGTCGAACTGTTCTGATCCACCGCGCCAAGGCACGGCAAGGCTTGCGGCCCGGCCGTACCTGCCGGTAGCGTGGCCGGGATGTCGACCCCAGCTACCGAATCTCCCGCGCGTGCGGGGCGCGCGCTGCTCGGCCAGTTCACCGGACTGGTGCTGCTGGCGGTGTTCCTGCCGGTGGTGGTGCTGGCCGGGGTGCTGCTGTGGCAGGCGACCATGTCGGTGCGCGCGCAGAGTTCGGCCATGCTCTCGGCCGCCGCGCGCGCTGGCGCGTACGATCTCGACAGCTTCCTGCGCACCCACCTGGCGGCGATGCAGGTCCTGGCCGACCGCCGCGACGGCACGCCCGTCGCTGCCGATCCGGAGGGCTGGCGGGCCGACCTGGTCCGCATCGGCCGGCACTACCCCGCCTTCGCCCACCTGCTCGTGGCCGACGCCGAGGGCAACGTGGTCGCCAGCAGTCCCTCGCTGCCGCCGGATGAAGGTCCGCACAGCGTCGTCGACCGCGACTATTTCCAGGCCCCGCGCCGCAGTGGCGGCCCCCACGTCTCGCGCGTGTACACCGGGCGCGGCGACGCGCCCGGACCGCGCATCGCGGTCTCGGTGCCGCTGACGCGCGACGGCCGCGTCACCGGCGTGCTGGCCGGCACGATGCCCGCCCGGGCCCTGCTGTCCCACGGCGGCCTGGCCGCGCACGGGTTCGAGCTGCTGCTGCTCGATGCCGACCTGGGCGTGGTGGAGGCCAGCGAAGGCGTGCCCTACCGGCCGCTGGACCGGCTCGACGGGGCTCCGCGCGACCGCGCCATCGCACGCCTGGCCGACGACACCGGCACGCCCGGGCGCCTGGATGCGGTGCTCGGCGATGGCGACGATGCCTTCGCCGTCGCCGCTCCCCTCGACAACGGCTGGCGGCTGCTGCTGATGCAGCCGCGCGGCGCGGTGGAGGCCGAGCTCCGGCGTACCGCGATGGCGATGCTGGCGGTGCTGGCCCTGGTCCTGGCCGGCGTACTGGTGGTGGTCGTGGGGCGGATGCGCCGCCTCGGCGCCAGCGTGCGGCGGCTGCTGCGGCAGATGCGCCAGTTCGCGCTCGACGGTGGTTCCGCGCCGATCTCGGCCGGCGACATGCCGCACGAACTGCTGCCGCTGGCCGAAGCCATGAACGCGCTGGCAGAACGCGCGCGCGCCTCGTTCGACGAGGTCAACCACAGCCTGCAGGAACAGCGGCGGCTGCGACAGGAGCTGCAGTCGGTCGCGCAGCGCCTGCTCACCGTGCAGGAGGACGAGCGGCGCACGCTCTCGCGCGAACTGCACGACGACATCGGCCAGTCGATCACCGCGATCAAGCTGGCCGCCACCTCGCTCAACGACGAGGAGATCGGCGGCGACCCCGCGCAGCGCCACGAGATCCTCGACGAACTGGTCGCCATCGCCGACCAGACCGTGCTCAAGCTTCGCAACCTCTCGCTGCTGCTGCGCCCGCCGCAGCTCGACTCGCTGGGCCTGGAACCGGCCCTGCGCGGCCAGGTGGCGCGGCTGGCGCGCAATACCGGGCTGGATATCCAGCTGCAGGTCGCGTCCGCCGACGCGCGCCTGCCGGCGGACGTGGAACTGGCGTGCTTCCGCATCGCCCAGGAGGCGCTGACCAATGCCGCGCGCCACGCCGGGGCGCGCGAGGTGCGGGTGGATGTGGACTACGCCCAGGACGGGGACGGCGACCTGCTGGTGCTGCGGGTGAGCGACGACGGCCGCGGCCTGGAGCCCGGCCGCCCCGGCGGCATCGGCCTGATGACGATGCGCGAGCGCGCTTCCCAGCTCGGCGGCAGCGTGGTGGTGGAGCCGCGCAGCGGCGGTGGCACGGTGGTGGTCGCGCTCCTGCCGCTGCCGCGCTGACCTGCGACCACCAGGCTCGGCGGGAACTGTGCGGGAAGTGGAAGAACGTGCAGCACGGGCTACGACTGGGGCCCGCGCCGGGGTATCTTGCGCACCGGGACAAGGACACGGGGAAATGGCTGTGCAGATCGTGGTGGTGGGTGGCGACGCCGGGCAGGTCGC
>Ga0233365_1001318_pt1 | contig 10632 bp, 20 predicted proteins | sample ElkDunMinimDraft_27_FD_191535 | JGI IMG/M metagenome (GOLD analysis project Ga0233365, IMG submission 191535) | Fecal eukaryotic communites from dung pellets of Tule Elk in California, USA - Elk Dung C36 | ecosystem: Host-associated > Mammals > Digestive system > Large intestine > Fecal | place... | reverse complement strand
ACGCTCCTGGCCCACATCCACCGGACCGGGGAGCCGGTGGAGGCCAGCTCCTTCTTCGACCAGATGAACGCCGAGACCGGCCGCCGCGCCACCGAACGTCAGCTGGAGCTGTTCGAGGCCTACGTGAGCCTGTGGCAGCGGGACCTGATCCTGGCTGCCGTCCCCGCCGACGGGCTCCACGCAGACAAGATGGTGCCCACCGAAGCCGGAAAGGCGGCGCTGCGCGCGGCCGGCGAGACCCCTGACGCCTGACCCCCCGAAGGAGCCCCTCATGCTGGTCCGGTTCAAGCACGTCGCCTACGGCACCATCGGGAAAACGGACCTGCCGCTCGTCCCCCGCCAGGGCGAGCAGGTGAAGCTCAGCGGCACCAGGTACCGGGTCGCGGACGTCACCTGGATCATCGACAGCGGTGAGGACGACCATGTGCGTGTGACCCTGCAGGACTGACCCCCCACCTGGAGGAACCATGAACGAAGCCGAGAAGTACCAGGCCCTCAAGGCCATCTACCGCACCCTCGACCAGCCCACTCCGCCCGAGACCGTGTACATCGAGCCCCGTGTGGGTGCCGCGTGGCTGTACGTGGACGGCACCTGGTTCGAGGCCGGGCTGGAAGACCACGCCCTGTTCCTCGTGCCGTGGGAGAACGCGGGTCAGGCGAAGTGGGGGCCGTTCGGTGCCCGCCGAGACGTGGGAGACGGCGTACTCACCCGCGAGCAGTGCGAACACATCCTTGAGCACGTGCGCCTGGAGCACGTGCGCGCGTCCGCCTGACCGCCCAGCACACTGCCCCCGCCCACTTCCCTGGGGCGGGGGCAGTCGCGTGTCAGAACACCAGGTCGTCGTCGGGGTGCGGAACCTCGCCGTCCTCGTAGCGGCGCCCGTAGGGGTTGCGTTCGCCGTAGCGGTCGTCGGCGTCGGACAGGTCGAACCCCTCCTCCCAGGACAGCGGGTCCGGCCAGTTCTGGGGCGGGCCGCCCCGCAGCCGCCCCGGCCACTCGGGGCGGGCGACCTGCTGGGCGCGGATGTGCGGCGGGGTGTCGTCGTGGCGGCGCACGAACCCGTGGTCGTAGACCAGGAAGTGGCCGCTGTCGTCGCGGTCCTCGCGGATCTCCTCGGGCAGGGTCACCACCCGGGTCACCTCGTCGGCGGTGTCGTCCACCTCGACCATGACCGGCATGACATGCCGGACCCAGTACCTCGCCACTTGGCCTCCTCGTGTCGGATTCCCCGGGGTCACCGTAGCGTCGCGCCCGGGTCTACCGTCGGGGCTTCTTGAACGTGGCCCGCACCCAGTACCCGCCCCACGCCTTCGGGTCGGGCAGCACCACCTCGGACACCAGCTCCCAGCCGTCCTTCCCGAGGCTGCGCAGCTTCGCGTACCCCAGGCCCGCCCCGGCGATCTCCTCCACGCGGTACTCCCACTCGGACACGTGCACGGGGCCTCCAGGCGCTCGCGGGCGTTCGGGCACCGAGTGTAGGCGCGCAACGACGAAGACCCCGCCCCCTTCCTCGGGGAGCGGGGCCTGGGCGGTCGTCAGTCCTCGGCGGAGCCCCGGGCAGCGGCCAGCTCGGCGCGCAGCCGCTGGTTCTCCTCCTCCACGATCCGGGCGGCGGTCGTGGCGGGCTGGGCGGCAGCGTCCGGCATCCGCGCGTACACGGCGCCGGTGATCTTCTCTCGCAGGTCCATCAGGCAGTCCTCTCCTCGGCGGGGGTGATGGTGGCGATGGCGGACAGCTGCAAGCGCACGGTCGGCCGGTCGCGCCCGGCGACATCGAGCAGGTCCAGGTAGATGTCCTCCTTGACGTGCCCGAGGCGTCCGGTGATCGGGTGAGGCTCGGACTCCAGGTCGGTGGTCACGGTCACCCGGCGGCCCACGAGGGCGCGGGCCCGGTCAGCGGTGGGGTTGGCAGGCATCGGTTGGTGCTCCTGTCGGTCGGGGTAGTCGGGTTCAGGCGGGCGTGGTCGCCGCGGGGGTCGGCCATGGCCAGGCGTGCGGGTCAGTCCCGCTCGGTGTAGGCGTTGCGTTGGCGGCTGCGGCGCTTCTGCGCGGCCCGCCGCGCCCAGCCGGGGCTGGGCTGGGAGAACGCGGGGTTGGTGGCGATGCCCCAGGCCGCGAGGTCGCGGGAGCGCCACAGGAACGAGCTGCGACCGAACTTTCCTTCGTCGGTAGCTGACCGCCGCCCGTACCCCTGGCGGCCGCCCGATCCCAGCAGCGCCTCCCAGCCCCGAGACAGCCCCCCGCTCCGGGGCCGGTAGCGTCGCACCTTGCCCCGGACCCGGCCCTCATGCATGACCAGCCAGGTGTGGCCCTGCGCGGGGCCCTCGCGGCGCAGGATCCATCCCGGCCCGATCCGGTCGCCCATGTCGACCGCGGTGTCCGCGACGGCGACAGAGGGTGCCGTTTCGGAAAGGCTCTCGTCCGCCGCGCCGAACGTGCTCTCCCACGCGGTCGCGACCGCTTCGACCCCGGCGCCGTAGGCCACCCTGAAGGCGTTGCGGACCGCACCGGCGGCCGGAGGCGGCGCCCACGTCGGCGGCAGGACGCCGTGCTCAGCGGCGGCCAGGACCGGCCGGGAGCACGCGATGCCCGCCCCGACGGGGGTGTGGGCGCGCACCGCACCGGCCGCCGCCGCGAGGGTGAGGCCGGCGCCCACCCGCAGCCCGGCCAGGCCGGCGGGGAGCGCGCCCTCTTCGACCAGGGCGGCGACGTCCACGCCGACGGCGGCCGCGAGCGCGGCCAGGCGCCTGGCCTCGGGGCGCTCCCGACCGCCCTCGTAGCGGACGACCTTCTGTCGGGGGGTGCCGACCCGCTCAGCGACCTCGCGCTGGCTGAGCCCGGCGGCCTCCCGTGCGGCCCGCAGCTTCGTCCCGTCGAGTGGGACACCCTGTCCTCGTGCCATGTGTCCATCCTAAACGATGCGCATCGTTTAGGAAGGGGTTTTCGTGGATCCATGGCGTGCCTTTTAGGTAACGCTCACGCGGTGGCCTGAACTGGGGGGCGAACCAAGTACGCCGGAGAGCGGCAACGGGGGGTGCCGTTTAGGTAGCGCACGTTCCGACCCCGGTGCACCCGCGTCCCCGGCGTCCGTCGCCGGGGACGCGTCTTTCCTAAAAGTCACCTCCGATAAGTGAACCTTATCGGTGGTTGGCTCAGGATTTGCAGTGCCCTCCGTGGAGACCGTGCTGGCTGTGCACGCCGTATCGCACTGTCAGACCGTGGGGCACTGTCCTCCAGTGCACTGCGTGGTCCACGTAGCGCACGCAGGACACTCAGGGCCAGTGCATCCCGTGGGTCACGCCCTCCACGCCTTCCACGCTCCACCTGTGCGGCACTGTGGGCACGTGCACCCAGTGGCCCACGGGCAGGCCTCAGGGCACGCAGGCCCCGTGCGTCCTGTGCGTACTGTGGCGACCGTGCAGAACGTGCCCTGCGGATGCCACGCTCCCCCAGTACCCCACGGGCTGAACGTGCTCACCGTGTCGCACGGCTGACACGTCCTGCACGGAAAGTACGGACCTACCGTGCGCGGCGTGCGTCCCGTGGGATACGTTCGCCACGCCCACACCGTGCAGCACAGAACATGAGGAGTCCACGTGCCCGACAGCACCGTGCCCATGGTCGAGCCAGGTGAGACCGTCACCGTCGTCAACCAGAAGGGAGGCCAAGGCAAGACCACCACCGCCGTCTCCCTCGCCGCGGAACTCGCAGGCCGGGGAAAGCGAGTCCGCATCATCGACGCGGACGCCCAAGAGGGATCCACCACCCGGTGGCTGCAGCCGCAGTGGGGAGAGACCGGAGAAGACAAGCGCTACAGCCTCCTGCACGTGCTGACCGGCCAGGTCGCCATCGCTGACGCGACCTGGCCCACCCAAGTACCCGGCCTGGACATCGTCCCGGCCTTCGCCTCCCTCAAGCGTTTCGAATCCGAGACCGTCCCCGGCCGCGACGTCGCCCTGCAGTCCGCCATCGAGCGCGGCCCCGCCTACGACGCCACGATCATCGACTGCGCGCCCGACCTCGGCCAGACCACCCTGACCGCGCTCGTCGCCGCCTCAGCCGTCGTCATCCCAGTCAAGGTCGGCGGCCTGGACCTGTGGGGCGTGGCCGAGCTGAACAAAACCCTCGGGCTCGTCCGCGACCGACTGCGCTCAGACCAGCGCACCGTCGCGGTTGTGGTCACCATGCTGCTGCGCTCCGGCCTGACCGACGACGTCATCGAGCAGCTCAAGATCGACTACCCCCACGCCCTGCACTCCACCGTCCGCCACACCGTGCGTGCCGGCGAAGCGCCCCTGGCGCACGTCCCCCTCGGGGAGTACGCCCCCGACGCGACCGCGACCGCCGACTACTCCACCCTGGTCGACGCACTGTTCGCCCCGATGCTGAGCGGGGGCAACTGATGGCCCGCCGCAGCCTCGTCACGTCCACCCAGCCCGAACCGGAGGCACCCAGCCTGCTGGACGAGGTCCGCCGCGACCCCGTGTCCGAGCCGCCCGCGACCGCCCCGGTTCCTGCTCCGGCCGCGCAGCCCGTGCGCCCCCCGTCTCGGCCCGCAGCCGAGGAGGAGTCTCCTCGCACCACCCGGATGACCCTGGACCTGCGCGAAGACGAGCGGCGCCGCCTGGACATGTGGGCCGCCCAGGTCGGCATGGGCATCGGCCGCCCCCGCCTCGGGTCGGCCGCCGTCCTGCGCGCCGTCGTCGAGGCCCTCACCGACCCGGAGAAGGCCCGCCCCGACGTGGGCGACAGCGTCGCGGAGATCCTGGCCGAGCGGGAGCGGCGGGGCCTGAACACCGGCCCGTAGTCCACGTGTCACACGCCCCCCACGGATAGACAGTGCTGCACGTGAGGCACTGCAAATCATCAGGAGAAGCAGCATGGACGAGCGCGTCTTCCCTGCGCCCGAGGTCAACGTGCAGGTTCAACTCAACTGGCCCTCGCGGTCTGAGCCCGCGCCGCGGGAAGTCGCTCCCGCCGCGGCTTCGGGGCCCGCGCGGCAGGCGTGGGAGGCGTCGGTGATGCTCGCCCGTCTGTCGCCGCGCGAGTGGGAGCCGTACACGGTGCGCCTGCCCGAGGAGCTGTGGTCGCGCCTGGAGGCGCGCGTGGAGGAGGACCAGGCCGCCTACGAGCTGCCGTCCCTGGCGATGAGCCACTACGTCAACGCCGCCCTGGGCCGCATCCCCGCGGCCGCCGAGGACGCCGCCGAGGTGGCGACCGAGTACATGGTCTCGCTCGGGCTGCGCCCGCCGGCGACCAGGTCCAGCGGCACCCGGGTGCACCGCGCCGTCCTCGCGAGGATGGAGTTGCTGCCCGCGCAGTTGCGTCGGGCGGCCCGGCCGGGGCTGCTCGGGTACCTGCAGGCCGCGACGATCGCGGTGTTCCTCGACGAGATCGACGCAGCGTAGGCGCGCCCGCGTGGGGGCCCGCAAGACGGGCCCCGGCCGCTTGTTGACGGTCGGGGCCCGTGTTGTCTACGGACGCTTCTCGCGGGCCTCGTCGTTTAGGTCCTTGCGGGCCTGCCCGAGGACGAGGCGGATCGCGTCCGACCGGATGGGCCTGCGGAACATCTCCTGCGATATAGATACGCGATGACTGTCGCGGATATTGTCATCGCCCCTTCGAGGGGTACAGCCCGTCTGGTAGCCCCGGGCGGGCTTTCGCGTTGTCCGATGCCCCCCGAGCGCACCGAACCCCCCGCGCCGTCTCCCGTGTCGGCGCGAGGGGTTCGTTCGGTGGTGGGCGGGTTTCACATGGTGACGAGCCCGCCGGGGCCGGTCAGGCGCGGCGCCCGAGGGTCGAGGATGTCAACGAGCGGGGGCTGGCGCGGCCCCCGCTGGTCCTCGATGAGCTGCGCGACCACGGCCAGCGCGGTCTCGTCGACGACCCACCCGTCGTCCCACCAGTGGGTGGCGAGGTAGCCGGCGGCGTCTTCGGCGGGGGACACCGACTTGTACACGGTGTACATGCGCGGGCCCACCCAGTAGGGAAGGTCGGTGTTGTACGCGTACTCGTGGGCGATCTGGCCGAAGTCGGCGCCCAGGCGCGCGAGGAGCACCCACACGCCGGGGGCGACCTCCTCGCAGTGCAGGGCGCGGCCGGGGGGCAGGTCGGCGACGCCCAAGAACAGGCGGGGGGTGAAGTGGAGGCGGGTGCGCCGCGAGGGTCGGGGGTTGGCGGCACGTCGTTGTGCCGGGGGGTGGTGCAGCATGGATATCCCCTCCCATGTGCTGCTGGGCCACTCGTGTGGCGAGTGGTGAATGCCCATGTTAAGCGCAGTTTGAGAGTGTTTCCAAGCCGAACCCGAAGTTGTCGCCGCCGGGTGTTCGAGTGTCTTGACCTGGACATACCTGCCCGTGTTCGAATGATTCGGGGTTCGTGTCCGGTTTACCCGGGCCCCCAGGAAAAAGCGGACAATTTCCTCTAGGGCATCATTCTTTCGAGGCCGCCCGCGCCCGCAGCTCCGTTTCCAAGATCAAAATCGCCTGGGCCTGCCCCGCGTCCATCGCCCGCCGCACCGCCGCCTTGGCCTCGTCGTCGGGCAGGCCCTCGGTGCGCGCTTCCAGATCCAACGCCATCCCCGCGGAGCGGCTGGTGATCTCGTTGTGCCACTCGCGTGCGATGGCCCGCTCCCGGGTGTGCTCCGCGCCAGGCGGCGGAGGCGGGTAGAGCACCTCGCCGTCCGCGGCGATGAGGTCCCCGCCGTCCTGCAGCGCTCCTTTGAGGGTGCCCGGGCGTAGCTGGTAAGCGCGCTCCAGCTTGGACAGCGTGTCCGCGTTGTAGTTGTCGCGGGCGCCGGTCTCCACGTGGGAGACGACCGTCTGGGACAGGTCGGTGATGCTGCGGACCGTCTCCATCCAGCCGGGGCGGTCGCGGTGGCGGGCGGGGTCGAACCGGGTGCGGCGGGTCATGAGGACCGCGCCGATCCCAGCGAGGCGTGCCTTCTGGGGTGTTTGCGGCTGGTCGGTGGGCGGCATGGCGGGGAAGCTCCTCGTGGTGGCCTGGTCACTCCAGGAATAGGCTATGAAAGTTTTCTTCCAGACCAAGGGCACCCTACAGGTTGGCCAAACGCGGCCAAATAAGGGGTTCTGTGTCTGAGACCCCCAAAATTCGGTGAAGGATGCTTTCACTGCTGGTTGTGGGGTGAAAGCATCCTTCATATGCTGCGGGCATGACATCAACGGTCACCCTCGGCCCGGCATTACGGGCCATCCGTGAAGCCAAGGGCCTCACGCAGAAGGAGCTCGGCACCCGGTCCGGGGTGTCCGCCTCCCACATCACCAACGCCGAATCCGGCGCCCGCAACCTCAGCCTCGACTACACGCTGCGCGTCGCCAACGCCCTCCAGGTCAAACCCCAGGCCATCACCTACGAGGCCGCGTGCACCTGCACGCGCACCCACAGCGGACGGGACACCCCATGATCCTCATGTCCCTGATCTGCGTCGCCGTCGGCATGGCCGCCGGAGCCGCCATCACCCACGCCGTGCACCGAGCCGCCCTGGAGGACGAGACGGCGCGCGCCGACCGGCTCGAACGGGCCCTCATCGCCGCCCGCCGCGCGCACGCCGACGACCCCACCGGGCGCCTGGTTGCCGACATCCGGGACCAGGCCGGCCGCCACCGCAGAGGAGGACGGCGATGACCCTGCAGATCGCCGACGTCCGACTCGACGCAGACCCCGCCGTCTACCTCGAATGCCGCTACGACCGCGCCCAAGCCCTCCGCGTCATCGCCGCCCGGCTGCGCCGCGAGCTCTACGACGCCCCCTACGACTCCGTGGCCAGCGTCCGGCTGCGCTCCCGGCTCGCCCGCGCCTACCGCCACCTCACCGACCTGACGGGAGCCGTCGCATGAGCCGCCCCAAGGACATCGGAACAACGGCAGAACGTGGCCTGGTGGAATTCCTGCGCACCCACGGCTGGCCGACGGCCGAGCGCCGTGCCCTCGCGGGCACCGCCGACATGGGGGACGTCGTGGGCTGCGCCGGCCTGGTCTTCGAAATGAAGTCCGGCCGGGCCGCCGAAGTCGCCAGCGACGGCCAGATCCTCGCCTGGCTCATGGAAACCGAGGCCGAGCGCCTCAACGCGGGCGCGGACATCGGAATCCTCGTCACCAAGCGCACCTCCTACGGCCCGGCCCGGGCGGGGGCGTGGTGGGCGCACCTGGCCCTGTCCACCTGGGACGTCCTCTATGAGGCCCCCGCCCCGCGCCCGTGGGATCCGGCGCTGTCCCTGCGGTTGCGCCTGGACACGGTGGTGCCGCTCCTGCACGCCGCCGGGTACGGCACCGCGCCCGCCTCGGCTGAGGCGGTGGGCGCGTGACCCTCACCGACGCCCCCTCCTGGCACGCCCAGGCCGCCTGCCAGGACGAGACCGCCGAACTCTTCTACGAGGTGTTCCACGAGTCCGCCCAGGACCGCGTACACCGCCAGGGCGCCGCCAAACGGGTGTGCGCCACCTGCCCCGTCCGCACCGTGTGCCTGGAAGACGCCCTCGCCGACACCATCGACGACCAGGCCGAGGTGCGCGGCGGCATGACCGCCGAGGAACGCCGCACCCTCCTGCGCGAGCGCGCCGTCGCCCTGGCCGCCCCGACCGGGCCGGACCTTCCCGGGATGCGCCGCGGCCGCGTGGAATCCGCTGCCACCCTCGCCCTCGTCGCGGACATGCGCGCCGCCGGCCACACCCTCGCCGCCATCGCCGAGGCGGCGGGCATGGCGAAAGACCACGTCAAGAGGTTCGCGCGCCGCAGACACGCCACCGTCGCGGTGGAGATCGCCGACGCCCTGGCCGCCGCTCACACCGCCCTCATGGGCGCGCCCGCCGGGGCGGTGGCAGCGTGAGCGCCCCCCACGAGGTGGGCCCGCTCCCGGCCGCCGACACCGTCCTCGACCTCACCGCAGGGGAGTACGAGGCGGAGCTCACCTACTTCATCACCCGCCGCATCCACCACGCCCCGCGGTCCCTGCAGAAGGCGCTCGGCCCGTCGGAGATCGGTATCGAGTGCGCCCGCCGATTGGCTTACAAGATCGCCGACGTGCCCGAGGTGAATGAGGGCGATGGGTGGTTGGCGACCATCGGCACCGCCACCCACGCCTGGTTGGCGGACACGTTCACCGCGGCCAACGCCATGCTCGGCCAGGAGCGGTTCCTCCTCGAGCAGCGGGTGACGGTCGGGTCCTACGCCGGGGAGCCGGTGGTGGGGAGCACCGACCTGTACGACCGGGTCACCCGCCGGGTCCTCGATTTCAAGGTCATGGGCAAGACCACGCTCACCGCCCTGCGGAGGAAGGGCCCGTCCGCCCAGTACCGCAAGCAGGGCCACGCCTACGGGCGCGGATGGGTCGCCGCCGGCCACCCCGTCGAACGCGTCGCCGTGTGGGGGCTGCCCCGCAACTCGACCCTGTCCGACTCCCACCTGTGGGAGGAGCCCTACGACGAAACCGTTGCCGTTGCCGCCCTCGACCGGCTCGACGGCATCGCCACCCTCGTCGGCTCCCTCGGCGCGGGCGCCGCCGCGGTGCTCCCCACCGCCGACTCCTACTGCTCGTACTGCCCCTGGTACCGGCACGGCGCCAGCGTGCTCACCGAAAGCTGCCCCGGCCATCCCGGCTCGCGGGTCAACACCGGCCGACCCACGGCCACCGAATCCCTGATCGCCTGACCAGCAAAGGAAGCGACACCGCATGCACAACAACAGCGCCGACCAGTTCCTCCTCGGGGTGGCGATCCCCTCCGCGAAGTTCCCCACCGTTGGCACCACCATCACCGGCACCATCTCCGTCCAGCCCGAGGTCCAGCAGCAGCGCGACCTGCAGACCGGCGAGCCCAAGTCGTGGTCGGACGGCCAGCCGATGCAACAGCTCAAGGTCGTCCTGGACACCGTCGAGCGCGACCCGCAGATCGCTGACGACGACGGCCAGAGGGCCCTGTACATCAAGTCGAACCTGCAGAAGGCCGTGCGCGACGCGGTCCGAGCGGTCGGCGCGAAGGGTCTGGAGGTGGGCGGGAAGCTCACCGTCACCTACACGGGCGACGGCGAGGTGACCAAGCGGGGGTTCAACCCGCCGAAGATCTACACCGCGGTGTACGAGTCGCCGTCCGCGCCCGCCCTGGAGGGCCTGGTCGCCCCCCAGGCCGCCCCGGCCTCGCAGGCTCCCGCTCCTGCCGCCCCGGCGGCGCCGGTGGACGAGCGGGCGGCGGCGCTCGCCAAGCTGACCCCCGCGCAGCTGGCCGCGCTCGGCATCACCCCCGGCCAGCAGCCGCCCTTCTGACCTTCGTCGCACCGCCCGCCGCACCTTCGGAACGCCATGGGTGCGGCGGGCCCCAAGCCTCGCCCATCCACCCGAACGACAGGAGCACCACCCGATGAGCACCACCGCCGCCACCACCCCCCAGCACTACGGCCTCGACCCCGAGACCGGAAACCTCGAACTCCACCGCGGCGACATCGAGGACTGCTCCGCGCCCGACTGCGTCGACGCCACCATGCCCCCGCGCGAGGTCCGCAGCTACGGAACGGACTGACCGATGACCGGCCTGTACATCGCCCCCACCGGCCCTGCCCGGGTCGTCGCCCTCGGCCCCTGGTACGCGGGCGACGACATCGAGCGCCGCGACGAGATCGTCAA
>Ga0233365_1001317_pt1 | contig 10637 bp, 8 predicted proteins | sample ElkDunMinimDraft_27_FD_191535 | JGI IMG/M metagenome (GOLD analysis project Ga0233365, IMG submission 191535) | Fecal eukaryotic communites from dung pellets of Tule Elk in California, USA - Elk Dung C36 | ecosystem: Host-associated > Mammals > Digestive system > Large intestine > Fecal | place... | reverse complement strand
TGCTCGGCACCGCCCATCGTCATGCCCTGCGCTTCCATCCAGCTCGTCATCGAGCGGTGGCGAACGCGGGTCGTCCACTCCGGATTCCACGCAGCTTTTGGATCGGCAGGGCGCGGCGGATAGGCAAACTCCTCCTGCGGTCCGAACGCCGTCAATGTACCGACGCGGAAGTCAGGCGTATCGCGCCTTACCTCGGCCGGGATCACACAGCTTGTGGTGGTGGGCGCCATAACCGTGCGGTCCCGCACCAGAGGGGCCACCTGCGACGGAGAGAGCCAGTCTGAAAGACCGCCGCCAAACTGCCGGGAAGCGCTGCTGCTCCACATCACCATGTCGCCCATCTGTCCGTCGGAGCCTGTTTTCCCGCCAACAAGCGTGGCGACATAGGCCGTCGCATCCGGAATGCCCGTCCAGCTTATCAGAGTTGAACCACTCGTCTGAGAAACGGCCCTGACACTGAGCGGCGCCATGAAGTCCTTTGTCAGGTTGAACGAGATCTCAGGCGCGTAATTCGCGGCGATCCGATGCGCGCCGATCAGCGATGAGTCTGCCTTTGCGTATTTGCCGTCCTCAGCCGGCCAGCGACCGAAGGTGCGGCTGTTCTGCAGTGTCGGCCCCCAATCAAGCGGGATGGTGGTGGACCACAGGCCTTGCGGCACCTGCCCGGCAGCCAGTTTCGCAAAATCGATCACGACGGGCTGGCCGGCAGGAGCCCGCTCACCGCAGCCCCAATAGAGCAGCAATCTGCCCTTCGGCTTTTCGCCCGGAAAGCCATCTGGCGCCCGCTCTTCGCGGGGCGTCACCAGCGCGACGGATTTCCCCAGCTTTGCCGCAGGCGGCATGAAATGGTCCGCCTTCGGGCCGCCGGATGCCGGTGCGTTCGACGAGCCAAGCCGCAGATGAAGCTCATGCTGCTGGCTGTTCGATCTTCCCCCGCCGAGCATCATCGCCATCGGGTTCATCTGCCCCATGGCGCCCATGCCGGAAATCGTGCCCGCACGCATGTCATAGCGGGCGACCGGACTGCCCGAACGCTGCTGCGCCATGATAGGAATTGCAATGCTTGCGGCTGCCCCAAATGCAACAGCGATAATGGTGTATCTGCGAGTGTGCATCGTCCTGAACCCCCTGCCCAATCTGAATGCCTGATAACGAACGCCGGATAAGCATTCTTGTCAATTACCGACAGTTACCAAGGCCAGCAGCTTTTCCGCCCGGACGCGATCAGTTAGGCGTCATCCATGGCTTCCAGGCATTCATTCATTTTCGGCATTGATTCATCTCTCAGCGGCAAGGCCTGGTGTTGGCGCGGCGGCAATATGGACCTGGGCGATGGCCCGGCCGGGCTTGAGACAGACATCGTAACCCAGCTTCTGCTGTCACGCGGCGTCGCGCCCGATGACATAGAGCGGCACCGGCAGCCGTCCCTGCGCGGCTTCCTGCCCGATCCATCCCAGTTTCGCGACATGGACGCGGCCGCACAGCGGCTTGCCCAGGCCGTGCTCTCTGGCGAAACGGTTACCATCTACGGCGATTATGACGTCGACGGAGCGACCAGCGCCGCCGTGCTGATCCGCCTGTTACGGATGCTGGGGCACGATGCGCGCTACTACATCCCTGACCGCTTGCTGGAAGGCTACGGCCCCTCTGGCGAGGCTCTGGTCCGCATAGCCGAACAAGGCAGCAGCCTGATCGTGACCGTGGACTGCGGCGCCATGGCCCATGAAGCCCTCGCGATGGCCCACGCAGCCGGCGTCGATGTTATCGTGGTCGATCACCATAAATGCTCATCCGAACTGCCCCGCGCAGCCGCTCTGGTGAATCCGAACCGACTGGATGAGGATGAAATAGGGGCTGCGCACGGGCACCTTGCCGCCGTGGGAGTGGCATTCCTTCTGGCCGTCGCAACGGTTCGCGAGCTGCGGCAGCGCGGCCATTTTGCCAGCCGGGCAGAACCGGACCTTTTCGCGCTGCTGGATCTTGTCGCGCTTGGCACAGTGGCAGACGTTGCCGCGCTCCACGGCCTTAACCGGGCGTTTGTCGCACAGGGCCTGAAAGTCATGGCCCGGCGGGACAATACGGGCATGTCTGCCCTGATCGACGCCAGCCGGCTAAACCGGGCCCCAGTCTGCAGCGATCTGGGATTTGCCCTCGGCCCCCGAATCAATGCCGGCGGCCGGGTAGGCGAATCGACGCTTGGCGTGCGGCTGCTCACTACCGAAGACCCCGAGGAAGCGCGCACCATCGCCGCCCAGCTGTCGCAGCTCAACGAAGAGCGCCGCGCCATCGAGGCGGCCGTGCAGGAAGCGGCCGAGGCCCAAGTCGAAGGCCAGCACAACCGGGCCGTGATCGTCCTGGCCGGAAAGGGCTGGCACCCGGGCGTGATCGGTATCGTTGCCGGACGAATCAAGGAAAAGACCGGAAAGCCATCGCTCGTCATCGCGCTGGACGCAGACGATGCCGGCAATGGCAAAGGCTCTGGCCGCTCCATCGCAGGCGTCGATCTGGGCGCCGCCATCATTGCGGCGCGGGAAGCGGGCCTGCTGGTCGCTGGTGGGGGCCACGCCATGGCGGCGGGCCTTACCATTGCTCCGGAAAAGCTGGCAGCGCTGAGCGATTGGCTGGACGAGCGCCTGGGCGCAGAGGTCAGCGCCGCAACCGCCAGCCAGCGCCTGCTGCTTGATCTCGCGCTTGCCCCGGGCGGCCTTACGCCTGCGCTGGTGGACCAGCTGGAAAGCGCCGGGCCCTACGGGATGGGCTGGCCCGGCCCGCGCGTCGCCGTGGGACCGGTGCGATTGGTAAAGGCTGACATAGTCGGCACCGATCACCTGCGCCTTATTGTTCGCGGTGACGATGGCACAAGCTTCAAGGCCATCGCCTTTCGCGCAGCCGAAAGCGTGATGGGGCAATCCCTGCTCAATGGCGCAAGCGGCAGAAAAGTGTGGCTTGTGGGCCGCGCACGCATCGATGACTGGGCCAGCAGGCCTCAGGCGGAACTGCATGTGGAAGACGCTGCCTGGGCCGACTGAAACTATTTGGGAAAAGGCGCTTGACCCTTAAGGCTACGTTGCCTAATGGCCCGCTCACACCAACGCCGGCTACCGGCATGGCCCCTTCGTCTAGCGGTTAGGACGCGGCCCTTTCACGGCTGAAACACGGGTTCGATTCCCGTAGGGGTCACCATCCTTTCTCTCCAATGAGAGTTTGTGATGTGATAGTAGTGCCCGGTTCGCGTTAAGTGCGGCCCCTTCGTCTAGCGGTTAGGACGCGGCCCTCTCACGGCTGAAACACGGGTTCGATTCCCGTAGGGGTCACCAGTAAATCACTGATTTATGTCGTCGGCGACCAGCGTCGTCGAATACACGTCAAATATATCTTCTGTCCCTCTCCGGACTCTTCGATTCTCGTTTGGCCGGGAAGCGGGGGACTGCGAGCTCGAAAAGCATCGTGCCATTGATGGCCAAGAACTCTGCCCTTTTCGGCGGAGCACTTTACCCGATCAGGCCCCCTTCACTCTCCAGCTGCGCCGCTATGACGATGGACGGCCGCTTGTAGGCATGCCTGCCGCAGTGAGCGACCTTGAACGCCCAACATGCCTTCTGAGCCCCATTCACGCTGTATGGAGCCGCCCCTTGCCCTTCACATGTCTCTGGAGCGTAATTCACCATGAGCTCGCGCTGGATCAGGATGATATCCGCCCGGCCTTTCTCACAGATCGGCGGCGATGGTGAGGCTGGCTCGCCTTTGCGCGTTCGTGGTAAAGACTGCGGACGAATTGGTACGCCAGCCAAACTTGTTGAACACGTTACCCAAGCGCAGCGTAACAGTAGCTGGCGCAGTGCCCACCTTAAGGCGATAGCGCGCTGCGAGATCGAAAACGGTGCGGGCCGGTATCGACAGCCGGTTGTCGCGGCTTGCGACACGGTCACCGTAGCTCGTTATCGTCATGTTGAGTGACAGGCCCTTAACCTCTCTCAGTTCGTAGTCGGCGTTTATGATGACAGTCCGGCCCGTCTGACCGACCGGTCTGGAGCCGATCCGCCCGGCATCGACTTCTTCCCCCGTGACGCGCGGCTTGAGAAAAACCGCACCTGCGACGAGGCTGAAGCCAGGTGCTGGTGTTCCCGAAAGCGAAACCTCCACGCCCTGATGCCGCACTTCGCCCAGTTTGCGGTAGAGATTGATCTGGTCGATATTGTAGTACGGCTTGCGGACATCGAAGACGCCTGTGACCAGACGCAGCGACGGGGTAATCGCATAGCGCAGCCCGGCATCCCATTGCTTCGTGATGATAGCTGGCGCGGCCGCATCCCTGTTGATCGCATTTTCAGGAGCGGTTCCCCCTTCTTCGAGACCCGTCGTGTAGCTGCCATAGAACACGAGTTTCGAGGTGATGTGGCCAACCCCCGCCGCCGAATAGAGCCATGGGGTATCCTTGGCCTTTTGCAGTTCCACGCCTCCCGGCAGGGAAACTTCCTTGCGATACAAACTCTTTTGCAGGCCTGCGCTCAACTCCACCGCGTTGGCCCAGCGCCCTTCGTAGGCAAATGCCGCCGTAGCCTGGCGAACGCGGTCCCGGTTTTGCGCACCGAAAACGAAGTCCGGCCTGGCAAGATCAACGGGCACGCCGACTTGCGCAGCGCCGAAATCGACCAGATCGGAACCGCCATAGCGGCGATGCTGATCGCGAGCCCGGCCGACGAGGTGCAGAGCGTGACGCGAACGCTTGCCGCCCAGCGTCTTTGACAGCCGTATTTCGCTCGATGTCGAGGCGAATTTCTGGCTGGGATCGGCAATGATGACGCGCCGGGCTGCCCCGTCCGAATCCGTATCGAGAAACAGGTCGGAATAGCCTCGTCTTGCATCGAAAATCGACCGGAACAGCCCTGCGCGCAGCGTCAGGCTCTGGGTCAGATCGACAGAGCCCAGCACCCCCATGTTTGTCGATACGCTTTCCAGATCGGCCCAGCGCTGCCCATAGAAGCGGCCGCGTCTGACGCGGGGCGGAAGGTGCGGGCCTGAAACATAGATCAACGGCGCCGCTTCTTCCTCCCAACTTACGCTGCGCGAATAGAAGGGGAGAATCTCACTGCTCTGGCTAGGCCGCCAGAGAGGCGCAAGGGAGGCATTCCAGCCCCATGCGTCCCCGCCGGTCTCGAACGTGTCGTGACTCAGCGCCCCTCCAACAGCGGCGCCCAACCGGTCCTTGATCAGCGGAAACTGCATGTCGATTTCAACAAATTGCGAGTCGAACGGTCCTAATCCGAGCGCCGGGCTGATGATCGTGCGATCGCCTGAGCGACGGATGGAATAATCGACGATGCCGGTCGGTGCCGGCAAAGGGTATCCCTGGGCCGATATGCCCACGCGAATGGTGCTGCGATCGATAAGGCGAAAGGAAGGGTCGGTCTGCTGGTCAAAATAGAGGCCGCCAATTCGGGCATTTCCTGCATCTATGGCGCTGAAACCGCGGACGTCGAAAGCGTTGTACAGGCCAATGTTTTCCTCGCCGACACTGGTGCCGAAAGCATCCTGCGCCTCCTTCACCGCATTATCGTCGGCGCGTTGGGCCCAAGCAGGGATTGTTGCCGATAGAAGATAAACTGCGACCGCGAGCCGTTTGACCATATTGCCTCCCGAGTGAAGGAGAAGGCATCTCGGCCTGCAAGATCAATCCCTAGTCGACCAACGCCGCAACTAGTCGGCGAACAACTTTAAGACGACTATCGCCCGAACAGGTGGCCGATTGAATAGCGATGCCACCACGCGACCATTCGCGCGGGCCGGATCAGCGAACCAACACCCTGAGACGGTACTCCTCTAAAGATGGGATACGCTTGCCAGTTCGAGTGTTTGCTTATCTACACCTTGAAGGATCGCTTTCCCCATGCAGCAGGTGGTCAAAGATCTTATCGCCGATCAGGTGCGCACCGTCTTCAATGACCGCGGCCGCGGCGAACGGCCGATCCAGCGCAGCAGCGACGGGCTGTTCGCGCCAAATTCGGTGGCGTGGAAGGTGCATGGCGAAGTCACGACAATGATGGTCGGGGGCATTGCTGCGCTTCTCATGCAGATGCTGCATCCCGCAGTCCTCGCAGGCGTCTGGGATCATTCCAATTTCCGCAATGACATGCAGGGCCGGCTCCGGCGCACCGCTCGGTTTATTGCGGTCACAACCTATGGGAGCCGGTCCGAAGCGGAACAGGCGATTGAGCGGGTGAAAACCGTCCACCGCACCGTAACAGGCACGCTTCCCGATGGCACGCCATACGCCGCGTCAGATCCCTCACTGTTGACGTGGGTCCATGTCACCGAAACCTACTGTTTTCTTGAGGCTTGGAAGCGCTATGCCGACCCGGCAATGCCGCTTTCAGAGCAGGACAGATATATTGTGGAAATGGCCGAAATCGCGAAACGGATGGGGTGCGCAGACGTGCCTGAAACCTACCGCGAGACTGTCGCCTTCATGCAAGATCACCGCGGCGAACTGACTGTGGGCCCCCGCACGCGCGAAATCGTCGCGCTTCTGCTTGATCCTGCAATCACCAACATCGCATTTCTGCCGCTCCAGAGGTTGTCGGCGCAGGCCGCGGTGGATCTGTTGCCCCGATGGGCCCGCCGCTTGCACAATCTGAAGGCATCCACGCTGGGCCGCCCGGTTGTCCACGGCGGGACAAGCGCGGCGGCGCGTGTGGTCCGCTGGGCATTCCGGTGAACACGTTTCACCTCCGGCCCGGCTGCCGAAGCGCAGACCCTTGCCCGTCTCGGCCAAGGGCGAAAGTTCATGACGGCGCCCTCCAGCGGAGGGCGCAGCAATGGGACGGACAATGGTTTGCACTTGCCATCGCTCAAGAACACCATGTCTTGACCGATTTATTCGTGGCGAGCGAAGGAAATGGCCCGGCCAGTTGCGCCGGAACGACAGTGCGGCAGAGCGGTTAAGAAGCCGGTCCTTTCAGAATGGTGGCGGGGTAAAGCTATGATCAGGTTACTGGCGATGACGGCGCTGGCCTTTGCGGCGCCTGCAGCCGCGCACCCGATGCTGGATAGCTTCGACTATGGCTGGCCCGTGCAGGGGTACGCACTGACAAGTCAGGGCGAAGCCTTGGAAATGGCCTATCTCGACGTCCACCCGCCCCGCCCCAACGGTCAAGCCGTTGTGTTGCTGCACGGAAAAAACTTCTGCGCCGGAACCTGGGAAGGCTCGATCAGCAGACTTGCTGCAGCCGGATACCGGGTAATCGCACCCGACCAGATTGGCTTTTGCAAATCGACCAAGCCGGCGCGTTATCAGTATGGGCTGCACACGCTTGCTGCCAATACTGCGGCACTCCTGGCGTCGCTTGGTGTGGAGAGGCCAGTGATCGTCGGCCACAGCATGGGCGGCATGTTGGCGATGCGTTACGCATTGCAGTACCCGGAGGCCGTATCGAAGCTCGTGCTGGTAAATCCGATCGGTCTCGAGGACTGGCGCGCGAAGGGTGTTCCCAATGCAACGGTAGACGCGCTGTACGAGGATGAGCGCAAGACGACCCGCGCCAGCATCAAGGCCTATCAGCAGGCAACCTACTATGCCGGCGAATGGCAGCCCGCATATGATCGCTGGGTCGACATGCTGGGCTCGATGTACTTGGGCCCCGATGGTGACGTCATTGCCTGGCATCAGGCTTTGACCGCGGACATGGTTTTCAACCAGCCCGTGGTGCATGAACTCGATCGGATCGCCGTGCCGACCGTGCTGATGATCGGCGAGAAGGATACTACTGCCATGGGCAAAAACCGGGCAGACAAAGCGCTGGCAGGGCAACTGGGCAACTACCCGCTGCTGGCCCGCGAAGCGGCAGCGCGAATTCGCGGTGCGCGGCTGATACTCTACCCGGCCTACGGCCATTCTCCGCAGATCCAGGCGCCAGGGGCATTCCATCAAGATCTGCTAGACGCGCTGCGCTAAGAACGGCGCACCTTCAGGTACGAGCACCCAAGCCTTTCTGGTTCGCATTCCCGCCTGGGCAGGCTTAGCGGCCCTGCTTGGCAAGGCTCGCGAACCAGTCGGCATAGGGGCCAGTACGCGCCAGGTGCCGGTTGAGGTCTGGTGCCTCATCGTCCCACCAGACCGGTCCGCGCTCCCCAAGCGCGATCTTTGCCCGGTCGACCGCGGCATGCGCGGCGGCTTCGGCTGCGGGGTCACCGCTGCGCTTCGCTGCACCGACCGCCCGGCGCGCAGCCATCAGTTCCTTGACCAAGCCTTCGCGGGTTGCAGGGTCGAGCGCCGGATTGCTTGTTCGCCACAAACGACCGCGCACGACGAAATACCGGCCATCCGGCGTGGTCGGATACTGGGCGGGCAACCTGCTCACATCTTGCAACCTTGATCTGAGGGTTTGGAATTCCTGACCTGAAGTTCAGTGAGCGGCATGGGGTATCGGTCCGTTTTGATACCCCGCGAAAGTACCCCCAAAGCCCCCCACGCCAAATTCGGCTGCGTGCGGACGACCCCGTGCACATGCGAACACGAAGCGCCGGGTTCTTACTGATATTGCTGATGATTTTGGAAAAATGCGGAAGCTTATGGAAACTTCCGAAAGGGAGGATGGTAGCGGAGGACGGCTACCACTTCGGCAGTCAACTCCGCCGCTTCCACGCCTGACTGAAAGGCCTGCGAGCCCAGGAAACATCAAAGCGCCCTCCGCTGAGATAGGTAAAACATCAGGTTTTCGTCAACTGCGGATAAATGCTGCCGTTCCGGACACGCCAACATTGCGGACGTTCGATTAGCAAACCATTATCGTGGAATGCCCATACCTTCTGCCCGAGCATTACGTCGAACGATGAAGGTGGTCGCCTTCATCGTCCTGGGCCTTGCGCTGGCCTACTCGATTTCATTTTTTATTCTGGAACAGCCCCAGCGGCTCCAGACTCGAACCGTACACGAACGGCAATTCAAGATCGGGGCGCAGGAATGGGAGCGCGACCTTGGGGAGATTCGCACGTTCGAGGGCCGTCATGGCTTGAGACCAGAAGTTCATAGTGGCTTCCGTCTTGCGATGTATGAATGGCCGAGTTGGAAGTACTTGGTCTCAGTTGAGGTTAGGAAGGACGGCACCGGCAGAGGCGCAATTTTGGCTGAACCCTACGGCGGCGAAGGCGAGACTTACGAGCGCCCATTCGAGTTAGAGCAGCGGGAAACTGCGCTATTTTTAGAAACCCTCGACCACCAAATTGACGGGTTCTAGGGAACGCCTGTTTTTGGCTTAGACGGTACCAGCTTCCAGTTCGAACGGTGGAGCGCGACAGGATTGTCCAGCGGTGCTGGGAACGCTGCTTGCCAAAAGCATTATGCCGAAATGATGAGCGTGGTCGCTGAAGCTCTAGCCTTCCACCTCGACGATGCGCCGTTCGATTGGCGCTCTTGGTTTTGGTCGAAGCGGATGTTGGCCCTTCACGGAAGCGGCAGCTAACCCCAACATTCCTGCCGTTGGCCGCGCCAGGCTGTGTCCCTGATTGTGGACCGTCCGGATTTAAGGACGCGCGCTAAGGCCGCGTAGGGCCGCTTTGTTGGGGTGTCCGGAAGGCCTGCTTACGGGCTTGAAAGTGCGGTAGCTGCCAGTCGTCCCGCTAGCTTTGCTCGTGATCTTTTTGATCGACTGAGATATGCCTGCCGAAAAACGAGCTATCCCGGCGAATGCCGAGCACGGTCGGATTACCTTGATAGTCGCGTCCGCGCCAAAGGAGGAAAAGGGAAAGTGCGCCAAAGGCCGCCATACCCAGCGCTCGGAACCGATCCGAAAATGCGATCACTAAGAAGCACGCTAGTGGAGCGACCTTGTAAAGCAGGAAGAGAATTAGTCGCTTCAGCATCACAGACCTATGCCATATTTGGCGAACGGAGCCAGCTGAACGAACGAGCCCAATCGGCCGACAGGCCATTGCCCTTCAACGACCGCAATGTTGGCGGGTCCGGTCAGTCGGCTTTTGCCACCGGTTCCCAGAAAACGGTCATAGCAGTTTTATTAAGCGGGGTGTGCAAGCCCGTCGAAGACCCGCCCTGCATCGAGCGCTTAGCAATTTCGATACACCTCAGCCTAACAGGCTGAAATACCACGATATTTTTGTGGTAGCGGAGGGAGGACCGATACGGCTGATTTCTGCCGTTTTTGGGCCTCCCGTTGGGGTGTGCCAACTGGCACAGTGGCATAGGTGTGCCGTGGCATAGGTTTTGGCACACCTGTGCCAAACCTTCGGCACACTGTGCCAGCTATCACCGCACTTAATCTCATCCCCGCACGATCTAAATACGAGCATGAAAGACTTCGACATCATGGCCGCTCTCGACGACGAGCCCGCCACCCTCGACCTGACGATCGACGACGCCTCTATCCCAGGCTTGATCTGTGACAGCGACCCAGCGGATTGGCACGAATTCGGCCTAGACCGTCCTTTGGGATATCCGTCTGGCGACGAGCAGAAGGGTGATTTCTGGACCAGCCTGTCAGGCTCGATCACCTCCACTGGCGATATCCTGACCGACAAGGTCGAAGCCATGATCGAGCGCGCCAAGGCTCTCTCAGCCAGCCTGAATCCGATCGAGAAATATTGACATGCTGCCGCAGCACATCGCCGAGCCAGAACAGGCAGAA
>Ga0233365_1001316_pt1 | contig 10637 bp, 10 predicted proteins | sample ElkDunMinimDraft_27_FD_191535 | JGI IMG/M metagenome (GOLD analysis project Ga0233365, IMG submission 191535) | Fecal eukaryotic communites from dung pellets of Tule Elk in California, USA - Elk Dung C36 | ecosystem: Host-associated > Mammals > Digestive system > Large intestine > Fecal | place... | reverse complement strand
GCAGCAAAATCGCTTTGATGATCCAACCTAATGAGGATCCGGGTATGAATGAGCACGTAGCAGGGACGATCGCTGCACCGAGAAGCGGTGTACCAGGGCTGGTGGACGATTGGTCAGCTGACAAGCAGACTTATCATGTCCCCTGGGGCAAGGCAATGATGTGGATCTTCCTGGTCAGCGACACCTTCATCTTCTCCTGCTTCCTGATCGGCTACATGACGGTACGGATGACCACTGCGGAACCGTGGCCACTGCCCACCGATGTCTTTGCGCTGTCCTTCGGCGGGGACCCCATTCCACTGGTGCTCATTGCCATCATGACCTTCATCCTCATCACCAGCAGCGGCACCATGGCGCTGGCGGTGAACTACGGCTATCGCCGTGACCGCAAGAAGACTGCCATTCTGATGATTGTCACCGCACTGTTCGGAGCGTCCTTTGTCGGCATGCAGGCAATCGAGTGGACCAAGCTCATCAGCGAGGGGGTGCGCCCCTGGGGTAATCCGTGGGGGGCGCCGCAGTTCGGCTCGGTATTCTTCATGGTGACAGGCTTTCACGGTCTACACGTGACAGCAGGGGTCATCTATCTTTCTATCGTGGCCCGCAAGGTGGCGCGAGGTGACTATGAGAAGAAGGGCTATGAGATCGTCGAGATCGCCGGCCTCTACTGGCACTTCGTGGATCTGGTCTGGGTGTTCATTTTCGCATTCTTCTATCTTTGGTAAGGAGAAATATCGATGTCATCGGCAGAAGCAGGTCAGCAACATCCGCTGGGGCTCTATCTGAAAATCTGGCTGCTGCTCTTTTTCCTGAGCACGCTGAGCTACCTGGTCGACTACATCGGCCTGCAGGGCTATCTCCGATGGACCCTCATCATCGTGTTCATGCTGCTGAAGGCGGGATTCATCGTCTCCATCTTCATGCACGTGGTGTGGGAGAGAATGTCGCTGGTATTCACCATACTCGCGCCACCCATGGTGCTGCTCATTTTTATCGCCTTTATGGCAGTTGAAGGAGACAGCACCTTTGCGTCGCGTGTGAACTACTTTGGCCAGGACGCCAACGCGGTTCCAAACCCGGTATTCCACGAAGAGGCTCACTGAGCCTGCAGCCAGCCTCTGGCCAGCTCTTGAACAGCTCGCGATCAGCCCAGGCTCGAATACTTGAGCAGATGTTCCAGATCGCTCATGATTTCCTGGGGCGTCTGCTCCCTGGTGTAATACATCATGACGTTGCCGACCGGATCGACGAAGAGGACGTAGTCTTCTGTCTCCAGTGACAGGTCGACGCCGGCGCTCTGCAGGTTGCGGGTCAGCTGCTCTGCGTCGGAATAGGCGATCCCCATGCTGGGGAAATCTGCTTCGAAATGGGCGGCATTGTCTGCACTGATCGGCGCCGGTCCGGTATGCAGGTAATAGCGGCGCACTCGCTGGATATCCTTGCCCAGTGCGATGTGCAACTGCCGCAGAAAGAACAGGCGCTCCTGGCACTGCTCTTCGCATTCCGAGCCGTTGACATAAACCATCAGCCAGGGCCGCGGCTGATAATCATCCGGACTGACCCCCGCTATTTCTTCCTCAAAAGTCCTGAACAGGAGTTCACCTTCACTGTCGCGCATGTCCAGTGCCTCGATGTCCACGGGCGGCGAAATCAGCGCCCCGTTGTTCGCCGTGCTGCCAAATCCACCATTGATGGCCGAGCGGAATGAGAAGGTGGCCAGTGTCACCGGCAGGGCAACGACCAGCAGCAGTGCTGTAAGTTTCAACTTGCTCTTGGTGCTTTCGTTCATTTTCTCTCTCTACGTTTGGATTCAGGGTGTCTGAATCCCAGATAAACATACATGGTCAGTAGCGCAGCCAGCATCGTGAACCATTGCACGGCGTAGGCACGGTGCTTCTCTGGCTGCATGTTGACCGTTTGCCAGTTCGCCTGCTCCAGCCCGGGCGATCCGGGTAGCAAACGGATCGAGTAGGGGAACAATGCTTGACCGACGCTTGCCGACATTCGTTGCAGATCTTCGCTCTGGATCACCTGCGGCCATTCTCCAGCGTAGGCGGCATCGTCCACGCCTAACATGAACTGCTCGCCAGTCGGCACGTGAACGATTCCCTCTATGCTTACCGGCCCCTCAATGCTCTCCGGCTGGGGCAGATCAGCACGGGTGGCGCCGGCCGCAATCCAGCCGCGGTTGATCGCCAGCCACTGCCCCTCCGTCGTGCGGAACGGGCTCAGCAATTCATAACCAATGCGACCGTCAAAAACGCGATTATCCAATAGCCAGGCGCGGTCATTGTCGTATTGACCATCGGCCGCTATCTTCAGGAATGCGAGATCGTCGCTGGCCGCTGAAACCGCCTCCACCGGAACCGCTTCCACCTGTTGACGCGAGTCGTAGTCTTCCTGACGCTGAATCTTTTCCGCTTCACGATCAAGTTGCCATACGCCAAGCAGCACCAGCAGGGGACTGAAGCAGAGCGTGAAGAGAGTCATTTTCCAGCCAGGTCTGAAGTGCAGCATTGGTGGCCTTTCTCGAAGCAGGTGGATCGATACCCGCAGGCGCGTCTTTGCTATCATGCACCCACAATATTCAATCGGAAAATATCATGCTGAAAATCGTTATCGCCCTGCTGCTGGCAGGTATTCTGATTAGTCTGGTTTGCGGCTTCGTCTTCTTCTATCAGGATAAAGGTCGATCGAAGCGGGTGCTGTATGCGCTGGGAGTCCGGATTACCCTCGCGGTAATCTTGCTTGCCTGTATCGTTCTCGGGCTCGCTTCGGGACAGCTGACCATGCAGGCGCCATGGCTATGACGCATTGACTGGGCTTAAATTGAAATCTACTGAAGGGTAGGGCAGGTATTATGCCCGGTGGCAATCCTCTGGATTACCACCGGGCACGATGTTCGTCAGAACAGATAGACGAAAATGAACAGACCGACCCAGACCACGTCAACAAAGTGCCAGTACCAGGAAGTTGCTTCGAATCCGAAATGGTCGTCCGGCGTGAAGTGCCCCTTCACCGAACGCAGCCACATGACCGCCAGCATAAAGGTACCGAGTGTCACGTGGAAACCGTGGAAGCCGGTCAGCAGGAAGAAGGTAGACCCATAAATCCCGGAATTCAGTGTCAAGCCGTAATGACCGTAAGCTTCACCATATTCAGCAACCTGCAGGAACAGGAAGATCACACCGAGCACTACTGTCAGGCCAAGCCACTGGATCAGGCGTGGACGATTGCCAGCCTTGAGCGCAACGTGGGCAAAGTGCACGGTGACTGAAGAGGTAATCAGAATGGCGGTGTTCCAGAAGGGCAGGAAGCCAGCGAAGAATCCGAAGCTCCATTCCTTGACGTTCAATGCTTCATGAGGATTGGGGAAGCGGTTGGCATCCGGGTTCTCGATCAACGGCCATGCTGCCTGGAAGTTCGGCCACAATATGTCACCAGTGATACCCTTGTCGCCTTCACCGCCCAACCAGGGCACCACGAAGTTACGCACATAGAAGAGGGCGCCGAAGAACGCAGCGAAGAACATCACTTCAGAAAAGATGAACCAGCCCATTCCCCATACATAGGAACGCTTGAGCTGGTCGCTGTTCAGACCTGCGTGGTTCTCACGAATGACGGTGCTGAACCACAGGAACAGGACATACGCCAGAATGACGAAACCCGTCAAAGACATCCATGTGGAGAATGTAGCGCTTTCGGAAGCCTTGATATCGTTAAGCACATTACCTAGGCCAAATACAGTCAGGGCCAGACCGATTGTTGCAAAAAACGGCAATTTGGTCTGTTCGGGAACGTAGTAAGTTTCGTGAGAGCCTGTGCTGGCCATCTTCAATCTCCAAGGGTCTGCAAAATTGTCTTCTATCTCTAGTCGCTATTTCCTGACTAGTTCTGGGCTACTGCTGTGCCCGCTTCATCATATTTGGTGATGTCGAACAGAGAGTAGGACAGAGTCAGTTTCTTTATTTTCTCGGGAATGTCTGCATCTACAAAAAAGCGGATTGCCATGTCGACTTCTTCCCCGGGCTGTAACGTCTGCTCAGCAAAGCAGAAACACTCCAGTTTTTTCAGGTATTGGGCCGCTTCGTTGGGTGCCACGCTTGGAATCGCCTGTCCGACCATTACATGGTCATGGGGATTCCTGGCACGGTAGCTGATCACCCTGACCTCTCCTGGACGAACTTTTACCTGAACTTCATTCGGTCCGAAATTCCAGTCCATCCCGGCGGCGTTCATGGCCATGAATTGGACGGTGATCTCACGATCGTCCAGCACTTCACCCGTTGGTGCCTGGCTTTCTGCAACCTGACCCGCGGTCTTGCCGTTCAGGCCAGTGATGTCACAGATAACATCGTACAACGGCACCAGGGCGAAACCGAAGCCGAACATCCCTACCACGGCAAACATCAGTTTCCTGACCAGGCGCTTATTCGATGATGTTCCGGCTTCGTTGCTCATAGCATTCTCCGCTTTCCTGGGGTCTGCCCTTATTGGGCGTGGATCAGTTTGGGGTCAGGCGGTGTAGTAAAGGTGTGGTAGGGCGCTGGAGACTCCACAGTCCACTCAAGACCTTGAGCACCTTCCCAAACCTGCGCAGTCGCTTTCGGGCCACCGCGTACACACTTGATTACCACAACCAGCAGGATCAACTGGGATGCACCGAACAGGAATCCACCGATACTGGAGATGCGGTTGAAGTCCGCAAACTGCAGTGCGTAATCGGGAATCCTGCGTGGCATACCTGCCAGACCGAGGAAGTGTTGTGGGAAGAACAGAATGTTCACGCCGATGAACGACAGCCAGAAGTGCAGCTTGCCCAGACGTTCGTCGTACATGTAACCAGTCCACTTCGGCAGCCAGTAGTAAACAGACGCCATGATGGAGAACACCGCACCCGGCACCAGCACATAGTGGAAGTGGGCAACCACGAAGTAGGTGTCGTGATACTGGAAGTCCGCGGGCGTGATCGCCAGCATCAGGCCAGTGAAGCCGCCCATGGTGAACAGCACCACGAAGGCAATGGCAAACAGCATCGGTGTTTCAAAGGTCATCGAGCCACGGAACATGGTCGACACCCAGTTGAACACCTTCACACCTGTCGGCACCGCGATCAGCATCGTGGCATACATGAAGAACAGCTCGCCTGCGAGCGGCATTCCCACCGTAAACATGTGGTGAGCCCACACGATGAAGGACAGGAAGGCGATGGAGGCAGTCGCGTACACCATGGAGTCATAGCCGAACAGACGCTTTCTGGCGAATGTTGGAATGATCGCGGAGACGATGCCGAACGCCGGCAGAATCATGATGTATACCTCGGGGTGACCGAAGAACCAGAACACGTGCTGGAACAGAACGGGGTCACCGCCACCTGCCGCTGAGAAGAAGCTGGTGCTGAAGTGGATGTCAAACAGCATCATGGTGACGACACCTGCCAGTACCGGCATTACACCGAGCAGCAGGTAGGCAGTGATCAGCCAGGTCCATACGAACAACGGCATCTTCATCAGCGTCATGCCAGGGGCACGCATGTTGAGGATGGTGGCGATGATGTTAATCGCGCCCATGATCGACGAGGCGCCCATGATATGCACCGCAAAGATGAAGAACGTCACTGTCGATGGGGCGTACGTCGTCGATAGGGGAGCGTAGAAGGTCCAGCCGAAGTTCGGCGCACCCGCATCCATGAACAATGTAGATGTCATCATCAGGAAGGCGAAGGGCAGAATCCAGAAGCTCCAGTTGTTCATGCGTGGCAGTGCCATATCCGGAGCACCGATCATCATCGGAATCATCCAGTTTGCCAGGCCAACGAAGGCCGGCATAACGGCACCGAACACCATGACGAGACCGTGCATGGTCGTCATCTGGTTGAAGAAGTTGGGCTCAACCAGCTGCATGCCAGGCTGGAACAGTTCGGCACGGATAACCATGGCGAATGTTCCACCGAGCAGGAACATGGCAAAGCTGAACCACAGGTACATGCTACCGATATCCTTATGGTTGGTTGTATACAACCAACGCGTGATACCTTTCGCGGGACCGTGATGATGATCGTCGTGTGCTGCGCTCATTTGCTCTACCTGTCCTCTACTGTGCTTCTTGTAAAATGGTGTTGACTTCAGCAGGCTGCACGAGGTCACCGGTGCTGTTGCCGAACGAGTTCCTTATGTAGGTCACGACGGCTGCGAGTTCGATCGGGTTGAGCTGTCCGCCGAAAGGCGCCATTGCTGTGCCCGGGACACCCTGGGCGATCAGCTCAATGTTATGGCGCAGATCACCGACGACAACATCACTGCCGGCAAGAGCGGGGAACGCAGGAGGCAGACCCTGACCGGCAGCTTGGTGACAGCCCACACAGGTACGGTTGTAAAGGTCCTGACCCTGAGCCAGGGACTCTTCCATGGTGACGACCGTATTGGTCAGCTCGGCGACCAGACGGGCATTCTCCTGACGCTCGGCATACCAGGCGTCGTACTCTTCCTGCTCGACAGCATGCACCACGATGGGCATGAAGCCGTGGTCGATACCGCACAGCTCGGCGCACTGTCCGCGGTAGATGCCGGGCTCTTCAACAATGGTCCAAGACTCGTTGATGAAGCCGGGGATGGCGTCTTTCTTGACCGCAAACTGGGGCACCCACCAGGCGTGGATCACGTCATTGGAGGTAAACAGGAAGCGGACTTTCTTGTTGATCGGGATAACGACGGGGTTATCGACTTCCAGCAGGTAGTGTTCGTCCTTCGGAAGTTCGTTGTTGATCTGCTCTCTTGGCGTACTCAGGACGCTGAAGAAGGAAACCGGCTCTTCATCAGCGGAGGAGGGCAGATACTTGTATTCCCATCGCCATTGGTAACCGATGACCTGGATATCGACCTCTGATTCGGAAGAATCATAGATTTCTGTCAGAACACGGGTGGCGGGAACGGCCATGCCTATAAGGATGGCGAAGGGGATAATGGTCCAGAGGATCTCGATCTTGATGCTCTCGTGGAATGTGGCTGAGACGGCGCCCTTCGACTTGCGATGATAAATGATCGACCAGAACATCACTGCGAACACCACCAGGCCAATGGCAACGCACGCCCAGAGAATCATCATGTGAAGGCCGTAGGTTTCCCTACTGATTTCGGTTACACCCCGGGGCATATTCAAGTCCCAGGCTGCCTGCAGATTGGTGCTGAGCAGTGCGCAGGCAGTTCCTGCCGAGGCTAACCACAGCTTTGCTTTAGGCAACATTCGCCGTGTCTCCATTGAAAGGTATAAGGCTGGTTAAACAGTTGTGTTTTTATGCCTGGCCCTTACGCTGGGGGCCGGCAGCTAGAATTACAGCGACGACTTGTGAACCTGGAGGATCAGTGGGTAAACACTGCCTGCAGGCTCATCGGAGTGGACAGTCCTTGCCGGAGTCACAATCGATGCCGCATACGGCGATCCGAATCTTTCCTGACAGTGGCCAGGGAAATGGAGATTCGGCTCAAGATCACGCGGGTGCAATTAAAGCGACGGCATTATAGCAAACCCCCCTGAAATGCCAACTCTAAATTCCCGCGCCGTAACGTAATTTGGTTCTTCGGGCAAGTGTAACGACCGTTTTATGCCGCCTCCGGACGCAGGAGCCCGTCCTGAAGCAGCAACGCCTCGATTTGCGGCTCCCGCCCCATGAAGTCCTTGAACAGCTCCAGCGGATCGGCGCCGCCACCCCGGGAGAGTATCCGCTCCAGGAAGCGCCCCCCGGTTTGGGAGTCAAAGACTCCATTGGCAGAAAATGCCGAAAACACGTCAGCCGAGAGCACTTCGGCCCACTTGTAGCTATAGTAGCCGGCTGCGTACCCTCCGGCAAAAATGTGGGAAAAGCTGTTCTGGAAACGGTTGAACTCTGGCACAGGATACACCGATGTAAGTGCTTGCACACTTCGAAGTACTTCAAAAACTTCAGCAGAGTGAACCTCGCCCGCAAGTTGATGCAGACGGAAGTCGAACAGGGCGAACTCCAGTTGTCTGACAGTCGCCATCGCGGCCTGGAAGTTGCGCGCCGCCAGCAACTTCGTGAGCAGCGCCTCGGGAAGCGCCTCTCCATTCTGATAATGGGCTGAAATCAGGGCAATGGCCTCTGGATCCCAGCACCAGTTCTCCATCAGCTGACTCGGGAGTTCGACAGCATCCCAGGCGACACCGTTGATGCCGGAGGAGCGCAGATGTTGCTCCCTGGTCAGCATGTGGTGCAGACCGTGTCCAAACTCATGGAACAAGGTAGTCACCTCGTTGTGGGTCAGCAGCGAAGGATTTCCGCCGGCCCCTGCAGCGAAATTGCACACCAGATAGGCCACCGGAGTCTGGATTGAACCGTCTGCAAGCGCCCGACGGGAACGGCATTCTGCCATCCACGCGCCACCGCGCTTGCCCTCACGGGTAAAGAGGTCGAGGTAGAAGCGCGCCAGCAGCTCACCATCACGGTGAATGCTCCAGGCGCTGACCGAGTCGTCCCAGGTTTCCATCTCCGTGTTGGGAGTGATGCTGATCCCGTACAGCCGGCTGGCAACCTCGAACAACCCCTCCCTCACCCGCGGCAGGGGAAAGTAAGGGCGCAGCTCCTCCTGGGATATGGCATAACTCTGCTGGCGCAGCTTCTCGCTGCAGTAAGGGATGTCCCACGCCTGCAGATCGACAATGCCGTAAGCTTCTTTTGCATGCTCGCGCAGCCGCTGATATTCCTTGTGGGCAGCGGGGGCCGCCAGGTCTGTCAGGTCCTGCAGGAAGGCGTTTACCCGCTGCGCAGACCCAGCCATCTTGCGGGCAGTCGAGACCTCGGCGTAGTGCCGGTAACCCAGCAGCTGCGCGAGCTCGGCGCGGCAGGTGAGAATACGGGTGATCAACTCCTGGTTGTCGAGACTGGGGTCATGGGGCCCCTGATCGGATGCCCGGGTGACGTAGGCGGTGTACATTTCCTTGCGCAGCTCACGGTTATCGGCATTGGTCATCACGCCCATATAACAGGGGAAGTCCAGCGTCAGCAGCCAGCCCTCCAGACCTTTGCGTCGCGCCACCTCCGCTGCCCCCTGCAGAGTGCTTTCTGGCACGCCTGCCAACTGCGCCTCCTCGCTGATCAGACGGCTCCAGTTCATGGTGGCATCCAGCACGTTGTTGCTGAAGCGGTTGGAGAGCGAGCTGAGCATGGATTCCAGTTCGGCGAAACGGGCCTTCTTCTCTGCGGGCAGGTCGACGCCGGCAAGCCTGAACTCGAGCAGGTAGTCCTTGAGGATCTTGCGCTGGGATTGATCCAGATGGAGCTCGTCCGCGCGGGCCGCCAGCCTGCTGATCGCCTCGAACAGCTCGCGATTCTGCCCCATCTCCGTATAGTACTGGGTGATGAGAGGCTGGCACTTCTCGTAGGCCTCGCGTATCTGCGGAGTGTTCATGACGGCATTCAGATGACTCACGGTCGACCAGATCTTGCTGAGGCGATCCTCCAGTTCATCCAGCGGCGACATGAGGGTCTCCCAGGTGGCCTGGGTGTCCTGCTGCACGGCGAGGATGGTCTGCAATTGGCGCCTGTTATCCAGCAGGACCGAACTGACAGCCGGCTCGATATCGCTGGCGGCGATGGTCTGGAAGCGGGGCAGGGTGACAGGATCAAGCAGTGGATTGGCAGTCATTGGAACCTCGTGGCTGAACTTGGGCGGCGCCCGCGCCGGATGCGGAGGAACATTGTCCTCCAGGCAGCGCGGACGGCTGATCTGCCGTTATACTACTGCAAGCCGCCGTGAATTTCCCGACAACGAACGCATCCCCGCAAAGGTATCCGACATGACAGTGCGTGTTTTCGAAGACCAGTCCCCCCGCATCGACGCCACGGCCTTCGTCGATCCCTCCGCCGTGGTGATAGGCAATGTGGAAATAGGGCCGGACAGCTCAGTGTGGCCGTTGGTAGTGATCCGCGGCGATATTCACGAGATCCGCATCGGCGCCCGCAGCAACATCCAGGACGGGACCATCGTGCATGTCACTCATGCCAGCGCGTTCAACCCCAGCGGTTTTCCCACCTACGTTGGAAACGACGTGACAGTGGGTCACCAGGTGATATTGCACGGCTGCACTATCAGGGACCGGGTCCTGGTGGGCATGGGTGCGGTCATCATGGACGGCGCCGTCGTGGAGGCGGATGTGGTGATCGGCGGCGGCAGCCTGGTGCCCCAGGGTAAGGTGCTGGAGAGTGGCTTCCTCTATGTGGGCTCGCCGGTGCGGCAGGTGCGCCCACTCAAGGAGAGCGAACTGGCATTTCTGGAATATTCTGCCGGCAACTATTCCGATCTCAAGGAGCGCCATCGCGCCTCCCTGCGAAAACCAGACTAGCGGTCGGCTGCGGGCCGCTATCACCCCACCGCCAGCTCCTGACGCAGCGCCGCAATCACGGGTGCCGTCTGCGGCCGCACGCCCCGCCACAGGAAGAATGCCTCCGCGGCCTGTTCCACCAGCATACCCAGACCATCCAGCGCCCTTGCGGCAGCGTTATCCACACACCATTGCTGGAACGCGGTTTGCCCAGGCCCATAGACCATGTCGTAACTCCAGGTGTGCGGCGCCACCACGCTGGCGGGGAGGGGAGGAAGTCCGCCGCTCAGCCCCACCGATGT